>Ga0272444_10003913_pt1 | contig 13284 bp, 9 predicted proteins | sample SSMForm13_FD_201033 | JGI IMG/M metagenome (GOLD analysis project Ga0272444, IMG submission 201033) | Marine sediment archaeal communities from Little Sippewissett salt marsh, Falmouth, MA, United States - SSM-Form-13 | ecosystem: Environmental > Aquatic > Marine > Wetlands > Sediment ...
TGCGGCCAGCCAGGACTAGTTGACCGTTCCGGTCGTAGCGCAGTTCGCGTCCGGCCATCCCCAGGGCTGCTACCGTATCCAACAAGCGCTTGCCATGCGGACCGTATGCATATGCTTCCACGGTTTTCCCGTTCAATGCCGCCCGGGCCAGCCGCCCTTGGTCGTCGTAGGCGTAGGACCATTCGTGGATGCATCCGGCCACGGACTCTCGTTTGGACAGAATGCGTCCCTGGGGCGAAAGGGCCAGGGTCACGCGCAACGGTCCCGATGTGAACGACGCATGGCGAACGGACGACGCCTTGGGCATGGAGTAGGCGGACTGATCGAGCATGGTTTTTACCCTTGATGATAAGTGGATGCGTTGGAATTGATTGCTTCCGCGGCGTATATAGCGTATATTATAGCGCGGCCTGGTGAATTTTGTCAACAAAGATTCGCCACCGGCGAACGAATGAGACAAAAAAATAGACTCTGGGCTGATCTGCTATCTACGGCGTTCCAGCGCCGCCATGGCCCGGGGAAGGGCCTTGGCCAGCAGGCAGGCATAAAGCACCGCCGCCATGGCCCCGAGCACCAGCAGGTTGAACCAATAGGTGGGTATCTCCAGGCTGCCCAGGCGCTTGTGCCCGGCCGCGAACTGGGCCCGGCCCCAGGACGTCGTCGGCGGCTTGCACACGGGCACGGCCAGCTGCACGATGCGACCCCCGCCCAGGCGCAGGTCGCGAAGCGCCAGGCTGGACAGCACGGCCCGCTTCACGGCCGTGTTGCTGCACTGCTGCTCCAACGCCTCCATGCCTTCGTCCCCCAGCCGCTCCCGGCGCAGGTCTTCCTTGGCCTGCAACTGCTCGAACACGTCCGTGCGCTGGGCCCGCAGGGCCTTGGCCGCTTCGTTCAGGAAGGCCCGGTAGGCCTTGTGCGCATCCCTGTCGTAGGCCTCCGGGGTCAGGACTGCCGTTCCCGTTTCGAACGTCGCGCCGGTGAGGGTCTCCAAGCGGGGCGTCTCGCCCCTCAGGATGCGCATGTTGCGCTCCCGCTTGGCCTGGTTGTCGGCCTCGTCGGTCACGGCCTGTTCGGGCAGGAACATGTAGTCGGCCAGGGAGCGCATCTCCTGGATATGGGCGTCCAGCAGGTAGTCGGTCTGCCTGAGGGCGCAGTCCAGGTCGAAGACCGGCTCCAGCCAGCGGTTGGAGGCATACTGTTCCACCAGCAGGGCCTCGTATCCCCAGCGCGAGGGCATGATCTCGGCGTACCAGGGCACCAGGCTGTCCGGGCTGTCCTCGGGCGCCAGGTCGTCCAGCTTCAGCACCATGCCGCTGAGCAGCATCTGCGGGATGAGCAGCAGCGGGATGAGGATGTAGATGGCCGCGGCCGAACGGAAGGCCGAGGAGATGTTCAGCCCCAGCAGGCAGGAGCACATGCCGCAGGCAAAGAGCACGGCCCATGCCTTGAGCGTCATGCCCGGTATGTCCAGCAGGCCGTGCCCCAGGGCCAGGAAGGTCAGGGCCTGGAAGGCCGTGAGCAGGGCCAGGAACAGGACCTTGGAGTTGACGTAGCTCGCCCAGCTCAGGTGCAGGAAGCTCTCGCGCTTGAGCAGGAGCCGGTCGCGCACGATCTCCTCGGCGCTCACGGACAGGCCCATGAACAGGGCCACGATGACGGCCATGAAGAAGAACAGCGGGATGTTGGGGTTGTCCATGAAGGTCGAGACCCGGCCGGGCGCGCCCCGGCAGAGAAAGGCCAGGACCAGGGCGATGAGCGGGGCCTCCAGCAGGTTGATGAGCACGTATTGCAGGTTGCCCAGCCGGGCCAGGACGTTGCGCTGGAAGAACACGGCCAGCTGGCCCAGGGGGCCGGGCCGGTGCAGGCGGCGCAGTTCGTCCGGGACGTCCCGGGGCAGTTCGCCGGGGGCCGGTTCCGGCCCGGCCCCGGCCCGTTCAAGATATTGCCGGTGCCATAGCCCGGGCGGCGTCAGGCGTTCGCCCGTGGGCCGTCCCAGGCCGTCCAGGGCCTTCATTTCCAGGATGGTGAAGATCTGCTCGGGGTTGACGCTGCCGCAGCCCGGACAGGCCGCGCCGGCTCCTCCGGCCATGTGCGCGGCCTGGCGGAAATGGTCCACGGCCTCCACGGGGTTGCCCGCGAACACGGGCCGTCCGCCCTTGTCCAGGATCCATAGGGTGTCGAAGAGCTTGAAGACCTCGGACGAGGGCTGATGGATGACCACGATGACCAGGCAGCCCTTGGCGGCCTGTGCCTTGAGCAGGGACATGACGTTCAGCGAATCTGCCGAGGACAGGCCCGATGTGGGCTCGTCCGCGAACAGGATGGCCGGTTCGCGGATCAGCTCCAGGGCGATGTTCAGGCGCTTGCGCTGGCCGCCGCTGATGGTCTTGTCCAGGGGCGAGCCCACCTTGAGGTCGCGCACGTCGTCCTGGCCCAGTTCCTCCAGGATCAGCCCCACCCGTTCGCGCAGGGCTTGGTCGTCCAGGTGCGCCATGCACAGCCTGGCGCTGAAATACAGGTTCTGGAACACGGTCAGGTCGCCCAGGAGCAGGTCGTCCTGGGGCACCAGGCCCATGACCCCCTCCAGGGCGTGGGGCTCGTCGTAGAGGTCGCGGCCGTTGATCAGCACGCGTCCCGAGTCCGGGCGCAGGGCCCCGCTCAGGATGGACAGCAGCGTGGTCTTGCCCGCGCCCGAGCCGCCCATGATGCCCACCATGCGCCCGGTCTGTTCGCGGAAGGTGAAATGGTGCAGGCCGTTGTCGCTGCCCGGGAAGCGGAAGTCCAGATCGCGGCCCTCGAAGACCAGGGGCGGCGCGCCCGAGGACCCTTCCAGGGCGGCCGTGATCTCGGCATGGTACACGGCCCGGCCCGAAGCGTCGCGCAGGATGTCGCCCGGGGCCAGGATGCGCGGACGGCCAGGGGGCAGGGGCTCGAAGTTCACCGTGAGCGGTTCCGGACCCGTGGCGGCCAGGACCATGTCTCCTGTCTCGGCCAGGCGGGCCACGGTCCAGCCCGCCGCGAAGTCCGGACGCACCAGGAGGCGGGGACGGTCGTTCTGGCCTGGTTCGCGGCCCAGGATCAGGAACCGCTCGTCCAGGGCATCGGGGTCGTGGGCGCTGACGGCGATGAGGCGCAGGACCTCGGCGTCGTCGCCCGGGATGTCCAGGGCCGCGGCCATGATGCCCCCGGCCCGGGCCATGCCCGAACCGTGGTCCGGGTCATGTTCGGGGCCGGTCCCGGCGGACAGGGCCATGACCTGGAGCACGGCCGCGTGCTGCTCCCGGCGCGCCAGGCGTCCGCGCAGGCCTTCGGCCAGATCCCAGACGGCCTGCTTGCGGCTCTGGTCGTCCAGGTCCTCGGCGGCCTCGGCAAAGGCGTCGTACAGGTCCAGGTAGGGCCCCAGGCCCTGGCCCGCGTGGGCGCGCAGATAGGCCTCCACGCTGTCGCGGCAGGCCGCGCGCGAGGCCTCGTCCATGGCCCCGGCCACCAGGGCGAAGACGTGCAGCAGGGCGTTGAGCAGGATTTCGGACATGGCGTCACCGGGTCGCACGGGCCCCGGACCAGGTCCGGAACCCGGTCACCTTGGGGCTATTGCAGGGCTCTGCGTTGCACGGCGGCGAATCCGGCCACGGCCGTGATCTCGTGGATGGTCAGGTCGCCGTCGGATTTCTTGATGAAATCGGCAACCTGCCTGATCCAGCCCAGGCGACTGCCCTTTTCCAGGAACCGGTCCGGGTCCACGTAGGCGGAGTAGTCGCGGCTGTCCCTGAAGCTGCCGTAGAGTTCGGCCAGGGCTTCCAGGCTGGGCGTCATGCCTTGCAGGAGGCGCTGCATGCCGGGTTCGCCCTCGGCCTGGATGGCGTGCAGCCCGGTGACGCACAGGCCTTCCACGGCAAAGCCGAACAGGGCGTCGGTGATGACGTCGAAACCGGCCGGGTCCGCGGTCAGGTCCTTGTAGCGCGAGGCGTTGTCCGCGTAGGCGGCCACGATGTCGTCGAAATTGATATTGTCGGGCTCGCGGACCATCCAGTTCAGTTCGGGCGGAAACACGGCGGACACGTCCACGCGGCCCTTGAGGTTGAGCTTGAGGATCAGGTCGTTCTGCTCCTTGAGGAACCGGGCCGCCTCCCGGCGTTTGCCGAAGGCCGCCGCGTACAGGGCGTCGAACTGGCGCACTCCGATGAGCACGCGCATGGCCTCGGGGTCGGGGGTCCCGGCGACGGGGGCGTAGGTCAGGTCCTGCTGGTACGAGCCGCCGGCCTGCTTGAGGCGCATGGCCACGTCCATCATGTCCGTGATGCGCTGGCCGGTCATGATGCGTTCCACCTGTCCGGCATAGTAGCCGATGTCCTCGGCCGCGGCCGTGAGCGGGGCCAGCACCAGGCAGGCCAGAACGAAAATGGCGCAATGCGGTTTCATGGGACTCCCTTTGCAAGCGGTTTGACGGGCCGTGGCCGTGACGCCCTGGCTGCGAATGTGGCGCCGATCATGATAAAAACAATCCGTTGATACAAGGGAAACCTCGGTTGAGTTTTCCTTGGGAATGAAAAAGGGCCTGCCGCCACGGCAACGGGCCCTTCTGGAGTATCGTCGCGGCCGGGATCAATCCTCGGGGACGAGGGTTTGGCGCTTCTTCACGGCAAAGGTCGCGATGGCCTGCAGTTCGTTGCCGGACAGGCTGCCGCCCTTTTGCGCGAGCATGTCGGCCATTTCCTTGATCCAGCCCCTTCGTTCGCCCAGTTCCAGGGCCTCGGCCGTGTCGCAGAAGGCGGCGTATTGCTTGTCGTGGGTCATGGCCTCGTACAGGCGGGACAGGGCGTTCAGGCTGGGGGACATGCCGTTGATGACGCGCAGCATCTGCGGGTCGCTGCCGGCCTGGAGGATGCTCTGGCCGGTCACGTACAGGCCCTCGACCACGAAGCCGAACAGGGCGTCGCCGATGACGTCGAGGCCGGCGGGCTCTTCGCCCAGCTTTTCGTAGCGGGAGAGGTTGTCGGCGTAGGCGGCCACGATGTCCTTGAAGTTCACCTTGTCCGGCTCGCGCAGCATCCAGTTCAGTTCGGGCGGGAACACGGCGGCCACGTCCACGCGGCCCTTGAGGTTGAGCTGCATGACCTGGTCGTTCTGGGCCTTGAGAAAGGCGGCCACGTCCTTTTTCTTGCCGAAGGCCGCCGCGTACAGGGCGTCGAACTGGCGCACGCCGATGAACACGCGCATGGCCTCGGAGTCGTCGAGCTTGATCTCGGGGTAGGTCAGGGCCTTCTGGTAGGAGGCCCCGGCCTCCTTGAGGCGCATGGACACGCTCATCATGTCCGTGAGCTGTTCCTGAGTGGCGATTTTGATCACGTCGACGGAGACCCTTTCCAGGGTCTGGTCCTGGGCCTGGGCCGGGACCGCGGCCAGGAGCAGGCAGATCAGGCAGATGGCTCGATATGGCTTCATTGTCGTCTCTCGGGTTTGGATGTTGCGGGTCGAGGTCTCGGGCCCCGGAAAGACAAGGGCTGGCGGAACGTTGTCCGCCGGCCCGTCAAATCTGGGCTATTGGCCGTTCGTTACGATGGACTGGCGTTGCGTCACGGCAAAGGCGGCGATGGCCTGCAGGTCATTGCCGGACAGGGAGCCGCCCTTGCGGACGATCATGTCGGCCATTTCCCTGATCCAGCCCTTGCGGGCGCTCAGTTCCAGGGTTTCGGCCGTGTCCAGGATGGCGGTGAATTCCGGGTTGTTCGAGATTTTCTCGTACAGGGTCGCCAGAATTTCCAGGCTGGGGGACATGCCGTTGACGACGCGCAACATCTGCGGGTCGCCGCCCGCCTGGAGGATGCTCTGTCCGGTCACGTACAGGCCCTCGACCACGAACCCGTACAGGGAGTCGGCTATGACGTCGAGTTCGACCGGATTGTCGGCCTTCACTTCGATGCGGGAGAGGTTGTCCGCATAGGCGTCCACGATTTCGTTGAAATTCACCTTGTCGGGTTCGCGGGCCATCCAGTTCAGTTCGGGCGGGAACACCGAGGCCACGTCCATCCGGCCCTTGAGGTTGAGCTTCAGGACCTGCTCGTCCATGGCCTTGATGAACCGGGCCACTTCCTGCTTCTTGCCGAAGGCGGCCGCGTACAGGGTGTCGAACTGGCGCACGCCGATGAGCACGCGCCTGGCCTCGGGGTCGTCGAGCTCGGAGCCCTGGGGGTAGGTCAGGGCCTGCTGGTACGATCCCCCGGCTTCCTTGAGGCGCATGGACACGCTCATCATGTCCGTGATGTTTTCCCGGGTCATGGCCTCTTTAAGTGCCTCGATTCCCTGGAACGGAATGGCGTCATTGTCCTGGGCCTGGGCCGGGACCGCGGCCAGGAGCAGGCAGATCAGAAAAATGGCGGTGGAGTGCAATTTCATTGTTTTCTCCCGCTACGTAGGTTCGAGACAGGGGTCGGCAGACCCGGACCCCGACCGTTCGTGCTGATTCGCATCTCCAATAATGATCGAAATGCGTCAATGTTACAAGGGAAACCTGGGTCTGCCGCCCCAATGCAAAAGGGGCCCGCCGCGCAAGCGACGGGCCCCTGTCCCAAGGTGGGATGGGCGGGATTATTTGATGAAGAGCATTTCCTGGTAGCTGGGCAGGGGCCACAGGTCGTCGGCCACCAGGTCTTCCAACTGGTCGGCGAAGGCGCGCACCTTGAGCATGGTCGTGAGCACCTTGTCACACAGGTGCTTGGCCTGCTCGATGACGTCGTCCTTTTCCACGGCCATGAGCTTTTCCAGCTCGGCCACGGCGGCCTGCATGCCGTCGATCTTGGTGGACACGTCGTCCAGGACGGTCAGCTTGCAACCCTTGCCGGCGGCCTTGAGGCTGGCGCTGGTGTCGGCCAGTTCGCGCTGGTAGCGAAGCGCCGCGGGCAGGATGACGGTCTTGGCCATCTTGGCCACCAGGGCCGCCTCGGTGACCAGGGCCTGGTTGTACTGCTCGAAGTAGATTTCCTGGCGGGATTCCAGCTCACGCTCGGAGAACACGTCGTAGGTCTTGAACATCTTGACCACGTCAGGGCTGGTGATGGCGGGCAGGGCATCCACAGAGGTCTTGAGGTTGGGAAGGCCGCGCTTCTTGGCCTCCTTCTGCCAGGCCTCGGAATAGCCGTCGCCGTTGAAGATGATGGATTCGTGCTTGGTGATGATTTCCTTGAGCAGCGTCTGCACGGCGGCGTTGAGCTTTTTGGGATCGCCCTTGACGGCCTTTTCCAGCTTGGTGGCGATGAAGTCCAGGGACTCGGCCAGCATGGTGTTCAGGGCCACCTGGGGACCGGCGATGGACAGGTTGGAGCCCACGGCGCGGAACTCGAAGCGGTTGCCCGTGAAGGCGAAGGGGCTGGTGCGGTTGCGGTCGCCGGCGTCCATGGGCAGCGGGGGCAGGGTGTCCACGCCCACTTTGAGGTTGCCCTTGGTCTTGCTGGACTTGGCGCCGCCCTTCTTGATCTGCTCGAAGATGTCGGACAGCTGCTCGCCCAGGTAGATGGACATGATGGCCGGCGGGGCCTCGTTGGCGCCCAGGCGATGGTCGTTGCCCGCGGTGGCCACCACGGCGCGCAGCAGGGCGCCGTGCTTGGCGACGGCGCGGATGACGGCGGCGCAGAAGACCAGGAACTGGGCGTTCTCGTGGGGGGTGTCGCCGGGGTCGAACAGGGAGCCCAGGCTCTTGGTGCCGATGGAGTAGTTGAGGTGCTTGCCCGAGCCGTTGATGCCGGCGAACGGCTTCTCGTGCAGCAGGCAGGCCATGCCGTAGCGCTTGGCCACGCGCTTGAGGGTGGTCATGACCATCTGGTTGTGGTCAGTGGCCAGGTTGGACTGCTCGTACAGGGGCGCGATTTCGTACTGGCCAGGGGCCACCTCGTTGTGGCGGGTGCGCACGGGCACGCCCAGCTTGTACAGTTCGCGCTCGGCCTCGAGCATGAAGGCCAGCACGCGGCGGGGGATGGTGCCGAAATAGTGGTCGTCGAGCTCCTGGCCCTTGGCGGGCTTGGAGCCGAACAGGGTCCGGCCGGCCAGCAGCAGGTCCTGGCGGGCGAAATAGAAGTTGCGGTCGACCAGGAAGTATTCCTGCTCGGGGCCGGCAAAGGAGCACACCCGTTCGCCGTTGTCCTTGCCGAACAGGGCCAGCACGCGGCGGGCCTGCTTGTCCAGGGCCTGGTTGGCGCGCAGCAGCGGGGTCTTCTTGTCCAGGGCCTCGCCGGTCCAGGACACGAAGGCCGTGGGGATGCACAGGAAGGTGCCGTTGGGGTTCTCGAGGATGTATGCCGGGTTGGTCACGTCCCAGGCGGTGTAGCCGCGGGCCTCGAAGGTGGCGCGCAGGCCGCCCGAGGGGAAGGAGGAGGCGTCGGGCTCGCCCTGGATGAGCTGCTGGCCGCCGAACTCGGCGATGGCCCCGCCGTCGCCGTCGGGGGTCAGGAAGCCGTCGTGCTTCTCGGCGGTCAGGCCGGTCAGGGGGTAGAAGACGTGGGTATAGTGGGTGGCGCCCTTGGACAGGGCCCATTCCTTCATGGCCGCGGCCACGGTGTCGGCGATGGAGGGGTCCATCTTCTCGCCCTTGTCGATGGTGGCCTTCAGCGACTTGTAGACGCTCTTGGGCAGCATGTCGCGCATGACCTTGTCCGAGAAGACGTTGATGCCGTACAACTCGGTGGGCGAGGTGTCCTTGAAGTTCAAGGGGGCGACATCGGCCTTGTAGCCGGTCACCGCGGCGATGGCGTTCATGCGGGTGGTCTTGCCGTTCATGGGGTTGTTTCTCCTTGCAAAACGTGACGGTGTGAACACTGGCTCGGGTTTTCGGCCCGTCCGGGGGTTTTTGCGGCCCCAGGGACGAAGCCCCAAAACACGAAGCATGCCAAAAGGCGCTGTGGGAGGAATAACAGGGGGTTGCCGCTTGGCGGCCAACAGAGGCTTAGGAGCAGGTTTACAAAAACGTTATGCGTGCCAGGCGTTTGCACGGCGGATTATGACAAATTTGTCATTCTAGGACAGTCTGCGTTGGTTGGCTCCGTCCATGTCCGGGGCCACGGCCAGGAGTTCGGCCAGGGCCTTGGCCCGTTCGGGGTCGTGCCGGGCCAATCCCTTGAGGACGGCGGCCCGCAGCGACTTGGGACGGATGGGTTTGACCAGGTAGCCGTCGATGCCGATCTTGGAGCAGGACACCACGTCGTCCTGGCTGCTGCGGCTGGTGAGCATCACGACCACGGTGTCGGCGCCCTGGGCCCGGATGGCCTTGAGTACCTGGTAGCCCGACTGGATGGGCATCATGATGTCCAGCAGGACCACCTCGGGCCGCCATTCAAGAAATATCTCCAGGGCCTGGGCCCCGTCGTGGGCCACGCGGGTCTCGAAGGCGGCGGCGGGCAAAAAGCTTTGGATCAGGGCGGAGATGGCTTCCACGTCGTCGGCGATGAGCACTTTGGCGGGCTTGTTCATGGTTGGTCCTCCCCGAAACTGACGGTTGTGGTTTCCAGGTGCCGGTCGGCCTGATCCAGCATGCGGTGGATTTCATCGTGGTCGTTGTCTTGGGCCGCGGCCTGCATGGCCTCGAACATGCCCGCCAGTTCGACGAACCCGTAGTTCATGCAGGCGCCCTTGAGGCCGTGGGAGATGCGCGTCAGATCGCCCTGGACGTCGGCGTCGGCGTTCGCTTCGGTCAGGGCGGCGCGCATGTCCTCCATGCCTTGGCGCATGGAGCGCATGAACACGGGCAGCAGGTGGCGCAACTGTTCCTCCATGACCACGTGGGGCTTGGCGTCTCCCTCTTGGGGGGCGTGGGTGACGGTCCCGGCCGTGGCCCCGGACGGCCGGAGCAGCGAGGCGATGGTCGCGAACAGGTCCTCCCTGACCATGGGCTTGAGGAGCACGGCGTCGAAGCCGTCGGGACCGGCGCTGGTCAAATGTTCGTTCATGGCGTCCGCCGTGAGCGCCACCACGGGCACCCGTTTGGCGTCGTGGGAGAGCTCCCAGTGCCTGATGGCCCGGGTGGCCTCCACGCCGTCCATGACCGGCATGTGGATGTCCATGAGCACCAGGTCCCAGCCGCCCTGCACCACCATGTTCACGGCCTCACGGCCGTTGACGGCCCTGGTCGTGTCGGCCGGGGTGTCCTCAAGGAGCATCTCCACCATGGCGTAGTTGGGCTCGAAGTCCTCGGCCACCAGGATTCTGGCCGGAGGCAGGGAGGACGGAGCCGCGTCGCGGGATTCGGCGGGCGGGGCCTTGCAGGTTTCGCGGGCGGCCTGTGCGGGCAGCCGGGCCGTGAACCGGAAGGTGGCCCCCCGGCCCACCTCGCTCTGGCACCAGATGTGGCCGCCCATGAGCTGCACCAGGCGCCGCGAAATGGTCAGGCCCAGGCCCGAGCCGCCGTAGCATTGGGCCGTGCTCTCGTCGGCCTGGGAAAAGCGTTCGAAGATGGTCTCCAGCTTGTCGTCGGGGATGCCGATGCCCGTGTCGCGTACGGTGAACAGGAGCCAGCCGTCGCCGTCCATGCTCGAAGGGCCCACTTCAAGGTTCACGGATCCCGCCTCGGTGAACTTGAGCGCGTTGCCCACCAGGTTCAGCAGCACCTGGCGCAGCCGCATGGGGTCGCCCAGGCGGCAGGGCTCCAGGCCGGGATCCACGCCGCAGGTGATGTGCACCGGGCCCTGCCCGGTGCGGCAGGTGGCGCAGACCTCGTCCAGCAGGGTGCGGATGTCGAAGGCCGTGTGCTCCAGCGTCACGCGGCCGGCGTCCATGCGCGAGATGTCCAGGATGTCGTTGACCACGATCAGCAACTGGCGGCCCGAAGAGTCCAGCAGGTCCACCACCCGCCGGTGTTTCTTGTCCAGGTCGCGGTCCTTGAGCACCGTGATCATGCCCAGCATGGCGTTGAGCGGCGTGCGCACCTCGTGGCTCATGGCGGCCAGGAATTCGCTTTTGCTGCGGTCCGCCTGTTCCGCGGCGTCCTTGGCCGTCCGGAGGTCGTGGGTGCGTTCCTCCACGGTGCGCTCCAGGGTCGAGGCGCTTTGGGCCAGTTCGAGGTTGAGCCGTTTCAGGCGGCGGCCGTAGGAAAGGAAAACCAGGATAAAGGGCAGGCCCGCGGCAAGGAACAGGGCGGCCACGCCCAGCGATTGCCAGATGCGTTCGGTGACCAGGGCGGCCACATGGCCGATGTTGTAGTCGGCGCAGGCCAGGTACCTGCGGCCGCCGGGGCTGGTCAGGGGGATGACCACGGACCGGAACGCGCCCCACTGGTCCGTGTAGCTCACGTAGCGCACCTGCCCGTCATGGTACGAGCGCACGAATGCCTCGGGGATGTCCTCGTAGGGATAGAAATACCAGGATTCGAGCTGGGCGGCCTCCTCCTCGGTCACGGTGGGCGCGGAGAAGTAGAAGCCGTCGTGGTATTCCACCACGGTGTAGACGTATTCGAGGTTGGTTTCGAAGGCGAATTCGGACAGACGGCGGCGGTTGAGCAGTTCCTCTTCCATGCCGATGGAGTCAGGGGCCACGGCCCGGTCGTGGAAGTCGTCGGCCAGCATGTGGCTGATGGCGCTGGCGGCCAGGAACAGGTGGTTGTCCACGCTGCGCAGAAGCTGGCGTTCCTCGTGGGATACGGAATAGAATACGTATCCCGCCACCACGAGGACATAGAGGACCACGCAGGCCGTGAATTTCGATCGGAGTCTCACCAGGCCGTGCTCCCGCTTGTGGCCGAGTGTGGCAAAAAAGCCTCATATGTTAACACGACGTTAAACTATTCACCCCAGCCCGGCGGGTGTCAACCGCCCGGCTTGCCCGGCGGGCACGGTCGCGGTAGATGCCGGGCATGGTCGATCTGATTCTGGGCATGGCCGCGGGCTACCACTACGGCGACGTGCGCCCCTTCGCCGCCTCGCTGTGGGCCTCGGGGTTCGCCGGGCGCTGCGTGCTGTTCGTGTCCCCCACCACGCGGGAGGCCGGGCGCATGGAGGCCCACGGCCTGGAGACGGTTCCGTTCCAGCGGCCCGACTACATGTCGCACCTGCCGCTCAACGCCTGGCGGCATTTTTTGTGCCTGGACTTTTTGCGCCATGCGGATCGGGAATATGGACATGTGCTGTTCACGGATGTGCGCGACGTGGTCTTCCAGTCCAACCCCATGGCCCGGCCGTGGCCCGGAGGATTGAGCGCGGTGCTGGAGGCCGGGGGCGTGACCGTGGGCGCCTGCCCATGGACCTCGCGCTGGCTGCGCCGTCACTTGGGCGAGGCCGCCCTGGCTCGGGTGGCCGATAGGCCCCTGTCCTGCTCGGGCACGGTGCTGGCCCGGTTTGCCGCCATGATCGGCTATCTGGAGCGCATGACCGCCCTGCTCGTCCCCTTCGAGCCCGGCCCGAACATGGCCGGATACGACCAGGGCGTGCACAACTTCTTGGTGCACGGCATGGCCCCGGGAGGCCCGCTGCCCGAGGTTCATTTCACCGACAATGCCGGCCCGGTCCTGACCCTGGGCCATCGCCGCGAGGCCCCGGCCATGGACGCGGCGGGCAACGTCCTGAACGACGCCGGGGTCCCGGCCGTCATGGTCCACCAGTACGATCGGCATCCGGAACTGTTCAAGCGGGTGCGGGAGCGCTGGGCCTGAGAACGTTTAGGGCCTGCCGGCCTCAGTCCTCGCGGTCCAGTTCCCTGGTGATGCCCTCCATCCAGTCCGGGACCACGGGGTCCTCCACCCGCAGATAGCCGGGATTGTAGGGCTTGATGTCGATGACGGGCGAGCCGTCCACGGCCTCCAGGCCCCGCACGCGCAGGGTCGCGCCCCGGCGTTCCAGCAGGCGCACGGCGCTGACCAGGACCGGGTTGGGCCTGGCCGGGCTGCACGTGGACAACACGCCCGTGAGGGGGAACTCCTTGCGCCCCATGGGGTGGACCTTCTGCAGGGACGAGCGGGACTTGATCAGGTGTGGCCAGTAGAGGACCACGATGTGCGAGAACCCGTCGATGCCGTCGAGCAGCGGCTCGTATTGAGGGTCCAGCACGATGTCGCATTCCAGGGCCTTGATGCGCCGGTGCACGGTCCGGGCCTCGTCCATGCGCTGGTCCAGGGTCAGGCCGTCGTCGCCGGCCAGGAGCGTGGGCTTTTTCAGTTCGCTGCGCACCGTGCCGATGGGCTGGATGTCCATGTGGAGGCTCCGTGTGGGGGTTGGCGTCGGGGTCACGGTACAGGGTGCCGGCGGGAATGTCAGCCGCCGGGGTCAGCCCTCCACCCTGTTCCGTCCCTCCGCTTTTGCCCGGTACAGGGCC
>Ga0272444_10003914_pt1 | contig 13283 bp, 6 predicted proteins | sample SSMForm13_FD_201033 | JGI IMG/M metagenome (GOLD analysis project Ga0272444, IMG submission 201033) | Marine sediment archaeal communities from Little Sippewissett salt marsh, Falmouth, MA, United States - SSM-Form-13 | ecosystem: Environmental > Aquatic > Marine > Wetlands > Sediment ...
GCGCCCCTACACCCGCGAAGAAATCGCCGCCGCCTGCCGAACCGCCGGCCTGGGCCACGTCGAATGCTACGAAGCCGGAACCTTCGCCGATTTCGACGAGCGGACCTCCGACACGCTGATGTTGCTCGCCAGGCAGGGCTGCTGAACACGTGTCCCTGTGGTTCAGCCAATGACTTCGATGTTGAAGGAATAACGGTGGTTGCGAACGCAGCTTTGGTTACAGTCACCCTTCGATTCGGAGTGAGACCATGGCCGCTGTTGTGTGTTCAATCACCAAGTGGATACGCCATGCGCCCGCCGACGTGTTTTTGTATATCGACCCATCAATGAAGGAATAGCGACAATGACCAGAATCGGATTCTTCGTGGGCGCGGTTTTTGCGATGACGTTGACCGGGCCCGTGCCAGCCGCGCGGGTCGGCCAGGCCGAGGCTACCCAGGCACGCGAGATTCTCGACGCCGCCGGTGTAAAGGGCGGGCTGGTGGTGCATGTCGGAAGCGGGGATGGCAAGCTCACGGCTGCGCTTCGAGCCAGCGAAAGCTACCTCGTTCACGGGCTGGACAGCCGCGCCGCCAATGTTGCTGCCGCGCGGGAGCACATCCGCTCGCTGGGTCTTTACGGTTCGGTAAGCGTTACGCGGTTCGACGGCAGACGCCTTCCCTACATCGACAACACGGTAAACCTTGTTTTCACGGAGGATCTTGGCGATGTGCCTGTCGAGGAGGTCCTCCGCGTGCTGTGTCCCAACGGCGTCGCCTACGTCAAGGCGGGCGGCAAGTGGGCGCGGACCGTCAAGCCCCGGCCCGCGGAAATCGACGAGTGGACGCATTACATGCACGACGCTGGCGGCAACGCCGTTGCTCACGATACGGTCATCGGGCCGCCGAGGCGGCTTCAGTGGCAGGGCGGTCCGCGGTGGGCGCGTCATCACGACCACATGTCCAGCGTCAGTGCGTGTGTGACGTCCGGCGGACGGGTGTTCTATATCATCGACGAGGCCCCGCGGGCGTCGATCCTGACCCCGCCGGACTGGAAGCTCATCGCGCGCGACGCATTTAACGGCACAATCCTGTGGAAGCGGCCTATTCCCGAGTGGTATCCGCACATGATGCGTCTCAAGAGTGGCCCAGCCGTGCTGCCGCGCCGGCTTGTCGCCGTCGGCGAGCGCGTCTACGTCACGCTGGGCATCGACGCGCCGCTGACTGCCCTGGATGCCGCGACCGGGCAGACCGTGCGCACATACAAGGACACCGATCAGACGCAGGAGATTCTCGCCGCCGATGGCGTGCTGTTCGTGGTGGCGGACGTGCCTGGCGAGCCGACGGCAGCGGACCCCGCAGTCGACGCCGCGACCGCCAGACGCCGCGGCGCTATCAAGGTGATATGGGACCTCAAGGGGCGCCGGATCATGGCCATCCAGGCCGCGACGGGCAAGGTGCTCTGGCGGAGCGAGTCGTCCCTGCTTCCGATGACCCCTGCCGTCGATGGCAAGGGCCTGTACTTCTGCGATGGGGAAAAGATCATCAGCCTCGATCGAGCAACGGGCGATGTTCGCTGGCGGTCGAAACCCGTGCCGCGCTCGGCGAAGTTCCAGTCGTTCTTCGGCGCGACGCTGCTGGTCTATGACGGCGTGGTCCTGTTTGCCGGCGGCGAGAAGGCCGGGCTGCAGACCGGCAGGTGGGTTACCGAGTCAGACACCATGACGGCACTGTCGGCCAAGACGGGCGAGATCATGTGGCAGGCGGATCATCCGGCCTCGGGGTATCGTTCGCCGGAAGACCTGTTGGTTCTCAACGGAGTCGTCTGGACGGGGGATACCACCAGCGGCAAGGTCGTCGGCGAGTTCACGGGGCGCGACGTCAAGACGGGCAAGGTGGTCGGCAAGTTCAATCCAGACGTCGAGACATACTGGTTTCACCATCGCTGCTATCGGGGCAAGGCTACCGACAAGTACCTGCTGATGTCGCGGACGGGCACGGAGTTCATTGACCCGACAACCGGGCACTGGGAGATCAACCACTGGACTCGCGGCGCGTGTTTGTACGGCGTGATGCCAGCCAACGGCCTGATCTACAACCCGCCGCACCCATGCGCGTGCTATCCCGAGGCCAAGCAAAACGGCTTTTCCGTCCTGGCGCCCGCGGCCCGGACGAAATCCGTGCCTCCGCGAACTGCCCGTCTGGAAAAGGGACCTGCATATCAACCCATCGGCAATCGGAAACTGACGCCAGGCGAATCGGATTGGACAACCTACCGGGGCGACGCCGCCCGCAGCGGAAGGACTGACGCTGCCGTGTCCGAAAAGCTCAAGCAGGCGTGGTCGACCAAACTGGGCGGCAGGCTTTCCGCCGTCACGGTCGCCGAGGGCAAGCTGTTTGTCGCTACCGTGGATGACCACACGGTCCACGCGCTGGATGCGGGGACCGGCGAGGCGGTATGGCAGTACATGGCTGGGGGGCGTGTGGACTCCCCGCCGACGATCTTCGCGGGTCGCGCTATCTTCGGCTGTGCCGACGGCTACGTCTACTGCCTGCGGGCGACGGATGGCAAGTTGGCGTGGCGGTTCCGCGCCGCTCCCGACGACCGACGCCTGGTCGCCTTCGGGCAGGTCGAATCCGCCTGGCCTGTCCATGGCAGCGTGCTGGTTCGCGGTGGCGCGGTCCACTGCGTGGCCGGGCGGTCGATGTTCCTTGACGGCGGGCTGCGAATGATCCAACTCGACGGCTGGACCGGACGCCTGCTGGCTGAGAAAACGCTCGACGACCGCGTGGCAGAGACCGACAAGGACCTGCAATCCTACATCCAGGTCTTGAGCATGCCCGTGGCCCTGCCGGACATTCTCTCCTGCGATGCCAACAACGTCTACATGAGGTCCCAGCGGTTCGACCTGGCGGGCAACCGGCAGGATATCGCCCCCCGCGGCGGCGCCGAGCAGTTCGGCCAGGGCACGCACTTGTTCAGCCCGACTGGCTTCCTCGACGGCGACTACTGGCACCGCTCGTACTGGGTGTTCGGGCGGTCGTTCTCCGGCGGATACAGCGGCTATTACCAGGCAGGCAAGACCGCTCCATCGGGAAAGATAATGGTCTTCGACGACGACACCGTTTACGGCTTCGGCCGAAAGGACCAGTACTATCGCTGGACGACGCCCATCGAGCATCAACTGTTCGCCGAGGCCCGCGGCGTGGCCAGGCCCGGCGGCAGTGCCAAAGGCAGGCTGTCAGCAACGGGGCCGTGGGTGTCCGTCGCCAACACCGCGAGCCTCGACCCGACCGGCAAGCCGCTGGTCGTCGAGGCGCACGTCAAGGCCGACGCCGCCGAGGGCGTGGTCGTCGCTCGCGGCGGGCCTTCGCAGGGGTACGCACTGATCATCGCCGGCGGCAAACCGCAGTTTGTTGTTCGCTCCGGAACCACGCTGGCGACTGTCACCGCCGCTGAGAAGGTCGTCGGCAAGTGGGTTCATATCGCCGGCGTGCTGACGGCAGACAGGCAGCTCAAGATATTCCTCGACGGCAAGCTGTCCGCCTCTGCCGGTGGGGCAAAGTTCATCGCCTCCGAGCCGGCCCAGGCGATGGAGATCGGCGCCGACGCCGCCGGCTCGGTCGGAAAGCACCCGTCGCCCGGCACGTTTACTGGCCTGATCGACGAGGTCCGAGTCTTCCACGGCTCGGTTTCCCAGACCGAACTGGCCGTCCACGCCGCCGCAGCCGACAGCATCGACGCCAAGGATGCCAGGCTCGTGCTGCGACTGAGCTTCGAGGACAACGCCAGGGACCGTTCCGGCAGCAAGAATCGCGCTCGGCTGGGCCCGGGCGTCACTTTCGCGCCAGGGCGGTTCGGCAAGGCTATCAAGATCGCGCCCGCGGCGCCTGCGACGGACCGCAGGGGCAAGCCCAGGCCGTCGGCACCCAAGGGAGGCCGGCGATGGGCGAGGGACCTGCCGATTATGGTTCGCGGGATGGTCCTGGCTGACAAAACGCTCTTCGTCGCGGGCCTGCCCGACCTCGTCGACGAGGACCGCGCCTCAGCCAATCGCAGTGACCCCGAAATCCAGGCCCGCCTCGCCGAGCAGAACGCCGCCTGGGCAGGCAAACGCGGCGCGTCGTTGCTGGCGATTTCCACCGGCGACGGCGCCAGACTGGCCGAGTACAAACTCGATTCTCCGCCCGTATGGGACGGCTTGTCCGTTGCCAATGGCCGACTGTACCTGGCGTGCCACAACGGCAACGTAACCTGCCTGGCGCCATAGAAGCGGCGTTCATGTGCTCGTAAGGAAATGTCCGCGGCTTACTCGACCTTCTGTTCGATCTCGTCGGGATTGTTGGTCTGCCGGGCGGGATTTGGGGTAGAATCCGGGGCTGGCTTTGTGTCGGTCGGAGGTGGTGGCCGTCGGGTGCTCCGACGGCCGGCGTTTCGGCGAGTGCTGGTATCGAGATTGTGAGTTTTGAACGAGAAACATGGCGTTAGTTAATCTTCGTGGTGTAAATGTCGGTTATGGCGGCGAGTTGGTTCTCGAAGGCATCGACCTGGGAATCGAGCCCGGCGAGCGAATATCGCTGGTGGGGCGCAACGGTTCGGGCAAGAGCACGCTGCTGAAATTGCTCACCGGCGAGATTGCCCCTGAAAGCGGCGAGGTCGTTCGCATGGCTGGCCTGCGCGCCGCCGGCCTGGCCCAGGACGTCCCACAGGGACTCGGCGGCAGCATCTACGATACGGTGGCGGGAGGCTTGGGTGAAGTGGGCAGGGCGCTGGCGCAGTATCACCGGGTCAGTCGCCAGGCCGCGACGAATTCCGATCCGAGCCATCTCGATGAGTTGCACTCCCTCCAGCACGTGCTGGAGTCCAACTCCGCCTGGTCGATGGACCAGGAAATCGCGACGGTGCTGTCCCGGATGAGCCTGCCCGGAGATGCCCCGTTCGAGAATCTCTCAGCCGGGATGACGCGGCGAGTGCTGTTGGCGCGGGCGCTGGTGAGCAGGCCCGACCTGCTGCTGTTGGATGAACCGACCAACCACCTGGACCTCCAGGCCATCCTCTGGCTGGAAGAGTTTCTGCTGGCCTACCCGGGGGCTCTGCTGTTTGTGACGCACGACCGCGCCTTCCTTCAGCGCCTCAGCACGCGTATTCTGGAGATCGACCGCGGGCGACTGAGCAGTTGGGAGTGCGATTACAGCACGTTCATGGATCGCAAGGCCGCGCTGCTGGAAGCCCAGGCCCAGGAAGCGAAGGTGTTCGACAAGAAGATGCAGCAGGAGGAGCGGTGGGCAAAGCGGGGAGTAAAGGGCAGGCTGGCCCGCAACGAGGGTCGCCGGCGGGCGCTCGAAGAGATGCGTCAGCAGCGGGCCGCCCGCAAGGAAGTTGTCGGCACGGCCAGGCTGCAACTGCAGGGGGCCGCGCCTTCGGGCAGGCTGGTGACCCAGGCCAAGAACGTCTGCTTCGCCTACGGGCAGAACGTCATACTCGATCGCTTCTCCACGATGATCATGCGGGGCGACAAGATCGGGATCATCGGGCCCAACGGTTCGGGCAAGAGCACGCTGTTGAAGGTGCTGCTGGGTGAATTGGAGCCGCAACAGGGCGAGGTCCGCCAGGGCACGCGATTGGAGATTGCCTACTTCGACCAGCTCCATGCCCAGCTCGATGAGACGCTCACGATGTGGCAGAACATCGCCGGCGACGGGCATACGATTACCGTCAACGGAAGAGACCGCCACGTGTTGGGCTATCTGCAGGATTTCCTGTTTTCATCGCAGCAGGCGAAGGCTCCGATTACCAACCTGTCCGGCGGCGAGCGAAACCGGCTGCTGCTGGCCAAGCTGATGACTAAGCCCTCCAACCTGCTGGTGCTGGATGAGCCGACAAACGACCTGGACACCGAGACGCTGGAACTGCTGGAGGATATGCTGGTGGAGTATCCCGGCACGGTGTTGATGGTCAGCCACGACCGGGCGTTCCTCAACAACGTCGTTACGAGTGTGCTGGTTTTCGAAGGCGACGGACAGGTCGGCGAGTACGTCGGTGGCTACGACGATTGGCTGCGCCAGGATCGCTCCCGTCAGGCCGGCCTGCAGGAAATTGAAAAGCCTCCCCCCAAAAAAACCCGCGTGCTCGCCAAGGCTGCCGTCGCCCCGGCCAGGAAGAAACTGACATTCAAAGAGCGGCTGGAATTGGAATCGCTGCCGGAGCGGATCGAGAAGCTGGAGACCCGGCAGCAGCGCGCCCATGAGGTGATGTCGAGCCCGGACTTCTACAAGAGCCCCGCAGATGAGATTCGCCGGGTGAGCGTCGAATTGGAGCAGGTGGAACAGGAATTGTCCCAGGCGCTGGATCGGTGGGAAGAATTGGAGCTTCGCAACGGTTCATGACGTTTGTTGCCGCTCCCAACCGGCGGGCGAATCCGGGTCGTTCGCGGCAGAGATAGCTCTCCAAGTGTTCGTCAGCGGTGGTAGGCCACGCCCATGCGTTCCAGGTGCGGCAACTGGGCTTTGACGCGGCGGGCGAAGTCAAGGGCGTCGGTGGTGGTCTTGGGCGACCAGCCCCGCTCGGCGATGCCCAGCAGGCGTGGGAAAAGCTGGGCGTCGACGCGTGGCTCTTCGCGGTCGATGTGCGACCAGAAGTTCGCTTGCAGGCCGAGCACGTGGGCGGCCTGGGTGTCGCTAAGCCCGGCCGTCGGCTCGAACGAATACGCCCGCTGGGTGCTGATCCGCTTGTAGGTGTAGTCGAAGTAGCAGTGGCTCGTTGGCGAGAAGACCACATCGTGCCCGGCCTCGGTCGCCGCGGCGCCGCCGCGCGTGCCGCGCCAGCTCATTACCACCGCTTTGGGGGCCAGGCCGCCTTCGAGGATCTCGTCCCAGCCGATGATCTGCCGGCCCTTGGAGTTGACGAACTTCTCGATCCGCTTGATGAAGTAGCTTTGGAGTTCATGCTCGTTTTTCAGGCCTTCAGCGGCCATGCGTTTCTGACACTTGGCGCAGGCTTTCCATGAGTTCTTGGGTGCCTCGTCGCCGCCGATGTGGATTGTTTTCGACGGGAATATCTCTATCACTTCGGCCAGAACATCTTCGAGAAAGGCGAACGTCTGCTCGTTGCCTGCGCAGTAGATTTCGCGATGGATGCCCGGACCCTTGAAGAACGGGTGGATCTCGAACGGCCCGCCGCCGCATGAGAGTTTCGGGTAGCACGCCAGGGCCGCCAGCGAGTGGCCTGGCAACTCGATCTCCGGCACGATGGTGATTCCCCGGGCTCCGGCGTAGGCGATCAGGTCCTTCATCTGGGCTTGGGTGTAGAAGCCCTCGTGGCGGGCCGGTTCGTTCCACTTGGCTGGGAAGCGGGCGCCCTTGCGGGTGAGCTCGGGGTACTTGCGAATCTCAAGTCGCCAGCCCTGGTCGTCCGTCAGGTGCAGGTGCAGCGTGTTCATCTTGTAGTAGGCCATGCGGTCGATGGTCTTCTTGATGTACGCGATTGACTGGAACGTCCGGCTGCAATCGAGCATAAGCCCGCGCCAGCGGAATCGGGGGTAATCGCGGATTTGCAGGCAGGGAATCGGGCCGGGGCTCGCGGCGGCGAGAAGTTGCAGGAGCGTCCGCGTACCGTGGAATCGTCCGGTTGGGGTGGCGGCCTGGATCGTTACGGAGTTCGGCGCGACCACCAGCAAGTATTCGCCCTGTTTCCCGACCGGGGCTGACTGAATGCGGATGCAGACGGCGCCGTTGGGTGCTTCGGTGACGAGGTGCAGCTTCAGGCCGGCTTGGGTCGCCAGGTCCGCATGCAGCAGGCGGGCTGCACCGGCGGTGTTGTTATCGTGCTGAATGACGGTCTTGGCGGTGATTTGGCAGGTTCCAGCTGCGGGCTTCAACTCCACCGGTTTGGGGATCAGCCCGGCGCTCGCCTCGGTCGGCTCGGCGGCTGCGACGTGGCTAATCAACAGCAGTCCCATACAGACGCTTGCGCACATTTGCATTGCCCTGGCGGATCGGTTTCGCATTATTGGAACTCCCGTAGTGATTGTCTGAGCGAGCATTATAACCCGCTGCTTTGTCGGGGGTATTGGATTGTTCCGGGATTCGCCAGATGGTCTTCAGCCGCGGATCGCGACGTCAGGAAGTGTCTTTCCTGGTTATCGGCGAGATGGGCCAAGGTTCGGGGCGCGGCCGGTTTTGGGCAGGTCGCTCCCCTGTGGGCTGCGCGTTATGATATAACTTGACATAACGCTCGAAATGAGAATATTGTCGTTGCATCGGCATATCATTGGTTGTGTCGACGAGCACGGGTTTTTCCGGTGCGAGACGCTACTTGGATTGGCAGTTCAAGGAGAAGATCAATGGGCGCATATTGCGGGAAGCTGCTGCGTGTGGACCTTACCAGCGGGCAGGTTGCGACCGAGGCGATTGATCCCGAGCTTGCCCTCAAGTTCGTCGGCGGGCGCGGCCTGGGGACGTACTACCTGAGTCGGGAGGTGGACCCGAAGGCAGATGCGCTTTCGCCTGCCAACAAGCTCATCCTGGCTACGGGTCCGCTTACGGGCACGACGGCCCCGGCATCGGGGCGGTTCATGGTCATCACCAAGAGCCCGCTTTCGGGTACGGCGGCGTGTAGCAATTCCGGCGGATACTGGGGGGCCGAGTTGAAGTTCGCCGGCTATGACATGGTTATCTTCGAGGGCGCATCGCCCAAGCCTGTTTACCTGGCCATCCGCGACGACCAGGTTGAGCTGCGCGACGCGTCGGAGTTGTGGGGCAAGCTTGTCGGGGAGACGACCGATACGCTGCTGGAGGCCTTCGGCGATCCCAAGGCTCGCGTACTGACCATCGGCCCGGCAGGGGAAAGACAGAGCCGCCTCGCCGCGGTCATGAACGACAAATACCGCGCCGCCGGACGAAGCGGCGTCGGGGCGGTTATGGGCAGTAAGAACCTCAAGGCCGTCATCGTTCGCGGCTCGGGCAAGGTCCAGGCCGCCGACGAGGCCAGGACCGCCGAGGTTCTCAAGGCTATCAGAACAAAAATCCGCGAGCACCCCGTCACCAGCGAGACCCTGCCGACCTACGGCACGGCTGCTTTAGTCAACGTCATCAATGCAAGCGGTGTTTATCCGACGCGGAACTTTCAGAAGGGAACTTTCCCCGAGGCTGCCCAGGCATCCGGCGAGGTCCTGGCTGAGAAATATCTCACGGGCAAGGACGTCTGTTATCGCTGCCCGATCGCCTGTGGCCGATACTGCAAGGTCGACGACATCGAGGGCGGCGGGCCCGAGTACGAGACAATCTGGGCGTATACGGCGGATTGCGGGATAAAGGATCTCGGCGCGGTCATCAGGGCCAACAAGTTCTGCAACGAGTACGGCCTGGACACCATCAGCGCCGGCGCGACCATCGCCTGCGCGATGGAGTTGTGCGAGCGCGGACTGATCCCAGCGTCGGACATCGACGGCCCGGCCATCGAGTTCGGCTCGAATGAGGCGATCGTCGAGTGGACCCGCAAGATGGGCGCCGGCGAGGGCTTCGGGGCAAAGCTGGCGCTTGGCTCGTACCGCCTGGCGGAGATGTACGGCGCGCCGGAGTTGTCGATGACCGTCAAGAAGCTCGAACTGCCCGCCTATGACCCGCGCGGCATTCAGGGCCAGGGCCTGCAGTTCGCCACCAGCAACCGCGGCGGCTGTCACGTTCGCGGGTACATGATCTCCCCGGAGATTCTCGGCGTGCCGCAGAAGCTCGACCCGCTGACCCTCGACGGCAAGGCCGTCTGGGCGAAGGCATTCCAGGACCTCACTGCGGTCATCGACTCGCTGGGCATTTGCCTGTTCACCAGCTTCGCTCTCGGCGCCGATGAATACTGCGAGATGATGAACGCCATTATCGGTCTGGAGTGGACCACCGACGACGTGATGACTGCCGGCGAACGTATCTGGAACCTCGAGCGAGTCTTCAACCAGGCCGCGGGAATCGGCCCGGACCAGGACAAGCTGCCCAAACGACTGCTGACCGAGCCGCTGACCGAAGGTACAGCCAAGGGCCTCGTCCACAAACTCTCGGACCTGCTGCCCGGGTACTACAAGGAACGAGGTTGGTCCGAAGGCGGCGTGCCCACAAAGGAGAAGCTCGCGCAACTCGGGCTTTGAGGGAGAAGAAGGTATTCGGGAGAGGTAGTAGGTAATAGGTAGTAGGTAATAGGGACAAGCAGAAGACAGGAGGGGACATATGTTGTTGAGTCCTGCTCGCTACAGCGGGCAGGGATAAGGGCATGCGTTCCGAAGACAAGGGGTCTCTTGTTTTGCCTCCTGAAAAGGCTTGCGGGTTTTCGAACCCGTGATATGGTCATCATAATGACCCATGGTGATCGTGGGCTGACAGCCTTGTGTGGAATACAGACCTGTCTTGTGAGTTGGCTGCCAGAGAGAGAGAGGAGCAGATTACGTGGAACCCTCGCAAGGCCATCAGACATCGAACATGTCCCGCAGGAGATTCCTTTTCGCGGCGGGCGCGGGGGCAGTCGGCGCGCCGTTGCTCTTGTCGGGTTGCGCATCCGATGTGATCTCTGGCGGGGCGGCGTGCGGGCTTCCCGCAAGGCAAGCCGATTCCAGAAAACGGGCCCGCATTCAAGCGGTGTTTCTTTATCCACCGTCCAAGGGCTTCGCCGACGACCCCAACGGCTGGTGGAGCTGGCCCGGCACGGAGTTCGACGCCGAAGGGCGTCAGAAACACTACGCCGCTGAGCTGGCGAAGATGGCTGACCGACTCGGCGTGTCCGTCGAGGTCGACAGCAAGCCGGTAGCCAACCTTGCCGAGGCGAAGGCTCTGGCCGAGGCGGTCAAAACCGAACGCCCGGACGGGCTGCTGGTGATCATGTTCTACAACCGGAGCATCCGCGAGGCAGACCTGCTTCTGAAGACGGCAGAGTCATCCGGTATTCCGGCGATCTTCTACATTGGCCTGGGCGTCAAGCACGGATCGGTGGCACAATACCGCCGGCCGGGGGTGCATCTCATTCAGTCGCTGGATAATTTCGAGGCGATTGAGTACGGACTGCGAATGGTCAACGCGCGAAAGCTGCTGGCCCAGAGTCGCCTGCTGAGCATCACCAACGTCAAGAAGGTCAGGGAAGACACCGAGCCGTTCCTGGGGATCAATGTTCGGACCATTCCCACTGCCATCTATGTGAAAACCTTCAAGGCCATGGAACTGGACGACGATGCTCAAAGGCTGATTCAGAACCTGACGAGGCGGGCGGATGAGGTCCGCGTAACGCGGGAAGCCCTTGCCAACGCCGCCAGGGTTCACATGACCATGCGACAACTGATCGCCGAAAACGATGCCCACGGCGTGACGATGAATTGCCTTCGGGCGGGCATGCTCAAGCCCTGCATGAGCTTCGCTCTGCTGAACGGGCAGCTCTTCCCGGCGGCGTGCGAGAATGACAAAGCCGCCGCCTACGGGCTGTTCCTTGGCGAGGCGCTTACCGGCCGGGCCGGCTTCCAGCATAATCCCGCATTCGAGACCGAGCGCAATCATTACTTCGGATCGCACTGCACGTGCGCGCCGCGACTTCACGGCCCGGACGGTCCGGACTCGCCGCATATCCTTCGCAAGTTCTTCCACTCAAACGAGGGCAGTTGCGCCATTCAGACCTTCTGGAAGCCCGATGAGCCGGTGACGATGATCCACTACTACTCGGGTCAGCCCGCCAGCTTGGACGTCTATGCCGGGAAGGTCTACAAATCGCACCACGCACCACCGGCGGGCGGATGTACGACAAACGTGGAGATCGAGATCACCGACAGGAAGGATGCATTCGCCGTCAAGGGACACCACAACATCCTGTTCTGCGGTGACTTCGCACAGCGATTCCGCCAGTTCGCGAATCTCTACAAGATGAAGCTGGTCTAACAGGGGCGTCCCCGGATTACTCAGAACGCCTACAGGAATCGCCGCGATCAACCTTGACGATTGGCTTGTTTTGCGATAACCTCATTCTGTCGCGAATGTTGGATGGGAGCCATTCGGGAAGTTTCAGATCGAGTAGGCATATTCTCGTTTCCTCTTTCCGTGCCAACTGATTCAGGAGTGATCGATGCTCAGGGAACCCGAGCCAAGAGTTGTTACGCATCGAGAAGGAGGGTTTACGCCGCGAGAAGGAGGACTTGCGCCGCGAGAAGGACCCGATGTACCGGCGCTTCAAGATTGCACTTATCGTCGCGATCACTTTCGCCTCCGCGGGTTGGTGTACAACGGTGATCTATCGACGTGTTATGGGCAACATCGGAACGGTTTGCTACGTCTGTGGCAACCCGCGCGCCAAAGTCTACTCGTTTGTTATGGTCCGCAAATGGGGCGATTCGGAAAGGAAGAAGGACGTCGAATATAGGTTCTGCAGCAGCCACAAGAAGTCACGAAATGAGGAAGTTGGATTGGGCAGTTTGGCAGGTGTGGTGTACTATCTGATGCCTCTCGGAGCCATATTGCTTGGAGGATATCTGTTCTATAGGGTCTCTCCGGGTGTCCTTTTAGGCGGCGTTTGCGGGTTCTTCCTGAGCGGTGTCGCATTGTTCACTATCCACTTTGCGCACATTTATCTGCGCCCCTTTTTGGTTCTCTGTGTGACCGGCGTGGCCATGTTGCTGGGCACTGTGATTGGCATGGCTGTGTTCGAGCGGTTTCCTTCTCTCCGGCAAGCCGAGATCCAAGAGTGATCGGCCGTGCGGAAGCAGGGCCTCTTCGTTCTCCAGCCGCCCGAAGCGCCGACGGAAGTCGAAGAGCGGCATGACGAGAGGGCGGAGTGGCTTTTCAACAGGCCCCCGGCCGGGCCGTAGGCTGGATGATGGCTCATTTGACATCCTCTGGCCAAGTCGTACTTCTCGGCAACCTGAGGACAACAGAAATATCATCCCCATTATCGCCGTTGAAGACTCCGTTAGGCCCCGCACTAGTCAACCGTATTTCCTTGCCACCATCACGCAGTTCAAATAAGAACTCATTCCCCCAAGAGTCCGTTCCTTTACGCATCATCCTGCACGCGTCTCGCACACGTTTTCCGCGGCCATAGGATAGGGCAGTCAGCGTATTCATGCATCCTTGAAGGCTCCGTCCTGGCAAACGTCCTGTCTCATCAATATATGCTTCCCCAGCACTGTCAAAGGCACTCAGGGCCAGGGCTTGCAGTTCGCCACCAGTAACCGCGGCGGCTGTCACGTTCGCGGGTACATGATCTCCCCGGAGATTCTCGGCGTGCCGCAGAAGCTCGACCCGCTGACCCTCGACGGCAAGGCCGTCTGGGCGAAGGCATTCCAGGAC
>Ga0272444_10003915_pt1 | contig 13275 bp, 13 predicted proteins | sample SSMForm13_FD_201033 | JGI IMG/M metagenome (GOLD analysis project Ga0272444, IMG submission 201033) | Marine sediment archaeal communities from Little Sippewissett salt marsh, Falmouth, MA, United States - SSM-Form-13 | ecosystem: Environmental > Aquatic > Marine > Wetlands > Sediment ...
GTTTGGTAAAGATTTTTTTTCACATTTGAAAAAGGATGATATTTTAAAAGAAAGGGTTATTGTTGAGAAAGGCATAGAAAAGATATCTGATGAAATAACAGATATTCAAAACAAGATACAAGAACTCATGATTGAATCAAAAGGTAAGGCAAAACCAATGAAACTTTTGAATATACAGAAAATAAAAGCTCTCAAATTGGAGAGCAATACAAAACAACATGAAGCAAATGAATTGATAAAACAGCTTCAACTCCTACTCCTTCTTGAAGCTATGAGAGAGCACCAGGAATTAGATCATAGAAACGAATTCCTTGAAAAGCTTATGGACTCAGATGTTGATCATCTGAACGAAGTGCTCTTTGATTCTGAGGTGCAAAAAGCAATTGAGGAAGGCAAAATGGATGATGTAAAGACAAAACTAAAACACAATTTTGCACAAGAAGAACTTCCTGCAGACACAGAGACCGGAGAACTTCTATCCGCAATTGAAGATCTAGAAAGGGTAGATGATGAAACTGCTATAAAGATGGCAGGATCCAAGGCTCGTGAGATTGCTGAAACACCCACAAAGAAAAAGATTGTGGAGTAATTTTGAATGTCAGAACTTAGGAAGAACATCCTAAGAAGAGAACTTCAGAGGCAGCTTGAGCTTGCTAAAGAGCTTGACAAAAAACTCGATCCTAATGCGAGTTTACATTACACAAAAGCTGCAAACATCTACAAGAAGCTAGGTGAACTTTCTCCTGCATATGCAAAAATGAACAATGATATTGCAGCTACTTATGAAAAATACAGTAAAAATATACAGAAGAGAGATGAAATATCAAAGGATAATGAAAACAATTTCAATACTATGATAGAAAGCTTGATAATTTCACATAAACCTACAACAACCTGGGATGATATAGGTGGTCTGGAAGAAGCCAAGAATGAAATCAAGGAAGCTATAATTCTACCATTTATACATAAGAAACCTGAATTTATCAGGTCACCTAAAACAATACTCCTCTATGGACCGCCAGGTACAGGTAAAACCATGATTGCAAAGGCATCATCGAATGTCTTAAATGCAACATTTTTTGATGTAAAGATCTCTTCTATATTATCTAAATACTTTGGTGAATCACCTAAACTTGTTAATCTACTATTTACAAGAGCACATGAAATGCAACCATCTCTTATATTTATGGACGAATTGGATTCAATTGCTCTCAGTAGAAGCACAGATGTGAATGAGAGTACACGAAGGGTTCTAAGCCAACTTCTTACAGAGGTAGATGGGTTTAATACAAACAAAAAGGATGAAGTAATCATAATAGGTGCAACTAACAAACCATGGGATCTTGATGATGCTGTAATAAGCAGATTCCAAAAGAAGATATACATACCTCTTCCAGATGAAATTGCTAGAACAAGCATTTTTAATCTAAATCTCGCAGGTGTACAACTTGATTTTGATATAAAGGAATTAGCTCGTGAATCAATCAACTACTCTGGTAGAGATATTTCAGCTTTGTGTCAGGAGGCGATCATGTTGATGGTGAATGAACAAAATCCTGATCTAGGCGATCTTACATCTGTTGATATCAAATCATATTCTCTTAGATATAGAATTCTCAGTTTGGATGATTTCAAACATGCATTCAAAAAGATCAAACCATCTGCAAATACATCTGAATTAAATAAATACGACAATTGGAAGAAAGAGTTTGGTGGATAATATAAATTTTTGTTCGAATTTCTTTATAATTAACTGGAATAACTTTATAAATGGTCAATTACAATTAAGTGTATTCCACTGCTATATAGCAGACTATCATGCTCTCAATAAACAAAGAAAAGTTAATCAATCTGGTCATATCGTTCTGATTTGATCAAGTAAATACTCACATGAGTTCGCATAGGATTATTGCATAATTCTTCTCAGAAATGCAGAAGAAATAGTGTTTTATCTTCCTAGCGTGAGCTTTATGCCCACCGGGTATTCACTCTTATTTTCGTACCCACCAAACCTAACTTTTCTTTGTCTTTTGTGAGATTTAGTGTCTTTTATAGAAATCCTCACACCAGAAAGGACAGTTACAGATGGAAAAATCTCAGGAAAAAGGAGAACCTGAGGGAATTAAGGTAATCTCCATAAGTGAACTTCAACCCTCCAACGGAGAAGGTATTTGGGATGAATTGCAGACAGCTCTTGATGCTGGTAGCAGATCAATTCTGATAGATTTATCCAAAGCCACTGAAAATGAAATCCACCCCGGAATTCTTCAAAACATGAGAAAGACGATTATAGAAAGAGGTGCTCAATTTAGAATCGTCGCGCCAGAAGGTCCATTAAGGAGCCTTCTAGAGAGAAGTATTCATATCAAAGGGGGAGAATTGCAAATCTGGGATAGTGTGACAAAAGCTAAAGGTGATTTGATTTAGATATATGGTCCCGTAGCTCAGTTGGTAGAGTAGGCCCCTGATAAGGGTTTGGTCAGAGGTTCAAGTCCTCTCGGGACCACCAAGCATGAGGGTCTGTATAGTTCTCATATCTTTCCAAGAAGAAGTCGATGAGACCTAACGTCTTCTTGAGGACTACTTCAGGCTCTCTTTTGCGGGGGTGGCCAAGTCGTTTATATGCGCGCGTTTGTGGAACGTGTTCTACGAAAGTATTTCTTCGAGTGTGAACTCATTCGTCCGTTCGGCAACACCTTTGTGTAAGGATTGTTAGCTGACTCTGGATGACAGGATTCGTAAATCAATAGAGAACTTTCGTCAGGGGTTCAAATCCCCTCCCCCGCGCCCAAATTACGTACTGGCTCTTTGCATCTCAGAGTCAGATACTAATCGGTGGACTCAGTCGCTGATGGGATTGCAGTCCACTGAAACTATACCTGTAGTGATGTCAAACTGATATTAACTGCATCACATTCTGTGAGTTGGCATGTAATTAACGGAAGTACATCACTGCAGGCTTTGATTTACAGGGTAGGTAGCTCAGCCGGATAGAGCATTCCCTTCACAAGGGAAATGTCGAGGGTTTGAATACTCTCTATACCCCTACTCATTTAACTATACGGGGTCAGTATACCATATTCCATGTATTCACTTCACTTGTTCGGAGTGTTGTGGTGTGTTTCGTGTTCGGTACGTACTACTGGCAGGAGGTATCTGATCCCGATATTGAATTAAAAGGGGCAAGTCGACGACGGCGCCGAGAATATTGGTCATAATTCTCCTCACGGGTTTGCTGTCCAATACTCTAAACGTTGACTGCCCCTGCCAAATAGTCTGCATTTGTCATGCAGAACCCAGAAGGTGGGTCTGGATTCTTAGGTGGTTTGGATCCGACCCACTTTATTGTCAATTAACGTTTTATGATATCTCTATGTAGTTGGGTTTATCCCTCCTTAATTCATTTCTTGCATAAAGAAATATTCAAAGTAATCGGAGGTCTTGTCTCATCTGATCCTCCGAGACCTGCTTTGAATAAGAACTGGATCTCCTCCTTGTGGTCCAGCGCCCCTCTTCCAATGATGATGGAGGGTGCCCGACTACATAAACTATTCACAATAACGTGTAATAGTAAAACATCAACTAGGAGTGTTAATGAGAAACATTGGAAATGTAACATCAAAATTATCGAAAGGAAAGGGAGTTTAACTTGGGAAAGAAGAAAAGAACCGATGATGAGCCTGCTCCTATCGGAGAAAAGGATATATGGCACATTGACGGTATACAGCAATTGCCGCCTGATAGGTTCGTCGAAGTGTTGGATAGAGTATGTTCTGGAAGATACATGCTAATTGGTAGACCAACACTGGTCCCCAACAATCAAGGCAACTTCTAAGTAATAAACGGAGAAATAGGAAAGGAAAAGGTCCATATGGGAAATGGTCCAAGCGACTCAATTAATCAATTCGATATCACAAACGTTGATTTCGATCCAACCGATGCAAGGGTGAACGATCCTAACGGTGAACTATCGTTTGTCGGAGCGTTTGATCCTCGCACGATTACCATCCCAAATACGGAGATTGAGGAAGAGGTAATCCTTATTGATTTGGAAGGCAATGTGCCTCCGGTCATAATTACCAGAGATCTCCTTCTGGATGGTCATGTACTTCTGGGAACTGCGAATGGCAGTGGACAAAAGTTACAGGTTATAGATGGTGAGAAATGCCTGCTCATGGTATATGATCGCTACATCAATGCCTTCAACTCACTCGCTGGAGTTGAGTTGAGTTTAGCTGCCACTGGCTAATAGTAGAGAGACCCCCCACCTGTCAAATAGACTGTGCCTCTTTTGAGGCAGGACTGGTAAGGGGGTTTCTCCTTTATAGTGTCTAATTAAAGGGATACATAGTTTATTTACAGCTTTGCACAAATAATATCTATGCTAAACGAGTTGATTGCTTTTGTTGAAGTATTTGTTGCAGACTACGGTTTGTTTGGGGCATTCTTAGTTGCTGTGACAGAATCATTCATACTTCCAATCCCAACTGCAGTTATAATTACACCCGCAACAGCTTTGGGTATAGATCCACTTGTCATAACAATTGTTGCAACAATTGGATCTGTAATTGGAGCATTCATAGGATATTTCTTAGGTGAAAAGTTGGGACGACCTGTAGCAGAGAAGAGATTCCCAAAATATCTAACTAGGGTAGAAGGATGGTTCCAGAAGTATGGTTCATGGGCTGTATTCATAGCTGCATTTACCCCAATACCATTCAAGGTATTTACATGGGTAGGTGGTATAATGAAGATAGACAAAAAACATTTCTTTTTAGCATCTATTGCAGGAAGATTTTTACAGTTCTTGATAGCTGCTTATGTAGGTAGTCTGCTAGGTCCCTGGTTTTTTTCTTTGTTAGGATATCCTGTATAAAACCGTAAACTTTATATTGTGTTCACTTTTGTTCACTATAGACTTTATATCCTGTTCATTCCTTGGTTGAACTAAGGAGGTATTTACACATGGACAAAAAGTTTATAGCTTCAATTGCCTTCGCAGCAATATTGCTTGTCGGAATAACTTCCACACAAGCTCTTCCAAGTCTATATAATGCAGAAGAAAAGGAAGTTAAAATCCAAGAAAGAATGGAAGCAGTATTCGCTGACGTGGATATTGAAGAAATGAAAGCAAGTGTTGCAGATGATATGCCTTCATCTAGAGATGAAGCAAAGACTGCAATAGAAGGAGATTCAGACGAATCAGCTCCTAGTGTAGGAGGCGGAGGACATGGATACCCATATTACGACGGTCCGCAGAGATTCATCCTTTGGTCACATGACGGAGAAAATGTCATGTGGGGAACATATGGAAATGGCTACTTCGAAGGTGAAACTAGCAATGGAGACGAAGTATGGGGAATATATCAAGACCACAAATTCGCTGGATTCAAAGGAGATGATTTCTTCTTTGGTAAGCTATGGAATGGTAGATGGGTAGCTGAAGGATTATTCAGTAATGGATATGAATACGGCAATTACGAATTATTTCCTCAGTGGAGAGGATATACAAAACCAATCCCAGTACGACCATATGGATATGCGGTTGATGGAGTTTCTCCAGAACAACCACAACCATATGAATACGATGCCGAAGAGATCCCCCTCCAAGGTCATCGAATGAATACATTAAAGACCCTTATGCAACAAAAAGAAGTTCCAATTGGTCCATTTGAAGATGGAACATATTGGTAGAAACCTAGCACCTGGGAGTTTCTCCCAGGATAGGTTTTTATAAGTAATGACAGACTACTTTCTTTTATGAAAGTAATTCTGTTGATCATGATGATTGGATTGATGTTAGTACCGTACGCGTCTGCTCAAGAAGCAAGCGAGTACTATATGATCATAGAAGATAACGGAAATGCTTTGGTAAGCGTAACTATAACAGGATCAGGACTATACTCAATTCCCATACCCAGTGATGTTGATGACATACTCGTTCGGGGTGCTTTGTATATACTAAATGGAGATCACATAGATGTTTCTATAGGTGAAACAGAGCAAGCTGTTATCTTGTACACATCATCTATGCACACGTCCAAGACAGGAGATGAATGGAGATTTACGATGGATCTTGGCGATCTTGAGAATATGAGTATTACAGTGCTCATGCCAGAGGATACTAACATAATATCAACAACACCTGAAGCATTCATACAATCCGGAGAGGTAACAGAAGTATACTGGTCAGATGCTGAAACAATCGAAATCGTATACCAATTCGAGAAGGGAATTGAATCCCAATGGGATTGGAAACCATTTTACCTTATAGGTGCTGTTATAGTAATTGCAGGTGCAGGTTATATTTACTCAAGAAGAAATCCGCATATATCAAAAAAGGAATCTGTGATAAAGACTCTATCAGAGAATGAGAAAAAGATTGTCCATGTACTCATAGAGAATAAGGGTATCATGAAGAGGAGTAAGGTAGAAAAATCAACCGGAATATCCAAATCTAGTTTAGCTGTCTCACTCAAAAACCTTGAAAAGAAGAAAATACTCATAATAGATAAGACATATCCTGTACATTCAGTAAAACTAACGGAGTGGTTTAATGGATTATAAAATATTACTCGGAACAATTGTAATTGTTTTACTGTTATCTCTATCCATGGTTCAAGCTCAAGATGGAGAAATAAATGATCAATCATCTTCTGATCAAGAAGGAGGTTTTGTAGATGGAGGTCAGTCACCAGAAGCTTCAGTTGAACCTACACAAACTCAGCAACAAATGAGACAGATTAGAGTTTATTTCGATGGCATCTCAGACATGAGTCATACACAGAAAGAGGAACTTTACAGAGAGAAATTTGGTATATCAGCTGGAGTTGATGTAAGGCCGACAAGTGTAGAACAATTTGCAGCTGAAGCAGATCAAGATCCAGATGCTGTTGATACAGCTGCTACAGTAACAAGAATTGTTCCTGTCCCATCAAGAGAACCTATTGCAAGCAATCTACTGAAGATGGATAAAGGCTTTGTGAAAAGACTTGCAGATAAATCAGCAGTAGATGAATCTTTCAGAGAGAATGTACAAATACAGATGGAAACATATAAACAAGATCTTGAAAACCGGGATCAAATAAGAATCACGTTCAATAGAGAGAACGTGAAACAACTGTTCCAAAAGAGGATTAGTTTGAGTCAATTTATTTCTCAGATTTGGCCTTTTTAATTTATTATATATCCCGTTAATTAGACAGAATAAGGAAGAAGCCAGTTTCCTGACTTCCCTGTTCAATCTGCCTATGTCCATATCGGCACTGGCGGTGATCTATCTTGAAAATATGGTGAGGTCATATTTCCTTCCTCTCGTTATGGTAATGGAAATGCCACACGCAGCTCAAATGACTTCCCATCTGGATTATTTGTCATGGAAACATTAGGCATTCCGATAAGACCTTTTCTACCGGCATTCGTCCATACATCAGACTTTTTGACGTATAGATCCAAAGCATCATCTGATCCAGTAGCTATAACAGTTTCTATGAATACAACGTTTCCATCAACTATCTTACAATCATCCGCATCAGGATTCAACGCTCTAAGGCAGAGTCTGACTACCCGTCTGCGATTAATCTGTCTTAACCGTGGTTCTCTAGCCTTCTTAACCCCTTTTTTACGATCTCGAACACTACTCATATGGCATTTCCTTCACATAAAAATCGGTGAGGCGACTAGTATTCAACTGTCACTCGTTTCTTTTCATCTTTCTTGTCCTCCTTCTCTTTCTTGAGAAACTCTTGCTTACCGGGTGAAGGAACTATAATAGCACGACTACTACGATCAAACCTTCTGCGAACAAACTGGCTGGCAAACTTCCAGTGACTATGCGGATCAGACGATGGCTTTCCAATGTCAAGTGTGAGATGGTATCTTACAGGACCTATGCGAATATGGTTGTACTGTAGTATCCCATTCACAACTTTGGCAAATTTTTCTATGGGCGTAACTCCAGCAAGAGAATACGCATTCCAATCACGCCTGATAGTCTCTCTCTCACCTTCAAAACCTGGTTGCGGGGATCCGCCTGATTTGCGACCGCGTCCAGATTTCTTCTTGTGAGTTTTGTTATAATCACTCTGATAACTCTTAGCTCGTTCATCGTTTAATCTATAGTAAAGCCATTGGTAGAAAGCACGCGCATGTTTAACACGTATCCTTCTCTGTTTTTTTCCTTCAACCTTGTCATCCAGAAGATTAAAGAACTCTTTAGCAAGACCACCAAGTATGTCCGGTACACATGTTGCCGGAAATACAGCACGCGAAGCTACGCAAGCTTTGCTGAGCCTTCTTTGTATTTCTGCTCTCTCTTCATCATCCAATTCCGAATGATTTGAGTTCATGAACAGCCTTATATTCTCAGCCGCTATCACGTTACTCGTACTGAAATTTGGTGTCCGTGTGACTATAAACCCACCGTTACCATCAGCTTTTTCATTGATACGGACAGGTTCCTCACCAGCAGGAACAAATCTCTTGATAATCTTCAGAGTTACCCTATCATCTGGTTTCTGTCTTATTCCTTTCTTCTTTTTAGGATCAATTCCTTGCTTCCTTGCAAGTCCTCGAATTATATCCCTCTCCTCACGGCGATACTTTTCGATCTGTCGCTTGGAGGGACTTCTTGTCTTTGCTTTTGGAGCCATGAGCTCCTCCCTCTATGGTTACATTTACAATATGCTTGCCTCCTCAGACTACGGAAGTCTGCAAAAGTTAAGAGAACATAAAGCAAATCCACGCTCAGAAATGATCAAAGTGGATAGCTTGTGCTACCAGATGTAAACCCGTCTCAAATCAGTTAAACTGAAGTTGAAAGGTTTCCTCTGTACTCATTTGAGCATATGAAATCAAATGTCGCCACTGGATTTCGTGTGATTGAATTTGCTTTATTTATTGAGAGCATGAAGTCTATCTTAATCGATTGAAGCTAAGTTTTATATTCCTTGCATAAGCGTGAATAGCTAATTAACTATGAAAAATAAAAAAACAGGAGGGCTTTACAGCCCAGCGTCTCTCTTTAAATCGTCTGCCTTGTCTGTTTGTTCCCATTTGAAATCTGAATCATTTCTTCCGAAATGTCCATAAGCTGCAGTCTTTTCAAATATCGGTCTTTTTAGTTGTAATTTATCAACTATGTCTTTTGGTTTGAAACTGAAATGTTTCTTGACTAACTCTTCGATCTTTTCTTCTGGTATCTTATTTGTACCCTGTGTATTTACCAGAATCGATACTGGATCTGCAACTCCGATTGCATATGCAACCTGAATTTCACATCTCTCTGCAAGTCCTGCTGCAACTATATTTTTAGCTACATATCTAGCCATGTAACTCGCAGATCTATCTACTTTAGATGGATCTTTACCTGAAAAGGCACCTCCACCATGACTTCCTTGGCCTCCATATGTATCCACTATAATCTTTCTTCCTGTTAGACCAGCATCTGCAGGTGGTCCTCCTAAGACAAATGCTCCTGTAGGATTGATATGATATTTTGTATTCTCATCCACCCAATCCTTACAAATTGGCATTATCACTTTTTCCTTTACGTTTTTGACTATGTCTTCATGAGTTATGTCTGGAGAATGGTGTACAGATATAACAACTGCATCGATTCTTTTTGGTTTACCTTCTACATATTCTACAGTCACCTGTGATTTACCATCAGGCCTCATCCATTTTTCTCCATTTCTTCTAACCTCTGCTAATCTCATTGTTAATTTATGTGCAATTGAGATTGGTAATGGCATGAGTTCAGGTGTTTCGTTTGTTGCATACCCAAACATAAGTCCCTGATCACCTGCACCTTGCTCTTTGTGAAGACCTTCACCTTCAGCCACACCTTGTGAGATGTCAGGACTCTGCTCGTGTAATGAAACCAAAACAGAACAGTTATCAAAGTCAAAACCGTATTCAGCTTTGTCATAACCAATCTTCTTAAGAGTGTCTCTTGCTATTGATTGTATGTCTACATAAGCTTTTGTTTTGACTTCTCCTGCAACGATTACTAATCCTGTTGTTGTCAGTGTTTCTACAGCTGTCCTGCTTTCAGGATCTTGCCTAAGTAAAGCATCAAGAACAGCATCAGATATCTTGTCGCACACTTTATCAGGGTGCCCTTCGGTCACTGATTCAGATGTGAACAAGTATTTACCGTTTGTCATGTAATCACACTCCTTAAATTGCTATATCATTTGAACTGGATGAATAAATATCTGCAGAATATGTTATTCCCATATGAATAATTACTATAAATTATAGTATTTTTTGGAATTTAAATTCTACGCATCCTATCAAACTTTTCCTTCAGATCATCCATATGTTCTTCGATCATAGGCCTTGAATGAGAATAGAACGTATTTTCCTGTGCATAATCATAAAGCTCTTTCAATGGAACAAGATCAATTTTACTTGCCTCTCTCGCATCCTTGGCGTGCTTCATTCTTTCCAGTACCTCTTCTTCATCCAGTCTTGTCAATGTAAGGTATTGCACGAAACATTCCCAATAATCTTGTGCCAAACCAAAAGGAACTATCCCTGTAATTAAATCATTAACTGTCATACCGCATTCGTCTAATAGCTCTTTATAAATTGAATTTGTTGCAGTTTGAGTATTAATTCTAAAATTTTCAAATCCTTTAGGTAATTCAACATATCCTGCTATTAGGTGTCTAAGTCCACTTCCATGCGTAACTTCCCCTCTTTTTGTTATCAAAACTTTGACATCTTCAAGAGGAGTTTGTCTCCCCTTTGGATTTATGCCTACCATCACGCCTTGAGAAAGAGGATTTACTTGTGAATGCTGTCTTCTGAAATAGTTTCTTACATCTTCATACGTAATTGAACCGTTTGGGGGGTTTCCAAAAATAGAATACATGAACTCTTCAGGATTTTGTTCAGAATCAACCATTAATTCTTTTGATGCCCTAACTTCAGAATATCTACTTGGAAAGACAAAAATCTTAGCTTTGTCATCTACAATAAGTACCCTATCAGTACCTACCTTATGCCCATCATATCTATTTGGATTAGACTCTAGCTCGTCATGAATTATATTTGATCTTTCCGTAACCTCAGAAGATAATCCATCAAGTCCTCTATATATCTCAGCTGGATGAATCTGAAGATCATCTATCAATCCTAATTGCGTGCATTTACCATAACCAACTTCTAATGACATGTTTAAACAAAGATGGTATACTTTATAAATCTATTTTAGTAATTCCTTTGCAAATTCTTTTGGATCAAACCGCTTGATGTCATCATATCCCTGACCTACACCCAAAAATAAGATTGGCTTCTTGATTGCGTAACAAACAGATAAGATAGATCCACCTTTCTGATTTACATCTGTTTTTGTCATCACAACTGCATCAATTCCAACAAGCTTGTCGTACTCTTGTGCCTGACCTATTGCATCATTTCCTGTAAGAGAATCTATTACTAGAATCTTCAAATCAGGTTTGTTTACACGTACAATCTTCTCAAGTTCTGCCATCAGATTTTTGTTTGCATGGGTTCTTCCTGCAGTATCACCAAGTATCACATCACATCCATTACTTTCTGCATATTTAACAGCGTCAAAAAATACAGCAGCAGAATCTGAACCGTATTTATGTTTGATTACCTTAATACCGAGTTTATCACCATGATGTTCGAGCTGTTCAATTGATGCAGCTCTGAAAGTATCACCTGCTGCAAAAACTGGTTTGTGTCCTTTTTTCTGCAAGTAATTTGCAACCTTTGCGATTGTTGTTGTCTTGCCTGATCCATTGAAACCTAGGAATATAACCTTCAAATGTCCTTTTATCTTGGACTCCAAATCAAATGAACCTTGATCAAGTATCTCAAACAAAGACTTCTCAAAAGCATCTGAGATGATTTCTTCTGTTTTCCCTCTCTTGATTTGTTTTCCAACAAGATTTTTCTTCAATCCTTCCTTCAAGGCTTCTACGACTTCAAGAGCAACGTTTGCCTGAAGCATATCAACTTCCAGTTCTTCAAAGAACTTATCGACATCATTCTCAGAGAATTCTTTTGTTGTGAATTTCTGCCTGAAACTAAGCTTTTTTGGCTCTTCTTTTACTTCTTCAGGTTCTTGTACTTTTTCAATGACTTCATATACAGGCTTTTCAACTGGTTTAGACTCAATCTTTTTAGGCTTTGGTTTCGGCTTTAGCTTCTTCGGCTCTTTTTTCGTTTCTGATATCTTCTTATGCTCTTCTTTCCGAGATTCCTCTATCACAATCTCTTCTTCTGTCTTTTTAGATAGTTTTTGCACAGATTCTTTCAATTTTTTCTTTAGTGAACCGAACATAGATTATAATTTGCCCTGTTTCTTTAATTTAATATACCATTGACCCATCTTTTGTATTTCCTTCTCAGTATCCGCTTTTGGCTCATATCCTAGATCTTTTTTAGCCTTTGAAATATCATATTCCCTTTCCTTGCAAAATATATCCAACTCCCTACTGAATCCTTTAAGTCTTGCTAAGAAAAATACTAACCATGAAGGCCAAAGTTTCTGCTTGGTACCCATTCCAATAGCTAAATTTTCTGTGAATTCAGTAAATTTGATCCTATTATCGTCTGCAATTACATATGGACCAGATCCCTTCTTCAAAGAGTTGACAAATGCTTGTACTGCGTTGGATATGTGAAGGAAGTGTATCATATTGGAGACATTAGGCACTGGAAAGCCCTTATCTATGACTTTAAGTGCCTTTATCCAGAAGAAACTTCCAGCTCCATATATAGGAGCCATTCTGAGAAAAACATGAGGTATTTTAGAGTCTTTTATAGCTATTTCAGCATGTAGCTTAGATCTACCATATGCATTGCTTGGATTTGGATTGAGCTTCTCACTTATAATATCTTTTGAGTAGCCAAAAACAGATACGCTTGAGGCAAATATAAATTTATTTGCATTCTTACACGCATTTAACACATTATTTGTCCCGTGTGTGTTGATTCTATACAACTCTGATTCAGGCGCAGTATACGATATCATACCTGCAAGATGAATTACTTTATCGACCTTTTTTGCTGCCTCTTTCAACTTATCTCTATCAGTCAAATCTCCTTTTATGATATCTGCCTTTGGAAACTTCTTTTTAGCGTCCTGAATATCTCTATCAAACACTCTCACAGAGTATCCATCTTTTAAAAGCTTCTTTACAAGATTTGTACCAACAAAACCATTTGCCCCAGTAACTAAAAGCATGTATATAAATATGGATATTAAATTAAAAAGCAAGTAGGGTGTATTATGAA
>Ga0272444_10003916_pt1 | contig 13274 bp, 7 predicted proteins | sample SSMForm13_FD_201033 | JGI IMG/M metagenome (GOLD analysis project Ga0272444, IMG submission 201033) | Marine sediment archaeal communities from Little Sippewissett salt marsh, Falmouth, MA, United States - SSM-Form-13 | ecosystem: Environmental > Aquatic > Marine > Wetlands > Sediment ...
CTTCATATCCCGCTGCCGGGATTTCACCCCGGTGATCTCACTGTTCCAGCGGAAGGTCGCGCAGCATCCTTTCGCGATACTATACCCCGGCATATCAGACTACAGAGGGGCCACCGCCCCTATTCTTCGCCGAGGATGGCGGCGGGATCCTGCCCGGCGGCTATGAGCGCCGGAACCCAGCTCGCGACCGATGAAAGCAACGGAGCCGCGGCAAGCGTTACGATCATGAGCAGGGGGTTGAACAGGGCAGCGGGCCCGCCTGCATCCGCGGGAAGCTCGCTCAGTAAGAGCGCCGATATATAACCAAATCCATACCCGACAATCGCTCCGACCAGCCCCAGCATCACCGCTTTACCCAGGAATACAGCCATAATCTGCCTCGATCTCAGGCCCAGCGCCCTGAGAATACCGATCTCGTAGCGCCGCTCACGGACATTGCTGAACGCCAGATAACCGATCAGGGCGGTGCTACCCACGATGATCAGGGGAATGATGAATGACGCGAAGGCTTCCTGTTCGCTGCGAAGACGTGCACGGTAGACCCGTTCGGCGGCAAGTGCCGAATCAGCGGTGGCTTTCGCTCTGTCGCGCGCTTTGGCGCGGGTGACGACCTTGTTTTCGACCTCGATGATCTGTGTATCGGGAAGAATATTGGCCAAATCGCTGCGAACCGTGGCGATATCGTTGTTTGCGCAGTGACACTTGAGCGCGAGAATGCCGTTGATCTCGCCCTGTTTCCCGAGCATGTCCTGTGCCGTGGCGAGATCGATCCAGGCTGATATATCGTCTTTCGTGCCGCGTTGGGGATAGCAGGTTTCAACCTCGAAGGTTCTGCCAAGAAACGTCACGCTGTCGCCTTTTTTCAGGCCGAGACTGTTCCACAGCTCGTAACCGAGGACCGCTTTCCCGACCGGGACAGCCACAAGAATGGGCTCCTTGGGATCGCGGTGTACGAGGGGAACCTCACCCCGTGTGCCGATGAGAATGATCGTCCGGTTGCCCTGCTCGGGCCACCTGATCTTGCTTTCGAGGCTCGGCAGCAGGTGCCTGATGGTGAAGATATCCGATGCGGCGAGCGAATTGACATAGTCTTCCGGCATGTAACGCGAAGCGTAGCCTTCCTCGTAGAAATTGTCCAGACGCTGGTTCTTCGGCAGTATCAGGAGGTTGAAGCCGAGTTCCTTCATGATCTTGCGGTAATCGTCCTCCATGCGGGCCATTTCCGTCGCCATTTCCTGCTCTTTGACGGCGAGTATGTGCCCCGTTGCGATGTCGTGCGCCGAAAGCACCGTCAGTTCGGCGGTGAGAACGCCCGCGGCGACAACGACAGCAAGGAAAGCGGCGGTGAAGCTCAATTTGTTATGGAGGATCTCACGGGCGATCAGCTTTCTCAGTTTCACTGTTTGTTCCCCCTTCCACGCCTGACGGTGACAACAGCGAGAATCGAAACCACGAGCACGACCGCTCCAAGTGTTATGAGCATGTTCCTGAGAAGCGCTCCGGACATCATACCGCTCCCGTTGTCAACGGGGATTTCGGCTTTATACCGCACTTCGGACACTGTCTGTACCGCCGGTTCATCGTCCTCTTCGCCGTCGGAAACGGGGGCCATTTCGGTTATGCCCACAAGAGGAGGAAGGTCCTCGGCCTGGATCCAGGTTTCACCGAGTTCCGCTTCCCAGTCGACCGCCATGAGGAGATCAACCCCGGGATTGAGCGCTTTGACCTCGCATGAGCACGCGCCGGTGAGAAACTCACAGGCCGCCCGAACATTCATCTCGTTAATCCCTTCTCCGATGAGAGCGTACAGCGCTCTTCCGCGGGCATAGACGGGAAACGCCATCGGCTCGCCTGAGTAGTCGAAGAGATCCGGTTCGGTGTGCATGAACATATCAATGAAAATGGCTTCGGCGGGATCGTCGCGCGAGAGCCTGAAAAGGGAAAAATCGATGCGGACTTCCGGCCCCGTCGACAGGTCCACCGGCATGAACGCCTCGTTTCCCTGAATCTCGGCGGGCAGACGGAGGCTCGTTTCGAGTGCGCCGATATTTTCCCCGAGGAGACGGGCGGCCTTGTCGTCTTTCGCACTGTTGCCGCTCTCGATGAGTATCCATACCGCCGACTCGCCGTCGACAATGCGACCGGCTATGGCCTGACGGGCGGGTGAATCGATTATGGTTTTCGCCGTCTCCATCTTCAGGGGCCCCGACCATATCGCCAGGCGGTACGATGACATTCCGGGATAGCGGAGCGCGATGCAGGGAAGCGTTTTCGTTTCGAGCCTGTCGTACAGCTCGCGCAGCACTTCCGGCACTTCCGAGGACAGGTCCGCTTCGCGGACGAGATAGTTGGCGAAACGGACATTGGGCCCGGAAGGTTCGTTCAACCAGTCAACTACCTCGCGTTCCTCGGGTGAAAGAGCCCCGTTATGGAACACGATCACCTCATAGGGATCGGCGGGCCAGCGTTCGAGGCCGTAACGGAACACCGGCACATTGCATGCCCGGGCCGTAAACCACGGAGAGAGTGTAACCGCAGCAAGAAACCATATCCAGTTATTTTTCATAACATTCCCGTTGTTTAACATGTACGTGTTCGTCGTACCTGTTTTAACGCCACACCGCGGACGATGTTCCTGCTCTGCCTCTGTCAGTGAACATCTTTCGGTTTCAGGGCGATTGTCGCTTTGACAAGATAGCTGCAATTGCAACGGTCGGTGGCATCGGGCATGAGCACGAGACCGCCCGCCGGAATGGCATTCAGCCAGCAGCCGGGACGAATTCCCCCGTAATTCTGCGTTCCCAGTTCAGGACGGTCGAGATCGAGATAGCCGAGTGTCGCCGACCGGTAGACGAGCATGTTGCGGGCTGCCGCCACAATGCCGCAGGTATACGAGTGTTCGAACCTGAAATCGAGTTTCTCTCCCGTCAGAAGGTCCCATGCCAGCGGTTCGAGATAGATCGTCCTGCCGTTCACTATGGGACGGGAGCTGTAGGAATAGTCCTGGCTCCCGTCGATGCCTGTCTCGACGGACCAGAGTAGATTCCCGTCGGCGGCGCGAAATCCCGACATCCTGCCGCCGAATTCCGATGACATGGCGAATCGGGTGAACTGGTAGGTCATTACGAGAACATCGTGCTCGGCGCTGTATGCCAGCAGCGTGCCGTAAATGCCGCCTCTTTTTCGGTATATAATATCGCCGTTTTCTGTGTCAAGCGCAACAAGAACGCCGTTCGGGTGATCCGAGGGTTCGAAGCCGGACGGGCGAATCATTTTACGATCCATGACCGCGACCGGCCTGTCGATGAGGTATAGCCTGTCGCCGCCGATTGCGATGGCGTTGTGGCGTATCGAATCCTTCGCCTTGTACAACCATTTCATGTCACCCGTCGCCGCATCAAGGGCGAAAAGGGCCACAGACTCGCTGAAGAGCTTGTGGGTGTCATAGGTCCCCCAGCCCCAGTTGACCGTATGATCGTAATTGGCGACCGTTCCGTATATCGTTCCGTCGACGACTGCGAGCCAGCCCCAGTATTCGAGGAAATCCAGCCCTTCGATTGCCGGTACATCGTATCGCGCGACCTCGCTTCCGGTGGCGGTGTCGAGGGCGACCACATGCCGCCCGGCACTCGTACCGAGGGCCTTTTCGATCCTGATATAGAGCCTGTCGCCGTCGATGCACCAGTTCTGGTGCGTTACCGCCGCACCGAGAGCGTGATCGTAATCGTTGAGGCTCTGAATCGCGGGCGTCGCGTATTCCCAGAGCACACGGCCGTTATAGGCGTTGTAACAGCGGATGGCATCCATACCCTGGACAAACAGCCTGCCTTCGCTGAAAAGCGGCCCGACTCCCCTTCCGTGGCGCGAGGGAACGTCGAAACGGTCGTCCTTGTACCAGAGCACTTCGAGCCCCTCGCGAACGAGATCGTCTTCGGAGGTGATCGTGTTTCCCGGGTCGTGATAGAGATGCTTCCACTCCCCCGCGCCGGGCAGACCGCCGCGCTTTGTGACACTCATACCGTCCGGTGGTCCGAAACATGCTACGCCGCCGTAGGGCCTCAGGAGGCGGGAAAGAGATGTAGCGGGAGCCGGGGATTTCTTGTCGGGAGCCTCTGACACATAGAGGACAGAGCGGTCGGAAACGATTAAATCTGCAAAATATTCGGGATAACCGATCTCATCGTAATCACCCTTATGCACCACTACCCGGGAACCGTAGATGCCGGCCTTGCGGAGACGTTTACGGGCGCGGCCGATGTTTATAGGATCGGGGTCCATCGCGATTACATAAAGGTTCGTGCGCTTCACCAGTTCGTACGCCAGCGCCCCGTCGCCGCATCCCGTGTCGAGACACCAGCCTTCGGTAATACCCGTTTCGGCGACGATCGCTTCAGCGGCACGCGCAAAAACATCATTTGAGCCGTAAGGGTAGTTTTCGATTTCGCGCCCGACAATTTCCGGTTTTTTCGTGCCACTGCCGTCGAAACAGTACATGCTTCCCGTGTCCGTGGCGACATACAGGCGGCCTCGGGCGGCAGCGAGTCCGTAGGGTGCGCCATCGACATCGCCCGTCCAGACAACTTTTTTCGCCTCCATGTCCACCATAGCGATCCTGCCTGCGGCGGAACCGATGATGGCGTGATTTCCCGCGGCTATGAGTGAAACGGCGTCCCGGATATCCGTCGGTACGCTCCATGCCGGATTGGAGAGAAACGCCTGCTGCACCGTTTCACCCCGGCGGTTCGTGACATCACGTTTGACATAAGGTTTCGAGCGGTCTATTGCAGTGAGCGCCCCGGTGCTCGCATCGACGTAGAGAACATGTTCCGGTGAAACCGCCATCGCGCGCGCGTCGACATCTTCCCGGACTGTAAGCTCTCCGGTATCCGCGGAAAAGAGGGCGTTTTTTCCGCCGATGATTTCTCGCCCGTCGTTGGTGTTGCCGCTCGCGACAAACAGCATGTCATCGGCGGCCATGACACGCGATCCGCCGTAGGTGCGGTGTTTCTGGAGATGGAAATAGAGAAATTCACCCGTTGCGATATCGAGGGCTGCGGGTACCGCCCGTCCCGTTGGCACGAACAGTCTGTCCCCTGCTGACAGGAGATATCCCTGTGAGGAGATGCCGCTCACGGCGCGTGCTCCGCCGTGGGGCTGATTCATTTCGATGCTTCCTGAGTCGCCGTTCACCCACAGTTCGCCACCAGTATCGGGATCGAGCGCATAGAGCGTGATGCCCTCGGTCGGCCAGATGCCCGCACCGGCATAGAGAACGCCATCCCGCACGACCGGTCCCCCGCGCAGGGGCCAGCGCGACACCATGCGATCGTTGCCGATTACCATACCGTCGCCGGGGGCAAGTGGTTTCAGCCAGACAACCTTACCGGACGATCCCGAGAGGCAGTACAGGTTTCCGTCGTCGCTCCCGACAATGACACGGTCTTTCCATATGACGGGGGCGAAACGTACAGGCGCGTCCGTAACAAACGACCATCGTTCACGCCCCGTATCCGTGTCGACAGCATACACCGCGCAGTCGGTCGAAGACCCGAAAAAGAGCGTGCCGCCCGACACAACCGGTTCATATGCGTAATCGAAAGTCATCCTCGTGTGCACGCCGCGCCAGGCGGGGGTGGGCTTCTCCTGCACGCGCTTCCAGCGAAGGGCGAGGTTTTCCGGCAGTTCCGAAGGCGTATACCCCGTACGCCCGCAATCCGCCCGATACTGGGGCCAGTCGCCTTGTTCGAGGGAGGGCTGTTTCGCAACCTTCGCACAGGAAAATGCGGCAAGCACGCAGATGAGAACCGGAAGGATTGTTCGTCTTTTTACCGTATGCATGATAATATACCTCTCATAATTGTCAGGGCGAGGGAAAAAATCGAGTTAAGCCTTTATTGGCGGGCATTCCCGGCATATTTGCAGGGGCGTTCCGACCGCATTCCACACCGGCGGCCGCGGCCCCTGCACGATTTTACACATAACACCATATCGAAAAAGATGTTACATGTAATTTAATCGTCTTTGAGTGCACTCGATCCGGTGCACTCAAAGATGCGCTAATCTCATGTATGAAATACTGTTTTTAACTCAAACATTATCATAAAGTTGTATAATGTCACACTTGTCGGTGAAAACCGGTGCGGTGTGTATATATTTCCCCGTCACGTTCCCTCGGGCCGGAGAGCGATGGTCGCCTTGATCAGGTAGCTGCAGTTGCACCGTGCCGTTGCGTCGGGCATGAGCACGATACCGCCGGCGGGGATCGTGTTGATCCAGCATCCCGGTCGGATGCCGCCCCAGTCCTGCGTTCCCTCGCCGGGGGAATTCAGGTCGAGATAACCGACCGTGCCCGACCGGTAGAGCATGATGTTTTTCGCGCTCGTGATGATGCCGCAGTTATAGGTTCTGCTCATCTCGAAATCCCTCTTTTCGCCGGTCAGGATGTCGAAGGCGTAAGGTTCGAAATAAATCGTGTCGCCGTTGATCATGGGCCGGGAGCTGTAGCTGTATCCGCTTCCCGGACCGATGCCGGTGGAAACGTCCCACAGCCGTTTCAGGTCGGTTGTCCTGAATCCCGCCATGCGTCCGCCGACCTCCGAGGGGAGCTTGAACCTCGTGTACTGGTAGGTCATGACAAGCACGTCGTGATCGGTGTCGAGCGTGAGCAGGGTGCCGTAAATGTCGTTCGCGCTCGATTGCAGCACCTTTCCCGTTTCGGCGTCGAGGACGACAAGCCGTCCTCCCGTATGGCTGATGTCTTTTCCGGAAGGTGCACGGCTCCTGCCGCCGCCGCTGAAGAGGTGATCGGGCTTGTAGATCGGGCGGTCGATGAGGTAAACGCGGCCTTCGCCGATAGCGATGGCATTGTGTCTGATCGAGTTCTTCGCCTCGTACATCCACTTGACATCACCGGATTCGGCATCGAGGGCGAAAAACGCTTTCGACTCGCTGAAGAGGTTGCCCATGTCGGATTCCAGGTAGCCCCACTTGGTGATATGCTGATCGTTGACAACCGAGCCGTACAGCGTACCATTGTCAACAGCGAGATAGCCCCAGTAGCCGGTCGCACCGTCGGCGGTCTTGGGAACGCGATAACTGTCTACGAGATTTCCGGTCGCGGTGTCGAGAACGAGGCAGTTCCTGAACGTATCGCTCGCCATCTGGCGGCTTACGCGGACATAGAGGCGGTCGCCCTCAATGCACCAGTTGCCGTGGGTCGTTGCGGCGCCGAGAAGGTGCTCCTGGTCATAATCCTTCATCAGGTCTTCGATGAAATACTCCCAGAGCACATGACCGTTGTAGGAGTCGTATGCGCGGATGCCGTGATTGCCCTGCACGAACATACGGCCGTCTTTCGCGAGGGGGCCGACACCGCGCCCGTGGCGCGAGGGCATCTCGAAATCGGAGTCCCTGAACCACAGCATGTCGAGCGGGGCAGTAACGATGTCGTCTTTCGAATTCGTGGTGTTTGCAGCGTCGCTGTAAAGGTGCGTCCACTCACCGGCCCCGGTGAGCGCCCCGCGGATGTCTTTCCCGATTGCGCCCGGTTTCCCCATGCACGCTACACCTCCGTAGGGCCGCTGGAGTCGATGGGCCTCATCGGGATCGACAGCCGAAGCCCCTTCCGCTACCGAGCGGCCGGATACGACAAGGTTCGCGAAATAGGGCGGGTAGTGGGTGTTCGAGGGGTCGCCCAGATGCACTGTCACGCGTGATCCGTACATGCCCGCAGCGGCGAGTTTCTCGCGCGCTGTTGCCACGTTCGCGGGATCGGCGTCGATTGCCACGACCGTGAGGTTCGTACGCTGTGCGAGTTCGTACGCCAGCCTGCCGTCGCCGCAGCCGAGATCGACACAGTATCCTTCGGTGATTCCGGTGGATGCGATGATCTCGTCCGCCGCACGGGCATACACATCGTCGGGGCCATACGGGGCGTTGTCCCGGTTCATCGTGATTACCGAGGGGGCCTTTGTCCCGCTCCCGTCGAAGCAGTAGATATTTCCGCCGTCGGTGCTCACGAAGAGGCGCCCGTGCGCCACAGCGAGACCGTAGGGGACGCCATCGACATCCGCCGACCACACGACCTTTTTCGATTCGGCGTCCATGACGGTGACCTTGTTGTTGACCGTGCCGGATATGATCATGTCGCCGGCGGCGATCAGGGTGACCGCTTCCGGCTCATGAGTGTCGATGGTCCATGAAGGTTCGGACAAAATTCTGCGTGTCTCAGTCTCGCCCTTGCTGTTCGTGACCGTCGTCTCTTTCAGGAGGCTCTTACGGTCGAGCGCCTTGAGGTGGCGGTCGCTGGAGTCGATGTACAGGACATGGCCGGGAGTGATCGCGAGCGCGGGGGAGTTGAGCTCGCCGGATGTCAGGAGTTCCCCGTCCGCACTGCCGAAAACCGCGTTACGCTGCCCGATGGTTTCCCACTCGAAGCGGGTGTTGCCGCTGACCGCGAAGAGGTAGTCGTCGGTGGCTACGACACGCGACCCGCCGTAGGTGCGGAATTTCTGGAGATGGAAATACCTGAGCGCCCCCGTTTCGAGGTCGAGCGCCGCGGGGACCGACCGTCCGGTCGGCACGAACAAATTATCCCCGGCAGCCACGAGGTAACCGTGGGAGGAAATCCCGCTCTTCGACCGGGCACCAGGGTGGGGCTGATCGTACTCCATGCCCCCGGAATCGTCGTTCACCCATAATTCATCCCCTGTTTCGGGATCGAGCGCATAGATATAGATACCGTCCGAGGGCCAGATACCCGCACCGACATACAGGACATCGTCCCTGATAACCGGCCCGCCGCGCAGGGGCCACAGGGAGACCATATGGCCGTTGCCGAGCACCATGTCATCATCGGGCGCGCCCCGTTTTTTCCAGAGAAGCGAGCCGTTCTTCGATGCCAGACAGTAGAGATAACCGTCGTCGCTCACTGCGAACACCCTGTCACGCCAGAGCGCGGGGGCGAAACGTACGGGCGCATCGGTACGGAACGACCATCGCTCGCTTCCGGTTGCGGCATCGACAGCATACACCGTGCAGTCGGTCGAGCTTCCGTAATAAAGTGTCGCGCACCCCACGACCGGCTGTGCGGCATAATCGAAGGTCATACGTGTATGGACGCCGCGCCAGGCGGGTGAAGGCGGCGGCGTTTCACGTTTCCAGCGAAGAGAGAGATCGGACGGCAGCGATTCGGGCGTATAGCCGGCGCGCCCGGCATCGGCGCGGTATTGCGGCCAGTCTCCCCGTTCGAGAGAAATTTCACGCGGCGCTTGTCCGCAGGACGATATGACGATAAAGACACCGAGAACGGCAACAGCGATCAGCTTGTTCATGGTATATCCCCTTTACGGGCTTTTTCGGTCAGGCGGTCACAATCTGTCGATAAGATACAGGCAATATATGGCGAAACGGCACGCCGGAACATTAGAAAACGACTAAAAGCGTTGTGACAAAGTGTTTATTTCCGGGAAAACCGGAATTTCCCGGGTTTCCCCGGACCCCTTCCCGGAAAGGGGCGGAGCCACGTTTCAGTCTGATATGCCGGTAACAATAATCCGCACAAGGTGTTACACGGCCTTGTGCTGCTCATCGGGTTCACCAGAGAGAAATACAGCAGGAGCAACATTAGGTCGCGGAGCACCTTTCGCGTTTTGTCTGCACCCATATATCAGACTGCAAAGGGGCCACCGCCCCTATTGCAATTTACGGATACGCACTTCGATGCCGCTGCCGTCGAGAAGCTCGACAAGGCGTGACGTATCGGTGCGCCCGTAATGGTAGGGGTAGAGGACCTTCGGCATGAACATTTTCGCCGCTTCGGCGCACATTTCCGGCGTCATGGTGTACGGCAGGTTCATGGGCAGGAAGGCGATATCGATGTCCTTCAGAGCCTTCATTTCGGGGATGTTCTCGGTGTCCCCGGCGATATACACCCGCGTGTCGCCGAAGGTCACGACATACCCGTTGCCGTTGCCCTTCGGGTGGTACGGTTCGCCGCCGTCGCGCTTGTGCAGGATGTTGTAGGCCGGAACCGCCTCGATGTCGAGGCCGCCGACCGTTTCCCTGTCGCCGTTCTTCATGACGATGCCGCCGGGGTATTCTTTTGCGCAGCGTTCGGTATAGACGATGCGTGTGTTGTCTTTGACGATCTTGACGATGGCGTCGGTGTCGAGATGGTCACCGTGTTCGTGGGTGACGAGGATAATGTCGGCTTCCGGCATCTTTCCGTAACCCGCTTCGCGCATGACGGGATCGACGTGGATGATTTTTCCGTCGAATGCGATCATCAGGGTGCCGTGCCCGATAAAGGTGATCTTCAGATCGCCTTTCGAGGTCGAAAACACATCCTCCTCGAACGATCCCTGCGCGAAGACGGAAAGCGCCAGCGCGCATGTGAACATTCCTGTAAGAACGAGCAGTTTTTCCATGACCGGCCTCCGTGGTATGACATGTTCCGGTGAATCAATATATTTAACTATGCTCTCTGTTTTCTGTGACTCTCTGGAAGAATAATCGTTTCGGGAAAAATAGTATAATCAATACATTGGCTGATAGTGAATCATCCCGCCCATCTCCTCCGATTCAAGCAAAGCGGCCAGCTCATCGCATTTCATGAATCCGTTCTTTTCCAGGACGTCGTAGACGCGCCCTATCAGGTTATGGTACGACGATTCACGGTTGTCTTCAAGAAAACGCTCGTAACTTGCGTGAAGTTCCGGATCGATCGCTCCCGCCCGGTCATAGGCGTGCGTGTTGATGCCCCCGCGAAGGTAGAATGCAAGACATCGTTTCAGCATGGGTCTGATGACACTGTCCGTTTCGGAAAGCCCCGGATGAGTCCGGGCGAACGCTTCCAGATTGATGATCCTCAGCCTCAGCGAATCCCAGGGTATCGTCAAGCCTCCCTCGACAAATACTCGATCATCCCCCTCTTCGGCCATGTAACGGGCGTAATCCCCGTAATCACCCGTTGTAACAGCCGCAGCGCGTATGAGAAACATCTTGTCTTCCTTGAAAAAGTATCCGACCTCATCGGCACAGATACTCAGTCCGTAACGCCTGTAATCGCCGGCGCCGGTCTTGCGCTTGTCCAAATCCTTGCCCGATAACATCTCGCCGTACCCGAGAACACTTTCACTCAGCCTGTGGGCGGTTTCGGAATAGAACGCCCTGAACAGACGGTGAGCCTCGGCCGCGTCCTTCTCTTCCGCATCGCTGAAACGCCCGATGTATTCTTCAAGAGCCACCGTAATGGATTGCGGTTCCAGCCTGTCGAGTGTTCCGAGAAAAAGGCTGTACTGTATGACCGGAGGCAGGGTGCTGTCTTCCGCGAGACAGCGTGTGGGCGGAACATTCATACCCGCTATGAGTACAAAGAAAGAAACAGCAAGTCTACAACGCAGAGTGATCATATCGTGTCCCTCCGCTGAAAAAAAGTGTGCCGGTGCGAAAAATGCTGTCGACACTATGAAATATATGCGGAATGAATTGAAAATCCACAGGGAATATGTTATATCATAATTGGCTATCCGAAATTCGGTATCCACGATCATTTTGTTGTTTGAACATGGGGGATCGCAATCATGAAACGGCTGAAATGCCTGACAGTTCCGCTGCTCGTTCTTCTCTTTCTCGCCTCTCCGAATGTAAACGCCCAGACACGGGTCGGGCCCAAAGGCATCCTGCACAAGGGCGTAAAAACGGTCGAACCGAAAATCACGCCGAGTCCCGCCGAACAGAAAAAGAAAGCGGTTGCCGAGCGTCTCGACAAAGAGGGGCTTCTCTATACCGGGAAAGTCGTTGTCGACAAAGACAATGCGATGCTCGTCCCGCCGGAGACCGTGGCCGCGTTCGCCGGGAAGGAATATGTCATGGCGAAAACGCCGCCCTCGGTCGAGTTCGCGGTCGTCCCGGTCGAACCCCTGTGGCTCGGTGAATCACCGGTGAAATCCAAGTCCGACATTTCAAACAGCCCCGGCCCCTGGTCGAACTGGTCGCAGGCGAATTACGATACCCGGACAGGCCGGTTCTACTCGTCGGTCGGTGATCACGGGAAATACGACGCCCATATTCTCCTTGTCGAGTACGATCCGCAGAAAAAAGCGGTGAAATGCCTGCCTGAGGTGAACAAAGTTCTCGGCAGGAAGCGCACCGAGTTCTCCGAAGGCAAGATTCACGGCTGGCTCGACTTCTATCAGAGCGAGCAGCTCAACACACCACACCTCTGGTACTGCACGTACTGGGCGAAATACAACGAACCGGACGAGGAGGATTACGCCACCGGGTACGAGGGCGGGCACATCATGAGCTACGACGTGCTCACCGGCGACATTGTCGATTACGGCGTTCCGCTCGTCCGTGCCTCGTGGCCCTACCACCGTGTGGACACCCGTCGCGGCATCATGTACGGTGTCGGCATGTTCGGCGAGTTTCTGGCGTGGGACATCAACAAACAGCAGACGAAGTGGGCGGGTTACCTGCCACCGGGCATGGGCTGGTGGGAGCGGGCCATCATGATCGACGAGGAAACCGGCATGGTTTACACGACCAACAGGGACAACGCCGATTCCCTGCGCCATTTCATCAAGTACGATCCCTTCAAGAACCGCTTCTTCAAACTCGACTGCCATGTCCCCCCGGAAAGTGTCACCGCCTCGCGCGGCAAGGGCAGAGGGGGCTATAACCACATGCGCTCCCAGACACCGAAACGCGGCCCCGACGGGCTCTTCTGGGGCATCACCTACGGCGGCCAGCTCTTTACGTTCGATCCTGAGACTGAAACCGTGCAGGATCGCGGGCGCTGCTGGGCGGGCGAGCAGACCTACACGTGCTCCATGGACCGCAGTCCCGGTGGTCGCTATGTCTACTACTGCCCCGGCGCGCACGGCCACGGATTCGCCGACGGTTCCCCCGTGGTTCAGTACGACACGAAAACCGGCACGGTCAAGGTGCTCGCCTTCATGTTCCCGTACTACATGGACAAATACGGGTACACGCCGGGCGGAACGTTCTCCATCAGGCTCGACGACAAGGGGGAGCGTCTGTTCATCCTCTGGAACGGCGCCTTTGTCGAGCACGGCGAAAAGTCGACGGATACCTTCGGCCAGTGCTCTGTCATGGTGGTGAACATCCCCGAAAGCGAGCGGCGGGAATAAAACATCACGAATGAAAATACCGGGGAAACCAATCATTTCATGGGTTTGGGGCAAAGCCCCTTTACAGTCTGATATATCCTTCTTAACGATAGGTACATGGGATCACTTACCCCTTAAGGG
>Ga0272444_10003917_pt1 | contig 13273 bp, 10 predicted proteins | sample SSMForm13_FD_201033 | JGI IMG/M metagenome (GOLD analysis project Ga0272444, IMG submission 201033) | Marine sediment archaeal communities from Little Sippewissett salt marsh, Falmouth, MA, United States - SSM-Form-13 | ecosystem: Environmental > Aquatic > Marine > Wetlands > Sediment ...
CTTCCGGGATTATCGAACCGGGGGTGGGGTCGTCTTTATGAACCTCAGCTCGTTTCAAGAAATCTATCAACAACCCCACGTCAGTGGGGCCAATCTCTTTCTCAAGGCCGGGGCTTCCCCCCATGCGATAAAGACGGACCTCCTGAAACTTTTTGGTAAAAAGTATGCCCTTTCTATTGCCATCGGAGACGAACTGCGTCGAGACATTATTGAGGTTTTTGATGATACCTTTTCCATTACCTATGTGCTCATGGGGATAGCCCTTCTGGTGGCAGCCCTCGGAGTGGCCACCACCCTTTCGCTGCTTATCAGGGAGCGCCGCCGGCAACTCGGGCTCATGATGGCCGTGGGGGCCACCCTGGGTCAGATCAGGCGCATGGTCGTGTTGGAGGCCCTTTTCATGGGCATGGCTGGCCATTTGGTCGGCATTGGTTGCGGGCTCGTCCTTTCCTATTTTCTCATCTTTGTCATCAACAAGCAGTCCTTTGGATGGACCTTTGTCTACCAGCTGCCCCCGTGGACCGTGGGGGCATCTTTTGTGCTCATTCTGCTGGCGGCTGCCCTGGCAGCTATCCCTCCGGCAAGAGCCGCGGCAAGGGTGAACCTGGCTGAGCTTTTGAAGGGAGAATAAAAATGCCTCGCACAGAGTGGTTATTGTTTGTCCCCTAAAATGGCTTGTTCTGCTAAGCTGAAAAATGCCTAAAGCAAAGAAATGCGCTTAGCTGCACGACCATTTTCATAATGATAGAATACCATAACTTTAGTTCAGTCTAGAGCACGTTAGCTCACTTTAGTCACTTCTTCGTTGGCCGACAGAAGCTATTTTTTTGGACCCAATGCAAAACACGGAGTGTCGTTGCAGACGATGAAAAGCAAGAATAGACTAACCTTGGTCTCTTTTCTTGGTATCTTGGCAATGGTCCTCTTGGCCCCACCAACCTGCCCAGGGGCAGAGGGTTTTCTGCAGGCCATTGAACCCAGGGACTGGACCTTTCCAAAGGATCACAGGGATCATCCCGGCTTCCAAACGGAGTGGTGGTATTACACGGGAAACGTGGCCAGCGCAGAGGAGAGACCTTTCGGGTTTCAACTCACCTTCTTCAGGGTCCAGCTTAAACCCGTGCCTGTTGTCTCAAGCTCCAAGTGGCGCACCAACGAGCTCTATTTTGCCCACCTGACTGTTAGTGACATGGAGGCTAAAACATTCCTTGTGGCTGAAAAGACAGGCCGGGGGGCAGTGGGTATCGCTGGTGTTTTGTATAAGGGAGTACAGGTGCGGGTCTTTGTTTATAGATGGGAGACATCCATAGAAGGAGAGACGCACCGCCTGCGTGCAGAGTCGGATGGTTTGGCTATGGATCTCACACTGGTTTCGGAGAAGCCCCCTGTGTTCCATGGCAAAAAGGGCCTCAGCCGAAAGGGGGCAGAGCAGGGGCAAGCCTCTTATTACTACTCCCTTACCCGCATGAACACCCAGGGAACCCTGCAGGTGGAAGGGAAGAGTTTCAGAGTCTCGGGCTGGAGTTGGATGGACCATGAGTTCAGCTCCAACGTACTGTCAGAGCACCAGGCGGGATGGGACTGGATGGGGCTCCAGCTTTCTGATGGCCGAGAACTCATGCTCTATGTACTGCGCCACAAGGATGGCTCTCTGGAGTCTTTTTCGAGTGGCACAATGGTTAAAAAGGACGGCACGTTCGTCCATCTGCCAAAGGAGACCTTTGTGATCAAGCCCCTAGACTACTGGAAGAGCCCCAAAAGCACCGGTCGCTACCCTTCAGCGTGGCAAGTGGAGGTGTATCCTCACGACATAAACCTCACGGTCCTTCCAAATATGACGGATCAGGAACTCATGACCGAGGAGAGCACCCAAGTTACCTACTGGGAGGGGAGTGTAGGGGTCGCCGGGGCTGTCTCCGGACAGCCGGTGACCGGCTCAGGATATGTGGAGTTGACCGGCTATGCCGGGGATTTCAAGGGCGGCTTATTGTGGTAGTATTGATTGATGCCCATTTGGGCTTGCTTGAGAAGGTCAGCATTCAGGCCAGCAGGCGGCTCAACTTGAAAATCGCTGACTGTTTGAGCGCACTAGTGAGCGTTGAGAAAAAGGAGATAGCTTCCTGTTCGTTCTGGGCACATGACTTCTAAATCCAAGAACCGGCCCTTTTACGTTATCAAACTCCTTTTTCTCTGGGCTCACTTTTAAGCGAGTTTCAGACCGTTTCAAATTGAACCCTCCCCGTGGCAAGCCACGGGGAATGCGCTCGCTTATTCGCATCAATTGCCTGTGGGCCGACTCAATGCCGTTTACAGAAGACTCCCTACGAGGCTATCAAACATCATTGGCGGTGATAATTGAAAGACTATCGACCTAGAAAACCCAAGCGGGGCAAGTTTGTCCCACGGCCGAGGCCTCGGGGCCCCAGGAAAGAAATACCCAGGATCAAACCGAGCGCCGACGGCCGCCTGAAAAAGGTCTTTGCCAAGATCGGTGCGCCCCCTAAGTCACCCTTTAGGCCAGACCCCTTTCAAACGGAGGCCCTGGCGGCCATCAGAAAGTCCGACTGCCTGGTTTCGGCCCCCACCGGTTCTGGAAAGACCTGGATCGCCCAGGAAGCCATCCGTCGCGTCCAAAAGAAAGGAGGCAAGGCGTGGTACGCCTCGCCCCTGAAGGCCCTTTCCAACTCAAAGCTCCTCGAATTCAGCATGGAATTTGGTCCCGACCATGTAGGCATATTGACAGGAGACCGTAAAGAAAACCCCGATGCCCCTATTATTGTGGGGACCACGGAGATCCTGCGGAACCAACTCTATGATGCCATGCATGAAGGCGTGGACCTGGCCGCACACCTGGTCATCCTGGATGAGGCTCACTTCCTGGGAGACCAAGATCGGGGGGTGGTCTGGGAAGAGATCATGATCTACCTGCCCGTGCGGGTCCATCTGTTGCTCCTGTCGGCCACCATAGGAAATGCCCGGCAGATCGCCGATTGGCTGGAATCCATCCGGTCCAAGTCCTGCGTACTGGTTGAAGAAAAGGGCCGGCCGGTACCCCTTTTTCCCCTCTTCTTTCACCCCTCCGGCAGGCTGCTGCCCCTTCTCGATTCCAAGGGCCTGGACAAGAAGGTCAGGACCTACGTAAGCAGCGCCAACCCTCCGGTCCTTTCCTCTCCCAGGGCTCTTCCCCCCTTTAAGGAAGTGTTGAGGGTCTTGAGAAAGTACGATCTTCTTCCCGCCATATTCTTCATGAAATCAAGGGCAGACTGTGACGGGGCACTTGATCGCGCCGTGGACAGTACGGGGGGCAACCTACGAGAGGGGGGCGAGTTGGGTGCCCATATTGATCGACTTATCATGGAGCATGTCCCCCTGGCAACGCACCGGCAGCTTTGGCATCTTAGAAGCGGGGCCGTGGGGGCCCATCACAGCGGCCAGCTGCCAGTGTGGAAACTCGTTATAGAAGACCTCATGACCAAAGGTCTCCTTGATGCCGTCTTTGCCACGTCAACAGTGGCCGCAGGCGTAAACTTTCCGGCCAGAAGCGTAGTGTTCCTCAATTCAGACAGATACAACGGCCATGAGTTTGTTCCCCTAAACGGCACAGAGTTTCATCAGACAACGGGCAGAGCCGGCAGGCGGGGCAAAGACCGTATCGGTTTTGCACTCGTCGTACCAGGAAAATTTATGGATGTGCGGCTCATGGCAGAGCTTTGCACCACACCGCCCGAGGATGTACTCAGCCAGATAAGGGTGGATTTTTCCATGGTCCTGAACCTGCTCTTGTCTCACAGTCCGGATCAGATCAGGGAAATTTTTCAAAGGTCTTTTGCTACCTACCTGAACTTGGTGAACCAGGAACCGGGGTTGGAGCAGAAGCTCAACAAATCCGGCCGTGAGCTGATCAGCCTTCTTCCTGATGCCCTGTGTGCCGGCCCTGAGTTTGTCCTTGATCTTATCAGGAGGCGGCGTACCTTGATTCGTGAAACCAAAGAGCTAGGCCGGAGGCTGAAAAAGCTCGAGCTCCATCTTTCCAAGCTGGCAACCCTGGTACCAGGACGGCTTTTTCTGGATCGTCATGGCCGGACATACTGCGCCATGAAACGTCACGTGAGAAGGGGAGAAGAGGGTGTCCTCGCCTGCCGAGTCAGGGGCGGTATCTCATTGCGGGGGAAGTATTTGAAAATGAGATGGTTTCGTCCGCAAAAGGTCTCGCAGATCCTGGACAAGGTCGTGGACTTGCCGTCCCTGGACAACCCCTTAAAGGTCAGGGCCCTATTGGCGCAAACAGCACAGGATGCGTTCCCGTCACCACTGGAGTCTCTGTCTTTTGGAGAAAAGGCCCTTTCAACCCTAAGCCCCCTCCAGACACGGGCACTTCTTCTCCAAGAGGAACTTGACGGCCTGATTTGCAGGCAGTGCGGGCACTTCAAAACATGTCACGGAAAGCCCCGAGGCGACTTCAGACGGGCCCTTGAGGGGTTCGCCTTGACCTGGGACAGGGCTCACGCCGTGCGCCTCGGATTGTGGAACGACTTTTCCCGGCACCTCGCGTTTCTGAAAGAAGAACGGTTTGTGACAGAAGAAAACACGCTCACCCATGACGGCATGTGGACCTCTCAACTCAGGCTGGACCAACCCCTCATGATTGCCGAAGGCCTGAGAAAAGGGGTGTTCCCCCATACCGACCCGGCTTTGTTGGCGGCCTTGGTGGCCCCCTTTGTCCATGATCGTGATGTGGATGTGAAGCTGGACGAAAGGGCAGTCCCCAAACGTCTGCAAAAATCCTATGAAAGGATGAAGAAGGCCCTTGCTCCCATAGCCGAGCGTAAGGTGGTGAGGGGATTTGAGGTAAGGCCCATCTCCCTATGGCCTGCGGCCACCATTTACGGATGGGCCAACGGCCAGCCGTGGGACAAGGTGTTGGAGATTGCCGGCATGGCAGAGGGAGACCTAGCCATGCTGGTCACAAGGACGGCAGACAACCTAAGACAGGTTGCTTCCCTGACCAAGACATATCCGGCCGTTGCGCAGAAGGCCTTTGAGGCTATTACCATCATTCTAAGAGCGCCGGTAGTTGTGGATTAGGGTGTTTGGATGGCCAATGAATCCGGAGGACTTCATGAGAGAAGATGGGAGTAAAGAGAAAAAAAGCGCGTTGTGAAGGCCCTTCGCCCCTTTGGCACCACTATTTTTACTGAGATGACGGCCCTGGCCAAGGCCCACAAAGCGATCAATCTGTCCCAGGGATTTCCCGATTTTGACGGGCCCGAGGAGATCAAGAAAAGGGCAGCAGAGGCCATTATGAACGGCCCCAACCAGTATATACCCTCCATGGGGATAGACGCGTTGCGCCAGGCCGTAAGTCGCAAGATGAAACGCTTTTACGGGCTGGATGTAAATCCACAGGATGAGGTGACCGTCACAGCCGGTGCCACAGAGGGGGTGTGCGCCACCTTTTGGGGCCTCGTGGAGCCGGGCGATGAAGTCATATTGCTGGACCCTGCCTACGACGCCTACGGGCCAGTGGCGGCCCTGACGGGGGCAAAGGTCCGGCATGTGTCTCTAAAAGGTCACGAATTCGGTCTCCCTAGAAAAGAGCTGGCCGAGGCCTTTGGGCCCAAGACCAAAGCCATAGTAATCAATACCCCTCAAAACCCCTGTTGCAAGGTCTTTTCTCGCGAAGATCTCTCATTTATCGGGATCCTCTGTAAAAAACACGATGCCTATGTCATCAGCGACGAAGTCTACGAACATATCGTATACGATGGTCGCAAACATGAGACGCTTTTGAGCATAGCCCATCTTCGCCACCGGGCCTTGGTGATCTCTTCCACAGCCAAGACCTTCTCCATGACCGGCTGGAAGGTGGGGTATGTTATTGCGGCCCCGGAGCTCTCTCGAGCGGTCCGCATGAGCCACCAGTTCATCACTTTCTGCGGCCAGTCCGCCTTACAAAAGGCCATGGCCTTTGCCATAGACTTCCCAGACTCCTATTATGAAGCCCTGCTTGCCGATTATACCCGTAGAAGGGACTGGCTCTGCGATGCATTGAAAGACATCGGTTTCCGCGTCTTTACTCCGGAAGGCACGTATTACGTTCTGGCAGACATCAGACCCTTGGGGTTTGCTGATGATCTGACCTTCTGCCGCATGCTTCCCCGGGAGGCAGGCGTGGCGGCTATCCCATGCTCCTCGTTCTGGAAGGACCGTCGACAGGGCAGGGAGTTGGTCCGCTTCTGTTTCTGTAAAAGGGATGAGACCTTGCAGGCGGCCGTGACAAGGCTTAAGAGATGGTTGGGATAGGACCTCCTCTATCGAGTCAGAGTCATTCCTAGGTTCTCTGTAACCCCCTTGGTCACCCTGAAAAGTCCAGCTTTTGCCCCCGCAAATCGAGCGTCAACCTATAAACCAAACTTTTTGGCAGTTACCGTTCATGGGATGGTTAACAAGGTCGCATCAAGGATTTACCAACAAGGAACTCTCAAGGCCAAGTGGAAAGGACAACCAGCCCAGAGACATTTGCCATACAAAACAGAGACCATGAACAAGAAAGAATCAAAAGATATTGGTAGAATGATTCTCTCGTGGTATGCCCACCACCAGCGTGATCTGCCATGGAGGAAGACCCGCGACCCTTACCATATTTGGGTCTCTGAGGTCATGCTTCAACAGACTCAGGTGGAAACCGTCATCCCCTATTACCACCGGTTTCTAAACCAGTTCCCAACCGTCGTTGCCCTTGCCGAGGCACCGCTGGATGATGTGCTCAAGGCATGGGAAAACATGGGCTACTATGCTAGGGCCCGGAATCTCCACGCTGCGGCAAAAAGGGTCCTGAATCGCTTCAAAGGAAAGATACCACAAACCCGGGAAGGACTGATGAGTCTGCCGGGTATTGGCCCATACACAGCTTCCGCCATACTCAGTATCGCCTTTGACAATCCGCTACCGGCTGTTGATGCCAACGCAAGAAGGGTCATTGCCAGGCTCTTTGTTGTCGACGAGCCCTTGGGTCGGGGTGTGACCACTGGGTTCGTGTGGGACCTGGCAAAGCAACTCATGCCTAGGGAAAGGGCCGGGGATTTCAACCAAGGTCTCATGGACCTGGGCGCCACCCTGTGTACCTTCCAGAAACCCAAGTGCACGCGTTGTCCTGTCCGGACGTTGTGTAAGGCCTACAGAAATGGTTTGCAGGAAGTCCTCCCCATCACAAAGAAGCGCGGCCCTATCCCCCACCATCATTGGACAGCAGGAATAATTACTGACCAAGACGGCCGTGTCCTTATCACGCAGCGTCTGAATAAAGGGCTATTGGGAGGGCTCTGGAAATTTCCGGGGGGCAGACAACTACCAGGAGAAGGCCTCAAAACATGTCTCAAAAGAGAGATTCAAGCAGAGGTCGATATCGCCGTTCGGGTTGGCAAAGGCGCAGCCCAGATCAAACATGTGTACACCCACTTCCGCATTACCCTCCACGCCTTCCACTGTGTGCACCGTGACGGTACCCCCTCGGCCCTGGGCTGCAGAGACTGGCGTTGGACTGCGACAAGTGGTTTTGACGATTTTGCCTTTTCAAAGGCAGATCGTAAGATTATCCAGGCCTTGAGATAAGAAAGTCGGGTTCTCCCCAGACCTACAAGAACGGGCAGGGCGCCCCCGCCCTTGCCTTCAGAGAGGCTCTAGGACCCCATTGACAGGCCCTTTCTCCAAAGAGGAATTGGAACAAAGGGTCAGGGCGTTAGCGAGGGATGCCAAGGTCTTCTGCCTGTCCTATGTCCAGGCAGAAATCCACACAGCTGTTGCATAAGAGGTTGACTTTTCATGCGTTTTGCCTTATAAATACGTGGAACAACCGGATAAAATCGCAAGAAGTCTTTGACCAACACTTGAGACCTCTGGAAAAAACGGCTTTTTGCGAGACTGTCAAGATACAAGCCTGTCTTATTCGCTTTTTTTACTTATCCCCCTACGTGAGGTTGTCATGGCAAAAGTGCTTCTGGTAGAGGATGAAGAACAGACTCGGAGTACCTACGAAAAGCTTATCTCTCGCATGGGACACGAAGTCCTTACAGCGGGCGATGCTAAAGAAGCAAAAGTCATTGTTCAGTCTGAAGAGGATCTCGACGTTGCCCTCGTAGATCGCATTCTTCCTGGAGAAGAAGATGGCTTAGCCGTCCTGAGATTCATCCAAGATCACGCACCCCTTTGCCAGACTGTTCTAGTGACCGGATATCCCAACTTTGACTCCGCATCAGAAGCCCTTCGTGCCTGTGCCTTTGACTACCTGACCAAACCGGTCGAAACAGCGCGGTTGGCCCAAGTCATCGACGCCGCTTTTGCAGAAAAGGCTCTTCAGAAGGAGAAGACTCTGGAGGCCGAAAGAAACAAGGAAGGATACGAGGAATTACGGTCAAAACAGGAGATCTTGCGACATGATATGCGGTCGCTTCTTGTGGGGATCGTCGGCTTCTCCAACCTGCTCATGGATAAGACAACGTTGGATGACACGCAGTTGGAATACTGTAAACAGATTCGGCAATACGGTATTCAACTTGAAAACATGGTAAATACCTATCTGAATATATCTGACCTGGAGCAGAAGACCTCTCAGTGCCCAAAAGCCATGTTTAATCTCTTCGATGTTATTAGACAATCAAGGAATACACTGCACTTCCTGGCTGATGAGAAGAATGTTGACATCTCCGTCATCAACAATAAGAGGATGCATTCCATAGACGACGTCCTTCCTTTTGAGGGAAATCGGATGTACCTTCAAAACGCCATTGACAACCTCGTGAAAAACGCCATCGAGGCATCCCCCCCAGACAAACGGGTAAAAATCAGGGTTAAAGGCCGGCCGGAATGGCTTTCGATTTCCATTCATAACTGGGGAGCTGTCCCCCAAGACGTGCTACCCACATTCTTTGAAAAATATGCCACCTCGGGCAAGCAGAACGGATTTGGCTTGGGTACCTATGTAGCAAGATTAGTAACGGAAGAACATGGCGGAAAGATACATTTTACTTCATCGGAACACGAAGGCACGGAGGTCTTAATGGCACTTCCGTTTTCGCAGTTTGACACAGAATTGAAAGTCTGATTACAAAACCCTGTCCAAGGGCCTCCCGAATTCACTTTTTGAGTCCTCACGTTCTCCTTGCCGATCCCTACCATCAGGCCAACCCACTCTGGGGCCTTCAGGACATCTTTGCACTACCAGTCTAAGGTTTTCGTCTCCCGATCCATCGCCCCCTAATGAAGTACGGACCTGCTCTTTCCTCATAGGATGGCCAAGGGGTATGGTGACGATAGAGTGCCCTTCGTCTTTTTCTCCTGTAGGTGGATTCCCAGAGACCTACAAAGAGAAAACGAAAAAGCCTATTAAACAGGCCCTGTTTCTGTCTGCCACGTCCCATTATCCTCTCCACTGCCTTTCCTTTCGGCCTCTTTCCAAGCCGTTGGCATTCTTCATATTCTCTTAATATAAGACATGCTGAGCCCAGCTTCCAGGCTAAGCTTGAGTTGAAGACAAGGATAGGGGCTTTGCCCGGCAACCATATAGCACCCCCCATTTACCTTCGTAAGGCGTTGTGCTATTGGGTGGCAAAAGATACATGTAGATATTTCAAGATCTTAGCCCCGAGAGTGCGCGAGGGGGTGACGGGCATTTTGTAGTTTATAGGCCGCAGACTGTGCTGGTTTGAACACATTACAAACGTTAACCAAAAAAAATAAGAGGATGGGAAAAAGGGGGCAAGGACATCATGTCCGAGGTTCATCGCGTATTAAAGGAGGACGATCAGATGACTCACCACCCCCTTCCCTCCGGGGTATGCTGGTCGCACATTATCGGAGTGAGCATGCTAGGCGGTATCGGTTTTACCATGTCTCTGTTCCTATCCGGCTTGTCTTTCCCCACCGGTGATTTTACGGACTTTTCAAAACTGGGCATCGTCTTGGGATCTCTTCTATCCGGGGCCTTGGGCCTGGCCGTGCTCTGCTTTGGTAGTTCCGCACAACGCCTGCGTACAAGCCTTCAAACGCCATAGGATCTGCCGAAGAGTGCCCCCCCGTTCTATTTGTCCAAAAAACAAGAGCCATCACCACTGAGGGCTTCTTGTCCTTTGATTTGTCAGCCCATCGTTGCGAATGTACCCTGAAAAACACCAGGAGTGCAAAATAAGTCCCACAAATGTAACACAAGATCTAGAAGGGGCAACAAAATACCTTGAATTTCCGCCCAAAGTGGTATATGGGGTAGCCTTGCTGCAGTACGTGCGGCCCTCTAATGTTTAAGCCATTTATTTGGAAAATCATCGTTAAAGGAGGATGAAAGAATGGAAAAATTGGTCAAGGACATTATGAACCCAATTGAGGAGTACGATAAGATCGATATTGAAGCCCATCTGTGTGATGCTTTAGCTATATTGAAAAGGAATCACGAGAAGACGAAACAGGGCGGCACTTATCACAAGACCATTTTTGTGACAGACGCATCCAAAAAGATCGTGGGCAAACTTTCCATGTACGACCTCATTAGGGGGCTCGTCCCTGAAGTAGCAAAAACATCAGAGGCAATTGTCGCTCGGGCACTTTCTTCAAGGGTCCTGGAGGTCGCTGACCAGGTAGGAGAAATCCAAGAAAAATACAAGTGGCTACACACTTCCTTTGAGGACTTGGTTAAAGAAGAAGCCCACAAGCGAGTGAAAGACCTCATGACCCCGGCAAAACCGGTATTAAGAGAAGACGATCCCATGAACCAGAGCATCTTTGTCCTGTTCAAGGACGGTGTACGCCAGCAGTTGGTGGAGCGTAGCGGCGAGATCGTCGGCGTCATCAACCTCATGGTGGTGCTCACGGAGCTTCTTGAGACCGTTGGCCCGGAATGCCATGTGAATTGGGAAAGTTAAGCCTTCCTTGAGTGCCATGGCGGATTCAAGGGCGGAATCCTGTGGGGGGAAGTTTTTGGCAAGGTTTTGACCCTTGGGTGCTGGCCCGCAGGGGAGAACTCGAAAAACCAGGGCTTGGGCCTGCTTGGCCCAAGCCCTTCTTGTTTGGCGCCACAGATTCTTTGATCCTCATGACTCTACGTTGATCCCGACAGCTAAAAAAGCGGGGCTACGGGCCGCGGTATCACCTGCCCACGGCTGGCAGAATTCTGCTCTCTGTGTGGTGGGCTGGTCCCGGTCCTCTTCGTGCTTCTGCTTCCAGCCTCATCATCTGCGCCCTCTCCTTTCCCTGGCATCATCTTATGGTCCAAGTCACAGGACGACACATAGGCTGAGCGGTCACCATCGGATCAGCCAGTGAGGGACCGCGGGTTTGATCCTCCAATGGGTGTCTAAGATAAGAACAAACGCATGGCTCACCTGGTCCAGTCGCGAAGGCCGGAGAGCATGCCCCCAGAGAGGGTCAGGACTCAAGGAGCTCTAAAGTTCTTATGCTGTCATCAGCATGGGCAAGGTGACCAATGGGCCCGCCCGAAAGGTAGTCCAGGAAGGCCGTCAGCTCAAAAAACAGTGGCTCACCCTTTCTGACAAAGCAGTTTCTCACAAGGTATGAATGGTTGATGTCAATATACTTGGATGAAGAATACTCATTCATTGATTGATTGATCAGATCCGCTTCATAGTATCCCTCACTGGTGGACACCTCTATGACTCTCTTCTTGAAAGGGGTCAACCAGTTCGTCGTGATATTGCCAACGACATCGTTTTCCAGCCTCACCGCAATGATGGCATTATCTTCATGGTGGTGCTGAATCTTCTGCGATTTAAATATCTTCGTCTCTGCTATTTCCCGCCCTGTCACAAACCTTATGAGATCAATGTCATGGACAGACAGGTCCGTTAGAACACCCACATCAGAGATCCTGGGCGGAATGGGCCCAATGCGCGTAATATTGACACTATAGATTTCTTTGTCAACGATCTCATCCTTCAGGGCTATGACCACTGGATTGTGCCTCTCGATGTGACCCACGACTAACTTAGTGCCATTTCTGTTGGCACAGTCCCTGAGTTCCCGCCCATCTTGGCTGTTTGAGGCTATCGGTTTTTCGATCAACAAATCGACGCCTTTCTCCATGCACTTCAGGCCAATTTCTTTGTGCAAGAACGTAGGGGCAGCAAGTATCGCCGCGTCAATCGGTTCTTCTGACAACATGGCATCGATGTCATGGTACAGCTTGACCGCGTGTATCTCATCAATGTTCGGGTCACAGACCGCCAGAACTTCCACGCGGTTCATGGTTCCCAGTACCCTGAGATGGTTCTTCCCCATAACGCCAACACCGATAACTGCCATTTTGATCATCTGTGCCTATCCTCCTGCAGTGAACAGGGAGCCCTTAGGCCCTCCTTCCTTGCCTCCCCTTTGCCCGTGCCTTGCTCAATGGTTACGAGTATCCCATACCACCTCTCAGTGCCCACTCCCTTTCGGGAAGCTTTCTTCTTCTAAGGTGTAACCACACTCGGCGAGCTGCTTTCTGAGCATGTCCTTGAGTCTGTTCCCCTTATATTCAAAAAACCTCTTTTCTACATCTGGATACTCTGCAAGGGCATCCTTGAAACTTCGAAACGGCTTTTTCCCCTCCAAGGCGCTGATCAAATGACCTCTTATCTCATCTGACTGCTCTAGTGCAGCAAAATCTTGCATGATGTCATAGCCATGATCACTGGTGATCGGTTCAATGAGAAAATACCTGTCGTCATCCTCCACATCTTCATACCTGATGGTATCATCAACATCTGGCGATACCACTTCTCCTTTCAACAAATCAAGGTAGTGTTGGCTCGCGAAGCCGGAGCTATCTTCCATAAAATAGAGAATAGGATCTAAAAAGAGCTTGATCTTTTTCATCCCTCACTCTCCTTGCCTTCCTACGTCGTCGTGGATGCACCATCATGCGCCCCCGATGAAGTGCGTCAAGACAGGTCTCTCGCCACGCTCATTGCTCCCTTAGGCACGCCAAGGGAAGCTTCATCAGCGGGGACAGGTAACGAAAATAACAGGTGACAACCGTCCGTTGAAAGGGCTTTCTCTGTCTGTTCTGATCAGGGCCCCTTTCTTGCACCACAAGACAACTTCTTGACAATTGTACAATATGTCTCATCTGTCAACGGACAGATAATGGGGACCTCAGATGCCCCCCCGCAAATCATGTTCCACCATGCCTGCCAGAGGCACAAACGGCTGTTTCTGGACCGATTTGTCAGGGACGTCAACTAGATGGCCCAGACCCGAAGCCCACTCGGGGTCCAATGGAAACCTA
>Ga0272444_10003918_pt1 | contig 13271 bp, 8 predicted proteins | sample SSMForm13_FD_201033 | JGI IMG/M metagenome (GOLD analysis project Ga0272444, IMG submission 201033) | Marine sediment archaeal communities from Little Sippewissett salt marsh, Falmouth, MA, United States - SSM-Form-13 | ecosystem: Environmental > Aquatic > Marine > Wetlands > Sediment ...
TCGGATCACATCATGGTGATGTGGATCGCCATCGAGGCCACCACCCTGGCCAGCGCCCCCCTGATCTACACCCACCGCAGCGCTGCCTCCCTGGAGGCCACCTGGAAATACGTGCTCATTTGCTCGGTGGGGATCGCCATGGCGCTGCTGGGATCGGTGCTGGTGACCGTGGCCATGGACGTGGGCGGGGTGGAGGCGCCGATCTCCTTTTCGGCCCTGACCGATGTGGCCGGCAGCTTGGACCCCCTCTGGCTGAAGGCCGGCTTCGTCTTCATCCTGGTGGGCTACGGCACCAAAATGGGTCTGGCGCCGATGCACACCTGGCTGCCGGATGCCCACAGCGAGGCCCCCAGCCCGGCCTCGGCCCTGCTCTCCGGGGTGCTGCTGAACTGCGCCTACCTGGGGATTTTCAAAACCAACAAAATCATGCACGCCGCCGGCCTGGGGGGCTTTTCGGGGCCGATCCTGATGGTCTTCGGCCTGATCTCGATCACGGCCGCGGCGACCTTCATTCTCAAACAGACCGAGTACAAGCGCATGCTGGCCTATTCCAGCATCGAAAACATGGGCATCATCGCCTTCGGCACCGGCATCGGCGGCCTGGGCGCCTACGGTGCGATGATCTGCCTGATCCACCACAGCCTGATCAAATCGAGCCTCTTTCTGAGTTCCGGCAACATCCTGCTGGGCTTCGGCAGCCGGCTGATCCAGCACACCGGAGACCTGGCGGGCCGCATGCCCAGGACCTTCATCGCCTTTTTCGGCGGGTTCGCCGCCATCTCGGGCTTTCCGCCCTTTGGCATCTTCATCGGGGAGCTCCTGATCATCATCGCCGCCTTCCGGGCGGGCAACCACGTGGGCGCGGTCTTGTTCCTGCTGAGCCTGTGCGTGATCTTCGCCGGTTTGGCCTACAACGTGATGAAAATTTGCTTCGATCCCGGGGACACCCCCGTCCGGATCAAGGAGTCGGCCAGCCTCGTCTGGCCCCAGTACGCGCTGCTGGCGACCTCCCTGGTGCTGTGCTGCTGGATGCCGGCCACCCTCTACCAAACGATCATGCACGCGGTCAGCGCTATCGGGGGGGGATTCTGATGACCAGCCAATTCAAAACCATCGGCCACGGGCAAGCGGTCGCCATGGTGAGCCTCCCCAATCTGCCCTTTGAAGACTTCGCCGCCCAGGCAACCGCAATCGTTGCAGGCGGCGGCCAGGTGGTTCAGTTTTTCGCCTTCCCCCATGGGGACGGCGTCCGCCTGATGGCCGTGCTGCGCGACGAGAGCCTGCTGGCCGCGGTTTGCGACGCGCCCGAGGCCTACCCGGCCTTGACCCCGCGCTGCCCGGCCTTTCACCTCTTCGAGCGCGAAATCGCCGAGCAGTATGGAATTCGCCCCGAGGGCCACCCGTGGCTCAAAATGGTCCGCTACCACCCCAACCGCCGCGGCGTGGCGGACGTTTTCGGCAACGATTACGACGCGGACATCCCCGGCCGCTACCCCTACTATGCGGTGACCGGCGATGAGATCCACGAGGTGGCGGTGGGCCCGGTGCACGCCGGGGTGATCGAGCCCGGCCATTTTCGGTTCAACTGCATCGGCGAGCGGGTTCTCAACCTGGAAATTCAACTGGGCTACCAGCACCGGGGGGTGGAGGACCTGCTGCTGAAGGCCGCCGGCAAGCGGCTGCCGGTGATTGCCGAGAGCATCGCCGGGGACACCGCGGTGGGCCACGGCCTGTGTCATGCCCAGGCCGTGGAGGCCCTCGCCGGGATTCAGCCCGATGCGGGGGCCCAGACCATCCGCACCATCGGCCTTGAGCTGGAGCGCATCGCCAACCATGTGGGCGACCTGGGCGCCTTGAGCGGCGACGTGGCCTTTCTGCCGCCGGCCAACTACTGCGGCCGGATGCGCGGCGATTTTCTCAACCTGAGCCTGCTGGTCTGCGGCAACCGCTTCGGCAAGGGCTTGGTGCGGCCCGGCGGGGTGCGCTTCGCGCTTACCGACGAGAACCGCCGCGACATGAAGGCTCGCATCGCTGAGCTCAAGACTCAGGTGCAGCACGTTTGCGACCTGCTGTTCGGAACCCCGAGCGTCCGGGCGCGCTTTGAAGGCTGCGGCGTGGTCAGTCGGGCGGATGCCCGCCAACTGGGGCTGGTGGGGCCGGCCGGACGGGCCTGCGGCATCCCCTACGATGTCCGGCGCTCTTTCCCCAGCGAACGTTACGACAGCCTGGAGATCCCCGAGCGGGCCGAGACCACGGGGGACGTCTGGGCGCGGGCCAAGGTCAGGGCCGACGAGGTGATGCAGTCCATCGCGATCATCGAAACGCTGCTGGCCGAGGCCGTCGAGACCCGGGTCATCGATGCGGCCGGTCTGCCCCTGGCGCCCGACAGCGTCGTGGTCACCCTTCTCGAGGCCTGGCGCGGCGAGGCCTCCCACTGCATCCTGACGGATGCCGCCGGCGGCATCCGCCACTACAAGGTCAAGGACCCCTCCTTCCACAACTGGAACGGGTTGTCCATGTCCCTGAGAAACACCGGCATTTCCGATTTCCCCTTGAACAACAAAAGCTACAACCTGTCCTATTGCGGGTTTGACCTTTAAGCGAGAGCGGGGCGAACATGCTGAATGTACTGCGCAACAGATTCGAACAGGGGTGCAGAACGTCGAGATACCCCAAGGCGGAGGTCCAGCTGCCGCCGCGCTACCGGGGCCGGCCGCAAATCGACCCGCACGCCCCGCCCGATCTGGCCGCCGCGTGCGCGGCGGCCTGCCCCCAGGAGGCCATCGACCCGACGGCCGCAACCATCGACATGGGACGCTGCGTTTTCTGCGGCACCTGCGAACGGCTCTCCCAAGGGCGCTTCGTCACCTTCACCCGGGATTTTGCAATCGCCGTCGCCGAGAAGGCGCACCTCATCACCCAGGGCCAGCTGCCGGAGCTGGCCGCACACTCCCGGCAGCATTTCAAAAAGCTCTTCGGCCGCTCGCTTCAGCTGCGCCAGGTGTCGGCGGCCGGCTGCAACGCCTGCGAGGCGGACTTGAACGTCTTGGCCACCCCGTTTTTCGACCTGGCCCGCTTCGGCATCAACTTCGTCGCCTCCCCCCGCCACGCCGACGGCATCGTGGTCACCGGACCCATCTCCCGCAACATGCAAACCGCCCTGCTGCAGACCCTGGAGGCCACCCCAGAGCCGCGGGTGGTGGTCGCCGTGGGCAGCTGCGCCCTTTCCGGCGGCCCTTTTCGGGGCAGCCCCGAAGTCAGCCAAGGTCTGGACAGCCTGCTGCCGGTGGATCTGTTCATCCCCGGCTGCCCGCCGCATCCCATGACCAACCTGCATGCACTGTTGAATTTTTTCAAGTGAGACAGTTCCGTAAAAAACCCAATTTCCGCGTTGCGCTGCATCTCGAAGTCGCTGCGGCGCACAGGTGTACGCCTCACGCCAAAGAGATTTGCGCGCCGTAACTTGGCGCTTTCTACGAAACTGTCTGGTTTTTGACTTTTTACCGGCCCATCAAGTGAGGGCCCGTCGGCCCGGCGCGTGGATCGCGGCCGGGCCGACGGTTTTTTATGGCTGGATGATGATGGTGGGGTACAGCCCTGCTTTGTCCCCTTCCGGATAGGGCTGGATGGTGTTGAAGGAGATGTTCTGGTTGCGCTGGGCGTGCCCCCGCTTCAGCTTGCCGTCGAAAAAGGCCCCGTTGGCCTCCAGGATGTGATGGATCCGCTCCTGGAACCCCGATACGAAGCTGCCGCCGCTGCCCTCGAAAAGCATCGCCCCCCTGCAGACCCGGGTGTCGATTTTGGCAAAGTCCTTAAGCGGCATGCTGTTGGCTTCAAGATCCTGGGGGCTCCGGACCAAACCCCAGACGAGGTGGCCGGGGGGGATGGTCAAGGGTTTGCGGACATCGACGATCGTGTGCGGCATGATGACGCATTCCTGGCCGATGGTGATCCGGGCGCCCGGCCGCCCCCTGAGAAAAGAGTTGAATCCCACGAACACGTTCTTGCCCAGGTCCGCCTCGATGATTTTAGCCCCGTGCGCGGTGACGTTGTTGCCCTCGAGCTTGGCGTTGATGATGTAGCAGTTTTCCTGGGCATTGGCCCCCTTTCCGAGCACCGAATTCTGCAGGAAGGCCCGCTGCGCCACCAGCACGTTTTCACCGATCTTGGTTTTGGGCTTGATCACCGCGAAGCGGTCCAGAGAGGCACTGGCTGGAACCGACTCCGGGGTTTCGATGTTGACCACGTTGAAGACCCGCTCAAAAGCCTCCTTGCGGTCCTCCAGAAAATCCATGAACACGCCCTGGGGCGGGCTGCCGGCGGCAAAATAGACGTAGTTGCTCAATTGGCCGAGGGGGTAGCGGTACATGAAATTGAAGTCTCCCGGCTTTCTCACCCAGACCGTTCCCGGATCAATACTCAGGTGGCTGACCTCCCCAGCCTGCACATAGGAGTAGGCGCCGATGACACAGTCGCGGATGGTGGTGAGGTCCACCGTTGCGAAGGGCCCCAGAAAACTGCCGTCGGAAGGCGAGCCGTGAATATTGGCGTAATGGGTGGAGACGGTGTCCTTGATGAAAAAGGTCTCCAGGGTTTCCGGATCGTGGGAGTAGTTGTGCACCAGGGTTTTGATCAGAAAGCTGTCTTCGATGCTGATCTCTTCGTCCTGATCCACGGGGATATTGAAATCCTGGTATTGGAAGAGATCGCCGTTTTTCTTCAATTCATCGCCGCGGATATCGCTCTTGTAGAGCAGCGAGTTGGTGACCCGCACCTTGCCCAGAAAATAGCTCCCGGAGAGGTTGGAATGTTTGAACACCAGGTTCAGGGCATGATGCGGGGTGATCCCGTAAAAGGCGTAGAACTTGGTCATCTGCCCGGCGGGAATAAGTGTGTTCACCAGGGGGTTGACATCGAACTCCAGCTCCCGGAGATTGATGTTGACCCGCTGCACGATCCGGTCCAAAAGCTTATGAAGTTCTTTCATTGCGTTTCCCCAAGAGTTTTTTGTAATTCGGATTCCTTCATAGAGTGGTAAACGGCGGCAAACACATCGGACAACCGCAAGATACCGACGATCTCCGCGCCCCGGGTGACCAGCAGGGAAAGGTTGGCGCCGGCGGTCAACTGGTGCAGCGCCATGTCCAGGGAGGCGTTTTCATCCACGTACTCCCCTTCCGTGGGACGCTGCATGTATTCCGTGACCTTCTTGCTGGCGGCTTCGGAATAGAAGTCCAGAATCGGCGGCGAGGATTTGAGATACTCCTCCTGCTGCAGGGCGACGGCCTTGCGCGTGAAACCGAACTGTTTAAAGTTGCGGATCTGCTCGAGGTTGGCATCCCGGGGCTCCAGGGCGGCAAGGAAATCCATCTGGCTGAGTTTGCCGACCACTTTTTTCTGCTTGTCCAGAATCAGAACTGCGCGGTGGGAATACCGGTTTTGGTTGAACTGCTCCTGGGCCCTCTCCAGGGCCTGCACCGCCTCGAAAAGGGTGGCGTCCTCGGGCACCGTGGCATACTCCGAAATCGGCACCATCAGGTCTTTGACACGGTAATTCTTCACTTAAAACCTCCTGCGCTGAGACTGTCCGGTGGTGGGCGTTGGAAATTCGGCGAACCACCCGTCCGCTTCGCGTAAATGGTGATTGCGGGCGCATCGGGGGCCGCCGGGGGAAAAAATATTCCCCTTGGGGGCCGGTCAGCAATCAGCTATCATGAATCGATTTTCTAATCAATCAAAACTCTTTGGGGTCGCCCAAGCGACCGGGGCGCGATGTTCCCCGAGCCAAACGAGACGTCCGCCGACAGTCCTCCGGCGGCTGCCCAAATTGATGAACCGGTAAAAAGTCAAAAACCAGACGGTTTCGAAAAAAGCGCCAAGATTAAGGCGCGCAAATCTCAGCGGCGTGAGGCGCACTTATGTGCGCCGCAGCGACTTCGAGATGCAGTGCAAGGCAGAGATTGGACTTCTAAGGAAGTGGGCTGATCACGGCCCATTTCCTATACCGGAATAACACCGCGCCGCGGGGCAAAATGCTTTTTGCGGAACCGTCCAAATTGATTTTTGAGTTTTTCGCGGATGTCGTGTAGGATGCCGCTGCTCGGCCGTGACCACAAGCGGCCGCACCACCACCCGGACCGCCTGCGGACTTGCCGCCGCAGGTGGGATGATAAAATAGGCCGCGTGCTCCTTATGATCCAGCCCTGAGAGCCACCATGCAAAGCCGCTTCAGCCTGCGCGCCAGAATTTACCTCATCCTTGCCTTGATCGCGGCCATCACCGCTGCCGGCGGCTATGTCATGGTCTGGTACACCTACCGCATGGAAGCCCTGCTGACGACCATCGTCACCAAAAACATCGCCGCCTACCAGACCGCCGAGGCCCTGGAAACCGCCCTGATCAACCAGAAGGGCTTTGTCTCCTACTACTTCCTGGACGGGGACCCCGATTGGCTTCGCCAGCTGGGCGAATACCGCCAGATATTTCTGCAAACCCTCAAGGAGACCCGTGCCACCGCCGAAAACCCCGAACAGCTGGCAGCCATCTCGGCCATCGAGACCGAATACGGCCGCTACATCGACACCAAGGACCGGGTGATCGATTTGTATCGTGAGGGCCGGCGCGAAGCCGGCACCAGCCTGCACAAAGAGGTGCGGGGACATTTTTTCAGGCTCCTCTCCCTCTGTGAGGGCTACAAGGCCCTGCACACCCAGCAGATCAGAGGCACCCGCGCGGCCAGCCACGCCGAAGCCCAGAACCTGCGCTTGACCGCCCTCTCCTCCATGGGGCTGGCCCTGCTGATGGTCCTGTTGCTGGCCTTTATCCTGGCCAAAAACATTTTGGGGCCGGTGCGCGAGCTGATGCGCGAGACCGGCCGCGAGAGCCGCCCGCCTCCCACCGGCAACGAGATCAAGGCGCTGAGCCTCCGGGTGCGGGGCCTGATCGAAAACGTGGACCACACCCAGAGCGAACTTGAAAAAAGCCGCGAGCACCTCCTGCAGACCGAGAAGATGGTCATGGTCGGCAAGCTGGCGGCCGGCATGGCCCACAGCATCCGCAACCCCCTGACCTCGGTCAAGATGCGGCTTTTCTCCCTGGACCGCACCCTGGCGCTGAGCGACACCCAGCGCGACGATTTCAAGGTGATCTCCGAGGAAATCGACCAGATCGACACCATCGTCCAGAATTTCCTGGAGTTCTCGCGCCCGCCCAAGCTCAAGATGCAGCAGGTCAGCCCGTCGGAGGTGGTGGACCTGGTGGTCCAGCTGCTGCGCCACCGCCTGGCCTCAAACGACGTCACCATCAGCGTCGAGCGCCTGCGGCCGCTGCCCGAGATCCAGGCCGACCCCGAGCAGCTCAAGGAGGTCCTGGTCAACCTGGTGGTCAACGCCTGCGAGGCCATGAGCGCCGGGGGCGCCATCCGCATCACCGAGGAGCTGCAGCACATCGATGCCCGCCAGCAGGCCGTCATCCGCGTGCAAGACCAGGGCCCCGGGGTCCCCGAAACCCTCAAGGAGCGAGTCTTCCAGCCCTTCTTCACAACCAAGGAGGAGGGCACCGGGCTGGGTCTGAGCATCGCCGCCCGCATCATCGCGGAGCACGGCGGCTGGCTCAGCCTGGATTCCCGGGAAGGCCGGGGCACGACCTTCACCATCAGCCTGCCCGCCGAGAGCGGATAAGGACGCCCGCCATGGACACGATCCTGATCATCGACGACGACGACCAACTGCGGCGCAGTTTCGAGAAACTACTCACAGAGGAGGATTACGCCGTTCAAACGGCCCCCTCGGGGGAGGCCGGAGTCAAGCTGGTCGCCCAGCGCAGCCCCGACCTGGTGATCCTCGACATGCGCCTGCCGGGCATGAACGGGCTGCAGACCTTTCTGCAGATCCAGCGCATCGAGCCCAAGCTGCCGGTGATCATCATGACGGCCTTCGGCACCACCGAGACCGCCATCGAGGCCACCAAGATGGGGGCCTACGACTACATTCTCAAACCCTTCGACATCCCCGACATGCTGGCGGTGATTCAGAAAGCCATCGAGGCCGGACACTTCATGCGCTCACCGGTGGTGGTCGACGGGGGCCTTCAGCAAACCGCGCGGGAGGCCATCATCGGCCGCAGCAAACCGATGCAGGACGTCTACAAGGCCATCGGCCGGGTGGCCTCCTCGGATGCCACCGTGCTCATCCGCGGGGAGTCCGGCACCGGCAAGGAGCTGGTCGCTCGGGCCATTTACCAGCACAGCCTGCGCGCGGCCAACCCGTTTCTGGTCATCAACTGCGTCGCGATACCCGAAAACCTGCTGGAAAGCGAGCTCTTCGGATACGAAAAGGGGGCCTTCACGGGTGCCGCCCACCGCCGCGTGGGCAAAATCGAGCAGGCCCACCGGGGCACCGTGTTTCTGGACGAAATCGGCGACATGCCCTTCAGCATCCAGGCAAAGATCTTGCGGCTGCTCCAGGAAAAGAGTATAGAACGGCTCGGGGGCGGGGAGACCATCGCGGTGGATGTGCGCATCATCGCCGCCACCAACCGCGACCTGGAGGCCGCCCTGGTGGAGGGCCGCTTCCGGGAGGATCTCTACTATCGACTCAAGGTGGTCACAATCTGGCTGCCGCCCCTGCGGGAGCGCGTCGACGACATCCCGCTGTTGACGGAATATTTTCTGGCGCGCCACGGCGACAGCCTGGGGGTCGAAAACCCCGGCATCACCCCCGAAGCTACGGAGAGTCTGAAAACCTACAGCTGGCCGGGCAACATCCGGGAACTCAGCAACACCATCCAGAAGCTGCTGATCTTCAACCGCGGCGCGCCCATCGGCCCCGAGGAGATCGGCCCGGCGCTGCGCGGCGGGGGGCAGCCGAGCGACCCATCCGACAGCGCCGGCACCACCGATCAGGCCCTTCGCCGGTGGGCGGTGGAAGCCCTGACCGCCAAAAGCCAGAAGAACCTGTTTGACGCCTGCATCGACCGTTTTGCCAGCATCCTGATCAGCGAGGCGCTGAACCTCACCGGCGGAAACCGCTCGCGGGCCGCCAGGCTGCTGGGAGTCTCCCGGCCGACCCTGCACTCCAGGATCGACAAATACGGCCTTAAAATCGAAACCACGGTAAAATAAGAGCACGGCCAAACGTATCGCGCCGCGTGCGGTCCGGCTTATGTTTCGGCCGCCAGGCGGCAGGCGGCCCACTGGAGGCGCCCGGGGTTTTGAGACCGAGGCCAGCGCCTTTCCCACGGCAAGGCTGTCTGCAGCATGAATTTTTCATCCCGAAGCAACGGGAAAAGGAGGCTTTGTGAGCATCAAAAAACAGTTTCTCAAATCCAAGCCGATCTGCAAGGTCACCTTCCGGCTGCCGGCGGAAACGGCGCCCGCCGCCCGGACGGTCCATCTGGTCAGCGAACTGCACGACTGGGACCGGGAGGCGCTGCCCTTCAAGCGGCTCAAAAACGGCGATTTCACCCTGACCCTGGATCTGCCCACCGACCGGGAGATCCAATTCCGGTATCTGATCGACGGCCAGCACTGGCATAACGAGCCCGAGGCGGACAAACAGGCGCCGACCTGCTTTGAGGATACCTGCAACTCGGTGATCAAGACATTTTGACGGGCCCGCCACCAGCCACCGGCCAAACCGGCTCCAAAAAGGAGGGGTAGCGTGGATCCGAAAACAACCGTCCTGATCATCGACGACCATCCGCTTTTTCGCGAGGGGCTCAAGGCCATCATCGGGCGCGAGCCGCGCTATCGCCTGGTCGGCGAAACCGACACGGCGCGCGCCGGCATTCACCTGGCAACCGAATTGAGACCCGATGTGATCATCGTCGATGTCTCACTGCCGGACAAAAACGGGATCGAACTGACCCGCGATCTGGCCAAACTGCTGCCCGAAAGCCGGGTCCTGATCATCAGCATGCACAGCAAGATCACCTACATCGCCACCGCTTTCCAGGCCGGCGCGCGGGGCTACCTGGTCAAGGAATCGGCCTCGGACGGACTCTTGAAGGGTTTGGCGGCGGTGGCCCGCGGCGAACTTTTTCTGGACAGCAGCCTCTCCTCCCAGGTGGTCGAAAATCTGCTCCAGATTTCGGTCACATCACCCGCCACGGCGGCCTCACCCCATCCCCGGCTGACCCCCCGCGAGCAGGAGGTCATGCGCCTGCTGGCCGAAGGTTTCACCACCCGCGAAATCGCCAAGCGCCTGTTCATCAGCCCCAAAACGGTGGAAAACCACCGCGCCAATATCATGAAAAAACTCGATCTGCGCACCACCATCGATCTGGTGCGCCAGGCCGCGCGGCTGGGTCTGATCGACGTGGAGCTCTGGAAGGGCTGAGCTATCGACCGTCGTTCGGCATCAACACGATGTGACATTTTTTTCGACTTTCACCCCACTGCAGCGCAGGTTATGCCTTCATGAACATCTCCGACCAGATCAGCCAGGTGCCGGCACCGGGCCGCCACCTGCTTCATTTTCGGGGCGACACCCTGAGCTTCGAACTCACCGCCCCCGCCGACGCCGCGGGCAGCGCCTGGGTGCGAACCAATATCGGGCATGCCGACATCGCCCGCCGCCAGATTATCCACGCCGTCACCCGCGATCTTCCGCCTCTCGCGCGCGACTGGTTTGACATCCCCCTGCAGCCGGTGGCCCCGGGCCGATTCCGGGTAACCCTGCCGCTTTGCGAGGTGGGCCATTTTCAGGCCAAGTGTTTTTTCCTGGACACCGGCGCCAGCGAACCGGTCTGGCCCGCCGGCGACAACACCGTGGTCAATGTCGCCCCGGCCGAATCCTGTGCCGCCAACATCATTTACAATGCCTTCGTGCGCCAGTTCGGCCCCAACCAAAGCGGCCGCTTTCAGCCGGACGCGGCCCGCCGCGAATCCATCGCGGCCCTGGACCGGGACCGCTACACGGTCATTCCGCCGTCGGGGACCTTCCGCGATCTGATCCGCGAACTGGACTTCATCGTGGGCGAACTGGGCTGCCGCATCCTGCAGCTTTTGCCCATCCACCCCACCCCCACGACCTACGCCCGCATGGGCCGCTTCGGCAGCCCGTATGCCGCCCTGAGCTTCACCGAGGTCGATCCGGCCCTGGCGCAATTCGACCCCAAGGCCACCCCGCTGGAGCAGTTCATCGAACTGGTGGACGCCGTCCACGAGCGCAACGCCCGGATCTACCTGGATGTCGCCATCAACCACACGGGTTGGGCCGCCAGCCTGCACGAGACCCACCCCGAGTGGCTGGCCCGCGACCCCGAGGGCCGCATCGAGGTGCCCGGGGCCTGGGGCGTGCGCTGGGAGGACCTGACCCGCCTGGACTTCAGCCACAAGGACCTCTGGCGCTACATGGCCGAGGTCTTTCTGCGGTGGTGCCGGCGGGGCGTCGACGGGTTTCGCTGCGACGCCGGTTATATGATACCCGTTGAGGCCTGGCGCTACATCGTGGCCAGCGTTCGCAGCCAGTTCCCCGACACCGTCTTTCTGCTGGAGGGCCTGGGGGGCAAGATGTCGGTCACCCGCAAGATCCTCAGCCGCGCCAACTTCGACGCCGCCTACTCCGAGCTGTTTCAGAACTACAACCGCGGGCAGATCGAATACTATCTGCCCGAGCCGTTGGAGATCAGCCGCAGTGACGGCCTGATGGTGCATTTTGCCGAAACCCATGACAACAACCGCCTGGCTGCCCGCTCGCCGGCCTACGCCCGGATGCGCACCGCGCTGTGTGCGCTGCTGGCCGACCACGGCGCCTTCGGCTTCGCCAACGGCGTCGAATGGTACGCCACCGAGAAGATCATCGTTCACGAGGCGCCAAGCCTCAACTGGGGCGCCGAACCCAACCAGGTGGCCTGGATCCGCCGCCTCAGCGACCTGCTGAAAACCCACCCGGCATTTCACGCCGAGGTCGAACTCAAGATGATGCAGCAGGGCGAGGGCGAGTTCATCGTCATGCGCCGCCGCCACCGACCCAGCGGCCGCACCCTGCTGGTGGCGGCCAACCTCGACGACCGGCAGCCGGTCACCGCCGGCTGGAACCCGCGCCAGGTGGAGATCGCGGCCGAAGCGTGGGTCGACCTGCTCACCGGCCAGCGAGTGGTGCCCCGGGAAGCCGGCACCCGCCGGCTGCTGCCCCTGGCGCCCGGCCAGGTGATGTGCCTGAGCCCGGAGCCTTCGGACCTGGGGCTCCTGGAGGGCGCCGCGGATCCCCTGGGGCTGCCGGCGCGCATCGCGCACCAGTGCCTGCGGGCCAAGGCCCTGGAGGTCTGCCAGATTTTAAGCCAAACGGCCGACCTCGGCGGCTTCGACCCCGATGCCGGCGCGGCCCGTCTGGCCGCCGACCCGGCCGCCTTCTGCCGCGAGGCCGGCCCGGACAACGCGCCACCCCGGATCACCCGCTGGCAATGGCCGACGGATTGCCGCCGCACCGTCATGCTGCCCCCCGGCCATTTGCTCCTGGTCAGCGCGCCGCTCCCCTTTCATGCCCGCATCATCCAGGAAGGCCGGACGCTGGCCGCCGAAAAAAGCCTCTCCCGGCAGGACGGCGCCCACTTCGCCCTCTTTGCCCCGCTGCCAACCCCGCGGCGCCACCAGCGCCAGAAGCTCAAGCTGACGGTTTTCAGCCCCGGCCGCAGCACCCACGCCCAGGGCCCGCTGCTGCAGCTGGCGACAGCCGGCGACGCGGCCGCCATGCGGGTCTTCAGCCACACCGAAATCCGCCGCCGCAAGCCCCTCTTCCTGGCCACCAACGGCCGCGGCGCGATGACCCACCTGCCGGTGATGTGGGGCCGGCTGGAAAGCCGCTATGACGCCATCCTGGCCGCCAACCTCGATCCCGAAGTGCCCGAGGACCGGCGGGTGCTCTTCACCCGCTGCCGGGGCTGGCTGGTCTACCAGGGCTACTCCCAGGCCCTGAACTTCGACTGCCTGCACCAGTTCCGGCTGGAAGCCCCCTCCCGGGGCACATGGCATTTCCACGTCCCCACCGGACAGGGCCAGCACGTTTTTCTGGCGCTGACCCTGACGATGGCCCCCCTGCAGAACCGCGTCCAGCTCCGCTTCCAGAGGCTGTCGGCCGAGGGCCGAGCCGCGCGCCTGGGCGACCAGCGGCCGGTGGAACTGATCCTGCGGCCGGATGTCGAGGACCGCAGCTTTCACGACACCACCAAGGCCTACACCGGCCCCGAGAAGACCTTCGCGGCCGCCGTGCAGCCCGCCGCCGACGGATTTCACTTCGCACCCGCCGGGGACCATGGTCTGACGGTCCGGC
>Ga0272444_10003919_pt1 | contig 13271 bp, 8 predicted proteins | sample SSMForm13_FD_201033 | JGI IMG/M metagenome (GOLD analysis project Ga0272444, IMG submission 201033) | Marine sediment archaeal communities from Little Sippewissett salt marsh, Falmouth, MA, United States - SSM-Form-13 | ecosystem: Environmental > Aquatic > Marine > Wetlands > Sediment ...
GAAGCAGACGATGTCCGAGCTGATCGAGCAATCGCTCCCCGGGGCGAATGCGTTCACCGTTTCGGGGCCAAGCCACGCCGAGGAAGTCGGCAAGGACATCCCGACGGCCGTCGTCCTCGCGGGGCGGGACCTCGAACTCGGAGCACAGCTCCAGCGTGCGATCGCCACCCCTCGGTTCCGCGTTTACCTCTCCGACGACATACGCGGCGTCGAGCTCTGTGCCACGGTCAAGAACGTCATCGCCCTGGCAACCGGGATCTCTGACGGACTCGGATACGGCGACAACAGCCGCGGAGCGTTGATTACGCGGGGGCTCGCCGAGATGGTCCGCTTCGGCCGCACGTTCGGGGTTCGTGACGCGACGTTCTTCGGGCTATCCGGATTGGGCGACCTCGTCGCAACTTGCACCAGTCAGCACAGCCGCAACCGCTACGTCGGCTGCCGTCTCGGGCGCGGCGAGAGCCTGGAAGAGATCCTCGAGGAGATGGACATGGTCGCCGAGGGCGTCTACGCCACCACCATCGTCCACGAGATGGCTCGCGACCGGGGGATCGAGATGCCGATCACCGAGGCCGTCTTTCGGCTTCTCCACGGTGAGGCAGATCCGCTATCGTTGGTCGAGCAAATCATGACGCGTACCCCGAAACGGGAAGAGAGCTGAGGGGAGGGAAACGTGCACGCCCAGGTGGTGGTTGTCGGGGGAGGGCCGATTGGCGCCGTCGCCGCGAGATCTGCGGCGCAAGCGGGCGCCTCGGTCCTGCTCGTCGAGCGCCGTGAGAGGCCGGCCCCTTCGTCGTGCTGTACCGGTCTGGTTGGCCCGCAGGCACTGAAAATCCTCGGTGTTTCAACCAACTGCGCCCTGCTGGAGATCCGCGGCGTCTCCGTGCACGCCCCCAACGTGCGAGAACTGGAGCTTTCCGCCAACGACACGAAGGCGATCGTGATCGACCGGCTGCGGTTGGAGCGGGAGCTTCACGACCTCGCGCGGGCCGAGGGCGTCGACGTCCGCCTCGGAGTGAAGGCGATCGCGGCATCAGACGGTGCCGTCGTCCTCGAATCGAACGGCGGGCAAGAAACGATTGACGCGTCGTTCATCCTCGGTGCAGACGGACCGGGCAGCCAAGTCGCACAGTGGTTCGGCTTGCCTTCGCCCGAGCGATTCGTCCACGCGGCGCAAGTCGTCGTCGAGACGCAAGGCACAACTGCGTCCGATCGAGTTGACGTCTTCCTCGGAAACGAGGTAGCACCCGGTTTCTTCGCGTGGGCTGTCCCCGAAGGCCGGAACCGGCTGCGTGTCGGGGTAGGCGTCTCGTCGACGCTCGACCCGTGGCCGTACCTCGATCGCCTTCTCGCGTCACGGTTTCCGAAATCCCGGACCTGCTCCCGCGAGGGCGGACGGATCCCCGTCGCTCCAACGCCTCGTTCGGCCACCGGGTCCGTTCTTTTGGTCGGGGATGCCGCCGGACAGGTGAAACCGCTGTCGGGCGGTGGGTTGTACCCCGGCGGGGTATGCGCCCGCATCGCCGGACGGATCGCCGCCGAGACGGCGCTCTCAGGAGCGTCCGACCCGCAGGCCGCCTTCGTCTACGAATCCGAGTGGAGAGCGGCAATCGGCCGCGAGATCACCTTCGGGCAGTCACTGCACCGGCTGTATTCCTCCCTCTCGGACGACGACCTCAATGCGCTGATCGCCGCATGCGACGATCCGGAGCTTCTCGCATTCCTCGCCGAGCAGGCGGACATCGATCGGCTTCATCGCCTTCCGGATGAGCTGGCAGCGCGGCCCTCTCTGTGGGGGAAGGTCTTGCGGCTGCTGCCGCTCCTCGCAGGCCGGGACACAGACGACGTACCCGACCGGCCCTCCGTTGCGTCCGTCCTCCGCACGTGCCTATAATCGGAGGCATCATGGCGAATCAGGGGGGGCGTGGGAAGAAGCAGGTCAGGCCTTCGCTTCCGTCCATTCCGCTGGATCGGATCTTGTTCTACGCCATCGTGTTCCTCGTCTTCGCCCTGCCGCTGTTCATCTGGCCCGGGATCTCGGAGTACGGCTACGGGAAGACGATCGTCGCACTGATCGGCGTTTCCGGCCTCGCGATCCTGTGGGGCCTGTCGGCGTGGCGAAAGCGGGCGTGGACGATCCGTCTGCCGTGGCTCGCGCTCCCGGTTCTCGGGTTGGTCGCTGCTTCGCTGTTCTCACTGCTCAACGCGACGAACGGCCGCATCGTCGTGCAAAGCCTCGTGCTCGTCATCTTCTTCGGCCTGCTCGCGTTGATCATCGCCAATGCCGTTCGAGATCAGCGCGACGTCAACCTGCTGCTGTTCGCTCTGCTCGCCTCCGCGTTCCTCGCGGCTTTGTACGGGATGCTTCAGTACCTCGGGGTCATGCGTGGGCCGGGCGAAGGCCCGGGACTCACCGAGGTCATCTCCACAATGGGGAATCGAAACTACCTCGGCGGATTCTTGGCCTACCTTCTGTTCCCGGCCGTCATCCTTGTCGTCCGCCCGCGTTCCCGCTGGGTGCGACTTGCCGCAGTGCTCCTGATCGCGTTCTGCTTCGGGATGGTCCTGGTTGTTCGGCAGGCCGGCACAACCGTCTCTCTCTCCATCGCTGCCGCTGCGTTTCTCCTCGGCTGGCTGATCCTCCGGCCGATCGAGCCAGTCCGCCGAAATCGCCTCTGGCTCCTGCTACTGCTCGGCGCGTTGATCGTAACCTTCCTCATCGAGGCCCCGTCCGGCCCGCTGAATTCGGTCGTTGGGCTCTCAAGCGAGAATCCATCGTGGATCGCGCAGTGGTGGCAGCGAAGTTCCGGTCAAGTCCGCTCGTGGGACTGGTGGGTCGGCTGGGAGATGTTCAAGGATTACCCCATGACCGGCGTTGGTCTGGGTAACTACAAACTGAACTTCGTGCCGTACAAGGCACAGCTGCTCGCCTCGCCCCGGGGCGAGGCCTACAACTTCTATATCGACCGGGCGGCCCAGGCCCACAACGAGTACGTGCAAGTCCTCGCCGAGCTGGGGATCCTCGGGGTTCTCGCGCTCATCGCTTGCCTTGGCGTCCTCACTGTCTCGTTCTGGAAACGGCTGCGGGCCAACGACGAGGCGAACCGACTCGATCTGCTCCTCCTCGCGTGCGGGATCGTCTCGTTCTTGATCCACAGCGTCGTCAGCTTCCCCGCTCACCTACCGGCGTCGAGCCTCGTCCTCGTCGTCGCCCTCGGATTGGCCTCCTCGCGCGTCTACGGAGAGGCGGCCCAGGCCAGCCTGAGGCTGACGGGCTGGAGATCCAGAACCGTCTTCGCCGTCGTCGTCCTGATCTGCTCCGCCGTCTCCGTCATCGCCGGGCGCGACGTCGCCGCGAACCGGCTGATGAGCAAGGGGATCGAGCAAGCGCAACTCGGCAACAACTACGTAGCCGAAGCGCTCTTCGAGCGAAGTCTAGGGCTCGATTTCGCCCCGCGTCAGACCTTCTATCACATCGCCGTTGTGCAGATCGAGCGCGGGGCCTACGAGGAAGCGGAGGAGAACCTGGAGCGCTGCTTCACCCGCTTCGTCGACGAAACGGTCTACCTGAACTACGCGAATCTGACGGCGAATGCCCGCAAGTACGACCGTGCCCGCGAGGCCGTACAGTTCCTCCTCACCACCCATCCTGGCGAGGAGATCGCCGTTCGTGCTCGCTACATCGAGGCGATCATCACCGCACAGGACGGTGACCCACGCCTTGCGACCCTCCTGCTGGAGAAGCTGATCGAGGACGCCCCATGGTTCCAGACGGCCTACATCGGACTGGGATCCCTCTACGAGGCTCGCGGGATGAAGCTCGACGCCCGTGAGGCGTTCGAAGCGGCCCTGAGGTCCATCGATCGGAAGCTGGCACAAGCCCAGGAACAGCTGGAGAGCCAAACCACGATCAGCGCGGAGGAGTACGGAAGACTCCGCACCGAGATCACGGGACTGCAACTGGAACGCGAGACCGTTGTGAACAAGCTTGAGCAGCTGCCGCCAACCTCGCCTTGAACGGTTGAAGTGCTGTTTCTACTCCAGCGCCTGAAGAGCCGCGGCAGGAGGAGGAAACTGGACTCCTCAAGCAACTCGAATCCCTCTTGACACTCCGGTCCCTTGCGAGGACGAAAACCGGTTCCTACTGCAAGGCTCGAAGAGCCACAGCAGCAGGAGGGAGCCAGGTTCCTCGAACGACGGGCGCTCTGCCAATGGAGCAGCTCCTTGCGGGGACGAAAACCGGTTCCTACTGCAAGGCTCGAAGAGCCGCTGCAGCAGCGGGAAACGGGACCCCTCAGGCAGCCCAACGCCTTCGCACGGGACGGCTCCCTTTCGGCCGCCAAGACCTCTGGCTATACTGACCCTGTGATCCCCAATGGCTGTTGAGACAATCCGCCACGCCCTCGACTACCTCCTCGGGCAGACGAACACCCAGCAGTTGACGCGCTACAAGCGTGAGCTGGCAGGGGTCAACGGGTTTGCTGACGAGATGAAATCCCTGCCTGACGATGGATTGCGCAGCCGATCCAGCGAGTTGCGGCGGCGTCTGCAGGACGGTGAGTCAAAGCAGGACATCCGCGTCGAGACCTTCGCACTCGTTCGCGAGGTCGCCGAGCGGGCTGTCGACATGCGACCGTTCGACGTTCAGATCGTCGGTGCCCTTGCGCTCGACGACCGGCGCATCGCCGAAATGCAGACGGGAGAGGGGAAAACCCTCGTCGCGACCCTTCCGGCGACCCTGAATGCGTTCGTCGGGAGGGTCCATGTCGTCACGGTCAACGACTACCTCGCGAGACGAGACCGGGAATGGATGGGCCCGATCTACGAGTTCCTCGGCCTCACGGTCGGCCTCCTCCAGGACGGGATGGACCCGGCAGACCGGAAGGTCGCGTACAAAGCCGATATCACCTACGGGACGAACAACCAGTTCGGGTTTGACTACCTCCGCGACAACATGGTCCTGACAAGCGATCGCAAGGTCCAAGGACCGCTTGACTTCGCGATCGTCGATGAGATCGACAACATCCTCATCGACGAAGCGCGGACACCGCTGATTATCTCTGGGTCGACCGCGGAGGCGCTCGACCGATATCGGAAATTCGCGGCGCTCTCTCGCCGGTTTCGCCAGGACACCGACTTCGAGATCGACGAGGAGTCGAGACGCCTCACGCTGACCGACGAAGGGATCCACAAGGCCGAGCAGGCCCTGTCGATCGAGAACCTGTTCGCGCCGGAGCACACGGAGACGCTCCATCACATCGAGACGGCGTTGCGTGCCCTCCAGCTGTTCCACAAGGAACAGCACTACATCGTCAAGGACGGCCGAGTGATGATCGTCGACGACTTCACCGGTCGTCTCATGCCGGACCGACGCTACTCCGATGGGCTGCACCAAGCGCTTGAGGCCAAGGAGGGATTGCGGATCCAGCGGGAGTCGCAGACCCTGGCGCAGATCACCCTGCAACACTACTTCCAGCTGTATCGCGGGCTGTGCGGAATGACCGGCACAGCGAAGACGGAGGAGGAGGAGTTCAAGCAGATCTACGGCCTCCCGGTTCTCGTCATTCCGACGAACCGCCCGCTCCGCCGAGAAGCACTGCCGGACAGGATCTTCCGCACGCAGAAGGCGGCGTTCGAGGCGATCGCCGACGAGGTCGCCGGACTCCACGAGCAGGGGCGCCCCGTCCTGCTCGGGACCAACTCGATCGAGAAGTCCGAGCGTCTCGCGGCTCTCCTCAAGGGGCGAAGACTGCCGCACCACGTCCTCAACGCCAAGTACCACGAGCAGGAAGCGACGATCGTCGCTGATGCCGGGCAACGTGGCGCGATCACCGTGGCGACGAACATGGCCGGCCGCGGAACTGACATCAAACTCGGCGACGGCGTCGCAGAACTCGGCGGCCTACACGTCATCGGGGGGCAGCGCCACGAGTCCCGCCGCATTGACAACCAGCTCCTCGGCCGATCGGGAAGGCAGGGGGACCCCGGCTCGTCGCAGTTCTACTTGTCGATGGAGGACGATCTCCTGCGGATCTTCGGCGGGGATCGGATTGCGCCACTGATGGATCGGCTTGGAATGCAGGAGGGCGAAGCAATCGAGCACGATCTCCTCACCGGCGCGATCCGCCGAGCACAGAAGCGGGTCGAGGGCCGCAACTTCGAGATCCGCAAGCGTCTACTCGAATACGACCTCGTTCTCTCCAAGCAGCGAGAAGCGATCTACGCCCTGCGCGATCGCTTCCTTCTCCCCCCACCTGGTTCCGAAGGGAGCCTCGGCCGCGAGGCGGAGGCCGATCTGGAGGAGTACCTCCACGACCTGTTCGATGAACTGGCAGAGGATCTTGTAGGGAGCCACGTACAGGCCGGGCAGCCCAGGGACGAATGGAACCTCGACGGACTAGCACATGAGCTTTCGTCGTTTGCTCCGATCGGCGCGTCTGGGTTCGACGTTTCGAACACCGCAGATGTTGTGACCGCCGTGAGCGATCACCTGAAGGAAGCGCTTGTCGCCCAACGCGAGCGACTGGGAAAGCCATTCCCGCTGTTGGCGCGGTACATCATCCTCACAACGATCGACGAGGCGTGGCGGACGCACCTGTACAACCTCGACGATCTGAAGGGGGGCATCGGATGGACCGCCTACGGCGGGACCGATCCGCTGGTCGCGTTCAAGCGGGAATCGTTCGTCATGTTTCAGGAGATGCTCGGCAACGCAGCAGAGAAGGTCGCCCGGATCGTCCTCAACCCACGGTTGACTGTCTCCACCGGTGCGACGCCTCGCCAATCCCCGCAGAACGTCCGATACGTCCATTCCTCGGGCGGGCCGACGCTTTCGAAGCCACGGCAGAAGGTGAAGGGAGCCGGACGTTCGATTCGGGCCGACAAGGAGCCCGGGCGCAATGACCCGTGTCCCTGTGGCTCGGGCAAGAAATACAAGAAGTGTTGCGGCCGGGTCGCGTGAGCCGAGGGTGGGCAGGTTGGGCAGCGCCGTCCGTCCTGCAGAACCGGAGTCCTCTACGCCCGGAACTCGGTCCCCTTCTAACAGTACTGCTCCGAGTATTGACAGACCCCACGGCACGGACTACCATTAGCAAACTGACATGCAGAGTGCTAATGCGCGGGATCTTCCCGAAAGACAGAGGCTGATTCTCAAGGAGGTCGTGGACCGGTACATCCGGCTCCGCGAGCCCGTTTCATCGCGGATGATCCTCGAGGACTACGGCCTGGCGGTCAGCTCCGCGACGGTCCGAAACGACATGAATGACCTCGAGACCTCCGGCTACATCGAGAAGCCATACTCGTCGTCGGGACGGATCCCAACCAAAGAAGGATACCGGTTCTTCGTCGACTGGCTCCTCGACCTGTCGGACCTGACACGCGAAGAGCGCCTCGAGATTGTCGAGCTGGTGGAGGCGCAGTGCCTCGACGTAGGAGAGACCATCCGCCAGACTGCATTCCTGCTCGGGAATATCACCGGCTGCGCGTCGTTTGTGATCCCCCCTCGCCTGGAGGAGACGAAGCTCGATCGGGTTGTGCTACTCAAAACGGCGGATCGGATGGCGTTCCTGCTCATCCTGTCGGACATCGGAGTGATCGAACACGGCCTCGTTCCGCTGGACGATAACCTGACGGCGAGTGAGATCGACCACATCATGCAGCTGATTAACGAGAATCTTCACGGTGCCATCCTCTCGGAGGTCCGGTCGCTCCCCGACGTCGACGAGCCGGAGGGATGGTACGAACGTCCGGTTCGCCAGGCGATCCTGGTGTTGCAGAGGCTGATGCAACGCCGAATGCAACGTCCCGTCCGTGTCGACGGCCTGTTGAACCTAGCCGATGCCCTGCAGCAGGCGGCCCCCGACCATGCGATGGCCAATTTCGCGGATTTCAGCCGCGCCGTTCGCGATGAGGCGGGTTTCATCGTGGCAATGTCGAAAGCTCGCGCAGGGAAGGAAGGGCTCGTCGTCAGCGTCGGCGATTTTCCGGTGACCGGGTTGGAGGAGTTCTCCGTTGTCAGCTGCGGCTATCGCCCCCACTCGGGGGTTCTTGGGGTCATCGGACCGCTGTGGATGGACTACGGACGGGCGCTCTCCACCGTCAGCTACGTCGCCAATCGCTTGGAGAGCCTGTTGGTGTCCTCGCGAGAGCGGAGCCTCGAAAGGATGGGCGGATGAACAAAGAGGATCGGCAAGTTGAGATCGACGACTCCGCGTCACAGCCGGCTGAGATCCGTGTCGAGGACAACGAGACCGAGCTTCAATCGTGGATCGACCGGGTCCAGCGATTGCAGGCGGAGTTCGAGAACTACAAGAAGCGGACAGTGCGCGACATGGCAACGGTGGAGGAGCGAGTTGCCGATCAAGTGATCCTCGATTTCTTGACCCTGTACGAGAACCTGGAACGCGCGTTTCGCAGTTACGCGTCCGATCAGAACGTAGAGTCGTTTGTGACCGGCGTGGAGCAGATCTTCGCGCAGTTCGCTCAGATCCTCGAGCAATGCGGCGTCGAGCGGATGCCGTCCGTGGGAGCACCATTCGACCCTGCACTGCACGAGGCGCTTGTCATGGCGCCCAGCGAAGAAGAGAGGAACACGATTATTGAGGAATTCTCACCCGGTTATCGACGAAACGGGCGGATCCTGCGCGTCAGCAAGGTCACCGTGAGTCAAGGACCGGCTGCACAGGAGGAGCAAGCATGAAAGAGAAGATCATCGGGATCGATCTAGGAACGACCAACTCGTGTGTCGCCGTGCTCGAAGGCGGCACGCCGGAGGTGATCAACAACGCGGAGGGCGAGCGGGTCACGCCCTCGGTCGTAGCGTTCACCGAGACTGGAGAGCGCCTCGTGGGGCGCCTGGCCAAGCGTCAGGCGATCACCAATCCGACAAACACCATCGCCTCGATCAAGCGCGAGATGGGAACCGACCATCGCGTGAACGTTTCCGTCGACGGGGCGTCTGAGACGTACACGCCTGAGCAGATCTCGTCGATGATCCTCCAGAAGCTGAAGAGCGACGCGGAGGCGCACCTAGGCGGGAAGGTTGTCAAGGCAGTGATCACCGTCCCGGCGTACTTCAACGACTCGCAACGACAGGCGACGAAGGACGCAGGCAAGATCGCCGGCCTCGAGGTGATGCGGATCATCAACGAGCCAACAGCAGCCGCGCTTGCCTACGGCCTCGACAAGGAACACGACCAGACGATCCTTGTCTACGATCTCGGCGGCGGCACGTTCGACGTGTCGATCCTCGAGATCGGAGACGGCGTTTTCGACGTTCTCGCTACTGACGGCGACACACGCCTCGGCGGAGACGACTTCGATCAGCGGATCATCGACTGGCTCGTCAACGAGTTCCGGAAGGACACGGGGGTCGATATCTCGAAGGACGCGAGCGCTATGCAGCGGCTGAAGGACGCCGCCGAGGCGGCGAAGAAGGAGCTTTCGACTCGGATGGAGACCACGATTCACCTCCCCTACATCACCGCCGACGCCACCGGCCCGAAGCACCTCGAGAAGAAGCTATCGCGCGCCAAGTTCGAGGGAATGATCGACGACTATCTCCAGCAGACGATCAACGTCGTCGACGCGACGCTCCGCGAAGCGGGGAAGGGGCCCGACGACATCGATCAGGTCGTCCTTGTCGGCGGGTCGACGCGAATCCCGAAGGTTCAGGAGCTGATCGCGAACCGCATGCCCGGGAAGACGAATCGGGAGATCAATCCCGACGAGGTCGTCGCCGCCGGTGCGGCGATCCAGGGTGGCGTCCTGTCCGGCGAGGTCGACGAGATCGTCCTTCTCGACGTCACACCGCTGACCCTGTCGATCGAGACGCTCGGTGGCGTCGCGACTCCACTGATCGAGCGAAACACAACGATTCCGACCGAGAAGACGAAGACGTTCACTACGGCGGAGGACAGCCAACCAGCGGTGGAGATCCACGTCGTGCAGGGCGAGCGGAAGATGGCCGCCGACAACAAGTCACTCGGCAAGTTCCACTTGACCGGGCTTCCCCCGGCGCCACGCGGAATCCCCCAGATCGACGTGACGTTCAACATCGATGCCGATGGGATCCTCCACGTCACTGCGAAGGACAAGGCGACGTCGAAGAGTTCTTCGATCACCATTCAGGACTCCTCCCGACTCGACGATTCCGAGATCGATCGGATGCAGAAAGAGGCCGAGGAGCACGCTGAGGAGGACCGGAAGATGAGCGAGCTCGTCGAAGCCCGTAACCAGGCCGATCAGCTGATCTACTCTGCGGAGAAGGCGCTGTCCGATCTGGGCGAGAAAGTCGACGCCGCCACGCGGTCCGACATCGAGGATCGGATTCGCCGTCTGCGAGAGAAGCTTGATGGGGACGCCGACATCGCGGAGATCCGAAGGGAGACTGAAGAGCTCGGCAAGGCATCGCAGGACATCGCAACCGAGGCGTACAAGCAGGCCGAAGGGGCCGCAGGCGACACCGCCTCGGGCGGCGAAGCCGACTCCTCGGAAGAGGACGAAGACGAAGGCGAGTACATCGACGCCGAGTACGACGAGCAGTAGCCAAGCCAATGTGAGGAGAGCGCGTGGCCAATCAGGACTACTACAAGAGTCTCGGAGTCGCTCGTGACGCGGGTGAGCCCGAGATCAAACGGGCCTATCGGCAGAAGGCGAAAGAGATCCACCCCGATCGGAACCCCGAGAACCGAAGCCGGGCCGAGGAGGAGTTCAAGCGCGTCGCCGAAGCCTACGAGGTCCTGTCCGATCCGCAGAAGCGCGCTCAGTACGATCGCTACGGCCACGCAGGTCCCGATCAGGGCTTCACGTTCGGCAATACGGACTTCCGCCGAGCCCGCGACGCGTACCACGAGTTCGGGTTCGGCGGCCTCGAAGACATCTTCGACCTGTTCTCCCGGCAGGGCGGGATGCGCGGCAGACCGCAGCAGCAGCGGTCCCGCCGCGGAGAGAGCATCGAGTACAGACTCCGCATCACTCTCGAGGACGCGGCACACGGCACGAAGATGACCGTCACCATCCCCCGCCTCGTCGCGTGCAACGTCTGTTCCGGAAGCGGCATGGAGCCCGGCACCTCGAAGCGAACCTGTCCGACCTGCGGAGGCCAAGGGCAGATCGAATACCGGCAGCAAAGCCTCCTGGCAAACTTCGTCAGCGTGCAAGGCTGCCCGGAGTGCAACGGAACCGGCGAGTTGATCGATCAGCCCTGCCATCGGTGCCGGGGCGAAGGTCGCGTGAAAGAGAAGAGCAAGATCTCAATCACCGTTCCCCCCGGTGTGGACAACGGATCGCGGCTCCGCCTGCGCGGGCAAGGGAACGCGGGCGTCGAGGGAGGGCCGAGCGGCGATCTGTTCATCGTGATTGAGCTGATCCCGCATCCGACTTTCCGGCGCGAAGGGAAGGACATCCGATCCAACGTGACGATCTCGTATCCCCAGGCTGCCCTCGGCGCGAAGATCGACGTCGTGACCCTGTGGGGAGAGGAGACCGTCTCCGTCCCGGCCGGAACCCAGCCCGGGCAGCTGTTCCGGCTGCGCGGGAAGGGGATCGCGAACATCCACCGCGGAGGCGGCAAGGGGGATCATCTCGCAGAGGTGACGGTCGAGGTCCCTGTCAAGCTTACGAGCAAGCAACGACGCGCGCTGGAGGCCTACGCGAAATCGATCGGCCCTGCTGACTAGAGCTCGCCTGAGACGATCAGATCGAGGAGAATCCCCCGCATCCGCGACAGCGCATGCTTCCGATGGCTGATGCGGTTCTTCGCGCAGAGCGACATCTCGGCCAGCGTCTGAGTCCCGCCATCGGGGACGAACAGCGGATCGTACCCGAAGCCACCGCGCCCGGCTGGGGCTTCAGCGATAGTACCGTCGAGCACTCCGGTGCAGACGTATGTTTGGCCGCCGAGAAGCTGCAACGCCGCGACCGCAACAAACCGTGCCCGCCGATCGACAGCGCCGTTCATCCGTTCCAGAAGCAGCGCGTTGTTCCGGCCGTAGTCGACCGGCTCACCCGAGTACCGAGCCGACAGGACGCCGGGGGCACCGTCGAGGTGGACGACCTCCAACCCCGCGTCCTCCGCAAGCACGGGAATGCCCGCCTCGCAACAGATCGCCCGTGCCTTGAGCAACGCGTTCTCAAGGAACGTTTCGCCCGTCTCGGGAACGCTGGAGAACGGCCGGTCATGAAAGGTAAGGAGCTCCAGGCCTTCGATTCCGGCCAGGAGCTCCACGGCTTCTTCGATCTTCCCCTCGTTCTTCGTCCCGAGGAGGAGTCGCGTCATTCGCTCTTCTTGATCGGCTCGAGATCGAGCGAGTCGGCGAAGTGGCACGTGACGAAGTGTAGGTCGCCGAGATCTCGATACTCCGGCGCTTCGGTCTTGCAGATGTCCTTGGCGTAGCGGCACCGAGGATGAAAATAGCACCCGGGCGGCGGAGCGACCGGACTCGGAACGTCTCCCTCGAGGAGGATCCTCTCGACGTTCCAAGACGGGTCCGGCACCGGGACGGCCGACATCAGTGCCTCCGTGTACGGGTGCTTCGTATTCGTGAACAGCTCCTCGGTCTTCGCCAGCTCGGCGATCTTCCCGAGGTACATCACCGCAACCCGCGTGCTGATGTGCCGCACAACGGAGAGGTCGTGCGCGATAAACAGGTACGTGAGGCCGAATTCACCCTGTAGATCTTCCAGCAGGTTGATCACCTGTGCCTGAATCGATACGTCGAGGGCCGACACGGGCTCATCGCAGATGATCAACTGCGGATCGAGCGCCAACGCGCGGGCGACACCGATTCGCTGGCGCTGCCCGCCGGAGAACTCGTGCGGGTACCGCTTCATGTGATCCGGTTTCAGTCCGACGGCGGCGAGAAGTGCCTTGACCCGGTCCTCCCGTTCGGCACCCTTTGCCATCCCGTGTACGAGAAGAGGCTCTCCAATAATCGCGCCGACCGTCATTCGAGGGTTCAAGGAGGAATACGGATCCTGGAAGATGATCTGCATTTCGCGTCGAAGTGCCTTCATCTCTTTGCGGGAAACCTTGGCCACGTCGACATCAATCGATTCTTCGCCCGCGGGAGCCAGCTTCTTGCTCCGGAAGACGATGTCCCCCGCCGTCGGCTCGATCAGCCGCAGAATGCTCCGGCCCGCGGTTGTCTTGCCGCAACCGCTCTCGCCGACCAACCCGAGCGTCTCCCCCTCGGGGATGAACATGTCGACCTTGTCAACCGCCTTGACGTGCGCCACGGTTCGCCTGAAGACTCCCTTTCGAACGGGGAAGT
>Ga0272444_10003920_pt1 | contig 13266 bp, 12 predicted proteins | sample SSMForm13_FD_201033 | JGI IMG/M metagenome (GOLD analysis project Ga0272444, IMG submission 201033) | Marine sediment archaeal communities from Little Sippewissett salt marsh, Falmouth, MA, United States - SSM-Form-13 | ecosystem: Environmental > Aquatic > Marine > Wetlands > Sediment ...
CTCTGAAGGTGCCCTAATCAAGGCCGATCGATTTCTGGATCTCCTCGACCGGCCTCGGGTCGTACTCCCCGTATGCGCATCCTTTGCACCACCAATGAGACCCCTCGCTCGGATCTCCAGGATCGTTTATTTCAAGATCAGGAGGGTGAACCGGTCGTAAGACCATAAGGCCCCCGCAATCACGGCATTTCGGGATACGTTTTAGGATCTCGGAGCGCCGTTTCTCGATCTGTTTCCGCGCCTGGACGCTTCGCCGTTTTTCCTCCTGGACGTACGAGAGGAAATCGTCCGTCGAGATCCCGTGTTTCTTCAGGGTCTTTAACAGGGTCGCGGCGTCCTGTTTTTGCCCGAATGAAAAGGCCTTCAGATTTAACTCTATTTCTGTGTTTTTCATTCTACCGGGCAACTCCATTCAAAAACCTGGATATTTAACAGCCTTAAAAACCAATAAAGAGGGGAAGTGCCGTTTAAACAATGGCAAAATGAATCTAAAACGTCTCCATTGTTCGGCGTTTCTCCATATCCTGATAAGTCAAGACATTGCCATTTGTTCGAATCATTACAATATTCTTCACTCAATAAGTTTACGCAAACGGATTCATAATCACTACCGCTAATATGCGATCCTTTATGTACCACCTTCCATTTGCCATGAACGCCTGTAAATTCATATATAGACGGTGGATGATACATTTCCGTTGCGGCTTTTATCGCACTCCAAGGGCAAATTTTCTCGCCTGTATTAATCCATTCGCCCTCCGTTCCTCGTATAGAGCCTGTTACTTCCTGACCGCAATCGTCCGTGACGGTGATCTCCGCCGATCCACATGCGGACTCGTCCGAAATCAGAAGATTGACGCGATCTTCCGTCGTCGAGGCCCCTAGGCTGTACCCACTTCCCGAGACAGCCCAATGGAATGGAGGAATGCCCCCGATCACGGAAACTGCGACCTCGTCGTCCTGGCCGATCGTCTCCGGGTTGTCCGGGTCCCATTCCATGCCGAGATAGATAGTCCTATGAATCACTTCCCCACATGCATCCTGGACGCGGACCCGGATCGTCGTGACATCATCCGCCCAGGTTCTCAAAGTGTTCGTCTGAGCTGTGGTCGTGTCTAAGCCCCATGCAGCGACGTCGGACCCGGAAGTAACAGCCCATTTATATGGAGCCACCCCGCCCGTCACGGCAAACGTGTTGTGGTAGGTCACGCCGGCCATCATGCATACGCTCTCGTCATTCCCGTCGGCCCATGCAAACGGCTCCCCTCCTTGGTCCTCACAACATCCAACATCCGTTTCGACGACTGACTCAACGGAAGCCCCGCACACATCCGTGACAATCAGGATTCCATCACCGCAGGCATCATCTGAAAGCTCAACCGTATTGTGCCTCGCCACCTCCGTGGTTTCGTGAACGATAGAAAACCCCACTCCCTCTATGGCCCAAGAAAACGGGGGGCATCCTCCGGATATGTATACAGGCGTTCCCCACCCCGGATCGCCGGAAAAGGAGTCCGGAATTGAAAGGGAAGGCTGGCCATCATCCTTACAGCACTCTTCGTCCGGGTTGGTTGTGCTTATTGTCGGATATCCGATCTCATACTGCTCGGCCTCGGCAAGGAGCCCTTGGCAGACCGCCACAACCACGGTTCCGGCCTCGGCCGCGTTGCTCTTGATCTCCGCGTACGTCTCGGTATAGGTGACTTCTAGGACGCCCGTCACGTCCTCCGCGGTTTTCACGCTCTCCCCGTCCCACGTCACATTCGGCTCGGACCCGGTTTTTTCCCCGGCGCACAAGGCCGCAGCCTCCGCTGATCCGCTCCCGCCGCTTTCACCGGAGGAAAGAACATTCCCGACCCATCGCGTGCTGACAGCTCCGTTCGTCGGGATTCCGGAAAGGGATTGACTGGACTCGGTCGTGAAAACGAGGGTTTCGGTTCGTTTTTCGGAAACGATGTTTTCCGCCGTGATCACGACCTCGCCATTCGTGGTTTTGGCTACGATCGGCTCACCTGAGTTCGAAAAGTACTTAAGAAAGACGTCCTGGCCGTGCCATTCGCCCGTCCTTAGGGTATAGACCATGCTGTATGGTTCGGACCCTGCGGTCTTCTCCGTGTCGATCTCCAAGCGCGCGCGGAGGGGCTCGCCGCGCGAATTGAACCCCGCGACGCTCTCCCCGGTTTCGGACTCGTACGCCTCTTCCCGAGTCTGAAATGGAATCGTGACGGACTTTTCAGCCACTAATGATCACCTCCCGGACATGCCGGCCCTTTTCCGGTTGCTTGGACACGATTTGAGGCCCTTCAGAGGTGCGCGCGATCACAACACGGTCCCCGACGGACGGGGACACCCCGAGAGCCGAGGCCCGGATCGTTTGTCCGCGGACGCTGACTTTATATTTTCCGTCCGCACGTCGGCCTGTGATTTCGCCGATCTCGACGTCCTTCTCTGAGATCGCTAAAAGTTTAAGGACACCTGCCATTGTCGAACCCTCAATCGGTTTGTTACGCGTGGCCCCGCTATCTCGATCCCGGCTTCCAAGATCAAAGCATTCCCGGAAAGATGGAGGCCACCCACCTCCAAGCAGATCACGGCACCGTCTACGGCCGCGTCCTCGTAAGGAGCTGAGAGATCAATTTCGTCCGCGCGATAACTGGAATCGTCCAGGAACGCGCGGCCGCGCTCCACCGCGATCCCCGGAGCTGTGAGCAGAGGCTCATTGATTTCTAAAGCCTCGCGGTCACCAATGCCCATTCGGACCCGGACGCTTACATCCTGCCCCGGTGAGACGACCATCGTGAACACCAGCTCGGGGACATCGTGGCCATAAAGCCGGTATCTTGAAAACTGAGTCGTGTACGTGATCGTTGCAAGGCGCGGTTCGGTTGCGGAGATCCCGAGAGTCTTGACGTGCTTCTCCCACGCGACATTCCCGCCGTTCGCCCCGATCCACGAGACGGAGGAAATCTCCTCCGGCGGATACGAGAGCTCCCCGACGCCCCCGGAAAAAACGACCCTATCGGTTTGCTCCCCGAGCCCATCTGCGAGCTTGATCACGGACCCCGCAGTTACGTAGACCGTTGGAGGCGCAGCCGGTATCTGTCCGGCCCAGTAAGCGCGGACGTGGACGTCGGTCCCTTGGATCGGGTTCGTTTCCTCGGCTTCGAGATCCGGGAGAAAAACCTCGGGGCTGTACCCGTTGACAGTCACAGCGTTATACCCATACCCCGTGATCCGCCGATATCCGAGTTCGATCACCTCCCTCTCAACCGAGTACGTCACAGCCGGCGAGGCCGTGGCAAGGTCCACGGGCCGCACTGGATATCGTCTGCGCACCGTGATCGACCCGTCGTCCTGCGATCGCACCACGGCCTCGATCGCAGAGGCAATCTGCTTGACCCCTTCCAGTGGGGAGCCAAAAAACTCGAAATCTTCGGGGAGGACCCAAACGGGCGCTACCCAATCCACGACGCAGGTCGTGCAGAGGTTTTCAGCCACGCTGGATGCGGATTCCGGTTCATCTTGCGTGTAAGAAATTTCTTTCGCATGCGGGACGTCCTCGCGCGCGGAGAGGGATCGCCCCCAGATCGACCATTGACGGTCGCCTCCGGACCGCTCCTCGATCATGAAATATAAAACCCGAGATCCTACCTGGAGTTCGATTCGCTGCTCACCGGGAAGGCTGTCCGGATCTGCAAGGGAGTAGAGATCAAAGTCCGACGAGACGATCGTAATCGCGTTGTGCACTGAGTCCTGTGAGTAGGTCACGGACGCCGAGATGAACCGGTCTCGAATGGGTTTTCCGTCGATCGAGATCGAGTAAGGGATATTGGGAAACAGCGCCTCCACGTCCTTCAGGGCCAGGAGGAGATTTTGCATTCCCACGACGCGGTTGTTTTCATCGATCACGCCTCGAAGGACCTGCGCGGCCTGCGCCGGATCGCCGGAGATCAGGTTCCGGAGGGCCTGCGCCCCGGCTGCGAACGTCCCCAACTGGAAACGGAGGGCCTGTTCTCGGGAGATCCCCATACCGGCCAAAAGATTCTGGACGCCTTGATCGCCCGATGCGCACAACCGGAGGACCTGGAGGAGATCGTCGGACATCTTGAGGCGGAGGGCTTGCTCCCCGTACATGGGGAGGGTCGTGATCAAATCGAGGATCCCGCCTGTTCCGAGGCTCGATCGCAATTCGAACGATCCTGTTAGGTCTGCAACGGAGAGGGACAGGGTTTGCATGCCGCGGGCAACCCCATAATCGGCATAAGCCTCTTCAGGTCCGAAGGTGAAAAAATCGTCATCCAGGGAATAAAACTCAAATTTGCGCCACGCATGAGATCGGTACACTTTTGAGAAACGGATCTCGGCCTCGCTTCCCGTAAAATTATTTCCTGTGGCGTCCCCCTTCCGACCCGCCTTGATCGTGGAGGTTTCACTCGGCGTGTTACCCGAGCAGGAGGGCGTCTGCGCGTCCACGACGCCGTCAAATACGAGATCGACGGTCGATCCGTTGTTATAGGCGACGTTGATATGATGGAACGTGCCGTCCGTGCCGATCTCAGAATCGAACGTCCCTCCGTCGAGACTGCTTCCCGTGCGGAATCGCACGTAGTTGTGGGAATCGCTGTCCAATACTAATTGGAGCCGGTCCTCGCCCCCGATGATTCTGTTCGCGTCCTGGCCGGATGTCGCCGCCGCAAAGCACGAAACCGTAAGCACGTCGACGCCTTCCAGGTCGTCGATGTCTGTCAGGTCGAGATAATCATTCCCGTCGAGCTGTTGTGCAAAATTGTGGGGACCGGCGACGCGAGTCGGGTCTCCTGATGCCGTGCCATGCCGCGCGTTCGACGTGGAATCGAGGATCTCCCCCGCCGTGCCGTCATACTCCCCCGCCAGATGATGGACGGCGCAATAATCAGGGTCCCACACGTTTTGGGCCGGGGTTTCCGTCGTATCTCCCACATAGGCCGTGTTATCGGCTTTGGCGGGGTCATAATAGAGGAAAAATTTAGGGTCCTCGGTTGAGAGGAGTTCCAGGTCAGATTTAGAGGCATGGAGGACTGCAAATTCGGAGGAAGTGTCCCAATATTCGATTTCTACATAAATCTGCGTCGTGCCGTTGGCTTTCGTAAGGGCGATTTTTTTCCGATTCGAATCGGAGGTGAGGCGGTCGAACACACAGGTCGTGTCGTCCCCGTCTTGCCCGACGGATTCGCCAAGAAAGATCGTGGCCGCGGCGTGCTCGAGGGTGTCCTCGATTTTGACCGAATCGCCCGTCAATTCGATCCGGTGTGCCCAATTTGAAAGCCAGGCCATTGAGAATTACTCGCTGTAGAACCCGAGAATGAAGAAGTTGTACGGCTCCTGAGAGGTTGCCGCCGGGACGATCTCTTTCAGCCACAAGGGAAGGGCCGAGGGATGTGTGTCGAACTCGACTGTGTCGAGGTTCGCCCAGCTCCCGCCCCATCCGTCCTTGTCGATCGTGAAATAGGGTTCCCCCGTGTCCGGGTTCGTGGGGCTGAAGTCCTCGGTGATCTGCCCGGACCCAAGAGAGCCCGCGTTTGCGCCGGAGGCCGTGAATGCCGAAGCGGAAGAGAATGTGATCGTAATGGAGTCCTCCTCGGTCCCGTCATTGTAGAGGATCACGGGATACGAGGATTCATCATATGTCCCGGAAGTGGACGTCTCGGTCCAGTTCTCGCTTTCGGGTTCCACGGTCCCGCCGTCCACGCATCCGGCGCCGTACGTGTTCGACGTAGAGTAGCTGTTCGCGACGGTCGTCCCGCTCTCCAGCTCCACGGTCACGACGTTGCCCGAATAGCTGAAGCAGTTTTCACGATAGGTGATCGTGATATCAGTCCCGTTTTTCGGCGCGGTCGTCCACGTGATATCCGTGGTCCACGTTCCATCGGCCATGTTGAGTTCCCCGGCCGTGCAGTCTCCGGAGCACGACCCGTCCGCGGCCACATTGACGGTCATGGTCGCGTCCCCGGTATCCGTGGCGGTCACGACAGGGAGCTTGCCCGGCTGCCGGCAAATCCCGTTCGTCCCGTGCGCGAGGGAGGAGAGGGTCGGAGAGGTGTCCGCGCCGTCCCCGTCCCCGATGTCCTCGTCCGTGTACTCATTATCGGCGAGAGCGAGGAATTCCTCGTTTGTGGACCCCTCCACGGTCAGGATGCTGGTCGATCCGACACAGATTCCCTTCGGATAATCCACGTCGCTTGTCGGGCTGATCTTCTCCCATTTGGATTCGCCATCGTTGTACTCGACCGAGTCCCCGAGATGGACGCCCGACGCGATGGTCTGTCCGGTTTTGATCTTGTTCGCAAGGTGAAGCTTGCCGCCGTTCGGGAACTGGAAATCGTCACTCTCCATCGTGAGGGACACCTCGGTTTCCCCTCCGGAAAGGGCCGTTTCAAGCTGCCCGACGCCCATCCAGACCGGATCGTACGCTTCGAGGTCATCCTGTTCGTCGATCTGCGTTCCCAGGCCGAGATAAAACCGATCCCCCGCAGGAGATGGGGATTCCGGATAGACAAGGACGCCTTCGGCCGCCTCGTCGTCTGCGTTCCGGTTCGCCCAGAACTCCTTCCGGTACCGCGTGAATCCCGCCGTTCGTTGGGCTTTGGTCACGCGGGGAAAGAGGTTGTGACGGACGCCCGTCTGGATCACCGTGTTGCTCTTCCTCCCGCCGTTCGCTGCGGTGTCCGTGACGACTGTGGATTTCAGCCATTTGATGTCGGTCGCTTCGACGCCCATTTTTGACTCCTTTTTAAACGATCATCAGACGAATGCAGACGTTTCGGTAATAGTCCGTGTCCTCATGGTTGGGCCTGGGCACCAGGGGCTCTGCATAAATTGCTTCCCCGTCCTCATTGCGGAACCGGACTGTGTACTCCGTGCCTTCGTAATTGAGGGTGTAGTTTGCTCGCGGCACGGCTGCCAGGGCCCTGAGCGCCTTCAGAGTGGCTCGCATGATCCACGCCGTATCCGCGCGCCCAACCAAATCCAGCGCTTGACCTGTTTTCACGTCTTCCCAGATGATGGGAGCTCCTCCGGAAGACCTGTCGACTTCGGACCTGACCCCTGTCCATCCGAATTCGTTCTCTATGGTGAGGTCCGGAAGCTCAATGCCCCCGAGGGTGATCGCCATGCCTTAATTCCCCTTCATGAGCCGTTCTTTGCGCAGGGTTCGTTTCAACGATTCCGCCACATCGACATCCCCCAGGAACGGGCCGAAGGATCGCCCGCCGGCCGCGATCTCGAACCGGCCGAGATTCTTTACATCCATGCCGCCCACCATCCCGCCTGCCTGGTAGGCCATGCGCGGGGCCGGAATTGTGATATTCGGGATCATGCCCCCGATCCGGGCCTTGATCATGCCGGGAATGTCGAGCCGCATGCTGTTCAGGGCATGGAAGAGGGCGGCGCCGTACTTCCGCACGGCTTCCTTGCGGATCACGAACTCCCCGGCCTCCAGGAGGGCCCTGATCCGATCGCCTCCTCCATAGCCGGGCAGCTTTACGCCGGAGGAAAACCCGGCTGGACCGCCTCCCGATTTTGTCTCCACGGTCTTGATTCTGACGACCTTGGTCTCGGTCTTATTGACCCAGGCACTCAGGCTTTTCTGGGCCTCCTCGAAGTTCGAGAGCTCCACCTTGACCTCGGCCGTACGTTTGGTAGCGGCAATCGCGTCGAGGGAGGCCTTGATATCCCCCGCGGCCTTTTGGTACTGATCCCTCAGGGCCTCGGCCGCGCTTTTCTGCTTGCCATAGAGCTCGTCAATGACCTGGCCTGTAGCCTTCACGCCCGCGGCCGCAATCTGCGTGGTGGCCTGGATGCTTTTGACGACGGTCTTGTCGCCCTTCTTGTTGGTGGTCTCGACCTCGCGCGCCAAGTCTGCATAAAGGCCCTGCGCATCCCTCGCCAGGCGTTCGGCCACCTCGTAGTCCTTTTGGGCCAGGGCCTCCTTTGCCGCGGTAAGCTTCTCCTCGGCCTGAAGTCTGGTATCGTTCCAGGACTGGATATCGCTCATGGCCCGTCGCTGGATCTCGCGTACCCGGTCCTCGGTATCCAGGCGGGCGAGCTTGATCTTGTCCTCCCACTCCAGGACCTCCTGGGCGTATTTCTCGGCCTCCTTGGCGGCCTTGTCATAGGCCTTCTTGGCGGCCTTCTCGAACGCCTCCATCGCCTTGGCCGAGGCATAGGAGGTCTTCTCCACCTTCTCGAAGGCGTCCGAGCTCTTAAGCTTTTGCAGGTCATCGTTGATGCTCTTGAGCGCGGCATCGGCCTTTTTCACCCCCTCGGCATCGCCCGTGGCCGCCATCTGCTGCTTCATGGCCACCCAGTAGGCCCGGGCCTTATGAAGGGATTGGCTGAGGCTCTCCAGCTCCTGAGGGGTCTTTCCTGTGATGTTCTCCGGCAGGCGCACGTCCTTGAAGGCCCTGAACCGCTGCATGAGTCGATCCGTGTTCCTGATCAGGTTGTCTTCACTTTCTCCGGCCACCTTTGCGGCCTCTCTCCATTCGAGGAGCGCCTTAATGGCCTTGTAGACTTCCACTCCGGTGAACGCGATACTGACTACGAGGCCCGCCTTGGTCACAGCGCTTGCCGCCAGAAACTGCGCCTTCAGGTTGCCGATCTGGGCCGCGGCCAGCCTCGATTGAACAATCATCCCCTTGAGGCCCAGGACGATCTTCCCCAGGCCTGCTTTCCAAAGAATGAAGATCCCCGCATATCCCGCCATGATCCCGGCCAGGGCCTGGGCTTCGGGACTTGCGTCACCGAGGCCTTCCGCGAGCCAGCGGATGCCCTTGATGGCCGGCAGGAGGCCCTTGGAGAGGAGTGCGCCTAATTCGATAGAGACCGCCGAGACCTCGTTTTTGAAGAGCTGGATCTGGTTCTCCGGCGTGTCCTTCATCTTGTCGTACGCGGCTTCCATCGACCCGCCCGCCCGGTCCATCTCCTCGAGGGTCTTCTTCAGGGCGGCGAGGTTCTGGATCATGGCGAGCACCCCGGTCCGTGCTTCCACGTCCGGGATCAGCATGCGCATCTGATCGATCGTGAGGCTCTTCTTGGCAATCTGCTCCAGGGTGGGGATCAGACCCTTCCAGGTGATGCCCAGCTCGTCGAAGACCTTTTTCGCTTCCGGGGCGGGGGCGGACAGGGCGTTGATCGCCCCCTTGAGGGCCGTGGCAGCCTGAGGCGTTCGAATACCCGCCTTGGTCATTTCCGCAATGGCGGAGGATACGACCTTGATCCCCACGCCCGCGGCACGCGCCGTTGGAAGGATCTCGCCCAGGTGGCTTGTAAGCTCCGGAAAGGTGGTCACGCCCTTTTTGATCGTGAGGAAAAGGATGTCGTAAATAGAGCTCAGGTGGGAAATGGAAAGCCCGTACGCGTTGATGACGCCGAGCCCTACGTTCACGGCCGTCTTGGTGTCCGTCACGCCGGCCACGGCCGCCTTGGCGGATTTCTCCAGGACCCGTGTGGACTCTTCGAGGCCTGCGCCGGCCGAGATGATGTCGTATTGGGCCGCGGCCAGGACGGATGCGGCTTGTGGAACGCGCTTTGAAAGCGCGATGATTCCTTCAGAAAGGGCCGAGTACTTCTCCTTGGAGACGTCCAGGAGGGTGTTCACCTCGGCCATTTTCTGGCGGTAGGTGGAGTACTCCTTGAACGCCTTGACCGCCGTATATCCCGCGGCAGCCAGGGCGATCATTCCGGCATGGGCCTGGCCCAGGGAGTCCGACCACGAGCGGGTCTCCTTCCGGAGCTCCTTGGTCTTCTTCTTGAGCTGGGCCTGGGCCCGGCTGAGCTCTGCCGCGCTGAGCTTGCCGGACCGGGCGAGCCGGTTGTACGCGGCCTCCACGCGCTGGATCTCGCGCTGAATCTCGCGCCCGGAGCGCAGCTCCAGGAGCGCATAGGCGGCCTTGATCTTCTGCCCCTCGGTCCGGCCGGTGCTGGCCATGCCCTTCATGGCCGAGGTAAACTCGCCCTTGACCTTCTTAAGGCCGGCAGCCGCCTTGTCCGTGCCCGTGGCACGAACGTTGATTTCAACCTTGTTCTTGGAGTCCGGCATGGATCAGGTATTCTCCGGAGTCAGGGCCTTAATCGCCTCATCCGTCGCGATCTGAAAAAAGCTCCACGTGTAGTCCCATGCGTTTGCATGGCCGAGCATGATCAGTCGGCAGACGGCTCGGTCAAGTCTTTCGCGGCTAAAACTTCCCGCCCGACCTTTGCGAACCGATCCATCGTGTCGGCAAAGATAGGGTTTGCCTTGCGCATCTCCTCGAAGAGTACCTTCAGGCGGCTCGGGGTCTCTTTTTCCAGATCCTCGATTGACACGCCAAAGCTGAGGGACACCGCCAGGAGCGGGCTCGATTCATCCGGAAAAAGAAGGTCTGCATCGTGTGTCTTGCCTTCTTCGAGCGTTTTGAGGATCTCCCGGATCTGCTTGATGGTCAGTTCTTTCGCTTCGATGTTTTCCATCTCACATTCCTTTGAAGCCCCGCTCGGGCGGGGCGCCCTAAAAGTTCATGCCATCCGGTTCAGGCGCGCTTAGGCAGAGGCCTGGGGCATCATCTCCACCTTGTAAAATTCCTGTCCTACGGGCTGGGAGGTGTCCTTGAGGACCGTTCCGCTGACCTGGAGAATGGAAGCCCCGTCTCCGATCAGGGGGAACTCCCCGTTGAGCGCGATCTTGACCTTGTGAAAGGTCCAGCGCTGCCTGGGGCCCAGGTCGTCCTTGTCCGAGACGAAGACGATCTTCTTTTCCACTGAACCTGCGGACATGCCGTGAATGTATTTCCGTTCCACGGCCTCGTAGTCGTAGGAGATCACGTCGGTATCCACGATGCTCCCGTCGCTGAGCTTCCGGACGTAGCCGTAGTCCGGGTCCAGGTTGTAGTCGGTCCCCTGCACCCGTCGGGTCGCGCCGGTGCTATCGGTGACGATCAGGTCCTCCAGGGTCTCGATGCCCGTGGGGGTGATGTAATCTGTATCTTCCACGTTGTAGACCTGCTCGCCGGCCTGGAAGGTCCCGTCGACGTTCACGATCTCGACGAAACCCGAACCCACGTGGGCGACCTGGGCCGTGGCGCCGGAAGTCTGCCCCGTCAGGGTGTCGCTCACGATGAGCTCTCCCGTAATGGTGCCGGTGAGCTTGGTGCTGAAGACGTTCAGGTGCCCCAGGTCGATGAAAAGGTCATCCGCCAAGGCCACGTCCGCTTCGTCCCCGACCTCAGCCTGGTAAACGTAACTGGCGCTCTGATTGTCCGTATTGATGGCCGAGCCCAGGAGCGCCATCTTGACGTTGTTCTCGCTCTGCTCCCGCAAGCCAAAAGACAGGGAGGCATTCCGCTCACTCTCTCTATCGATGATGGTGGCTCGCGAAGCATTCCGGGTACTCTTCATCTGATCCGAAGAGATCTCACACGAATAGTTGAACCCATCGAGCTCCCCCAGGTCGTCGATGGAAGCGCCCGCCACGGCTCCGGCGTAAGCGCGGCCCGTGCCGTTGAAGCGAATGTTTTCCACTTTGGTTGCCAGTCCCATGATGAATCCCTCCTGTGTGCGGCAGAGCCGCAGAGATTATTGTTTCAGCGCGTCGAACACGTACCATGCTGCGTAAAAGCAAAGCCCTCGTTTCGGCGCCAGGTAGAGCGGAGCGGCCTTTTGAAGGCGCAGAGTGCCGGCAGGGTGAACCGGCCTTTTGTGTAGCAGGCCCTCGGAGAGCTCCAGGATCTCGTACACTCCCACGCTGGAGGTATCTCCCTGCCGGACCTCGTCGGTCCCCCGGAGGTTGCGCGACCCGATAATGAGCATCACCCCGATTTCTTCCTCGTCGTAACGGTTCTTGGTCGTGAGGTTCAGGCCCGTGGCCATGACGTAGACGCACGGAAAGAGGCGGGTCATGCGGGCCAGCTCCTCGATGTCGTCGGCCTCGGCCTGGCCGGAATAGAGTTCCAGGGTCTTGACTCCGACGTCCGTCAGGGGCGCAAGCGCCTTCAGCACCGCTTGCTCCAGTTCCTCGAACTCGTGCATGAAACGCCCTCCGAAACGCGGCTGCCGCCGCCCCTAAAAGTTGTCGAGCGTCCCCCGGGACCTGTCCGAGCGCTTCCCCCTGGTGAACACGCGATCGGACTTGGACGTGGTGATGCCGATCCCTCCGCCCTCAGCGGTAGAGGGATCGGGCACGTCCAGCACGGCCTTGCCCTCCGCCAGTTTTCGAAGAAAGGCGACGGCGTCCCGGTACCGGTCCTTGCGGTTTTCCGGGATATCGGCGTCCCTGCGGCCGTATAGGTTGTAGATCGCGATGTCCGCGGAGAGGTCCCGCACGCGATCCGGCGTGACGGCAAAGGGCAGGGTGTAATGCACCGCGAGGTAGCCGTCGATCTCCTCATCCGCCGCGGAGATGGCGCGGTCCACCACGGCGCTATCCACCCCGCCCGTGTCGCTGGTTAGCTGGCTCAACGTGTATTCGTCGACCCGGTGCAGCAGGTCCGCTTCGGTGCAATACGCCATTGCCTCCCCCTCTCGTGCCGGTTACGGGTTCCCGGATGTCGAGTACCGGAACCCGATGGCAAACGGGCTTGTCGCGGACGCCCCGGCCCACACGAACTTGATCGCGCCGTAAGGGGCTGCCGGGTTGAAGGGGATGTCGAAGGCGTACACCGTGATTCCGCTCAGGAGCGTGGTGGGCGTATCGATCAGCGTCCAGTTCACCAGGTCGAGCATGCTGTCGCCGGCAGCCGGATTGACCAGAAGATCGGCGTAATAAATCGAAACGCCGGTTTCCGGGTCGGGCGGCCAGCCTGCCGTTGGGGTCACCCCGGTGAGCTGCCCGATGACGTTGCCCGTGTATCGGGTTTTGGCCGTGAAATCGATTACGAAGACGCTCTCGCCCGACAGCACGCCATTCGTCTCCGTGCCGTCAGGTACGAGCTGGACCGGCCACACGCCGGAGCTTCCTCCGGCGAAGGCCTGGGGAGCGTGAATCAGTGCCAGGGCCGCCACAAGGGCGATGACAATGAAGAGCTCCAGGAGGGTAAAGCCCTCCTTTCCTGTTCCATGATATGCGCGCATGTTTCACTCCTTTGGCTGAGTTATTCGATGCCTTGGTCGTCCTCGCCCTGGAAGGCGAAAGAGGGCGGGCGCTTACTTGGACCCGCTTCCTCCCTTGCCACCGCCGTCGGGCTCCTTCCCGGGGCCCTTACCGTCCGGGTCCTTGTCCCCATCGCCCTTGCCGGGCCCTTTCTTCTCCTTCTT
>Ga0272444_10003923_pt1 | contig 13263 bp, 8 predicted proteins | sample SSMForm13_FD_201033 | JGI IMG/M metagenome (GOLD analysis project Ga0272444, IMG submission 201033) | Marine sediment archaeal communities from Little Sippewissett salt marsh, Falmouth, MA, United States - SSM-Form-13 | ecosystem: Environmental > Aquatic > Marine > Wetlands > Sediment ...
TTGCGATTTCGTTAGTCATAGCCCTGACGCTTGCGTCGTGCAGCGAACGCACCGACCCCGATAAACTCTGGGGCGGCGGCAGCCACGGCCCAGGTACCGGGCCACAAGAGGGATCGGTTTCCTTCATTAACGTTAACGGCGACTATGGCGACATTGAAATCACCTTCCTGCTCGACCCGCCGGTGAAAAGCTCGCGCAACGTGTTGTTGGAATACCGCGGCGCCTGCGCCGGCGAAAACTGGCGCGTCGCTAAGGTCGGCGGATCAACCGAACAGTTGCTGCCCGGCCAACACACAGTGACCTGGTGGAGTTGGGAACAGGAAGCCGGATGCGCCGGTGAAGTGACCCTGCGTTTGACGACCAACGCCGGCGAACAAGACGAGGCGCAGCCGTTCATCCTTAACAATACGCGATCCGGCCTCAGCGGCTTTCATGAAACGCCGCTGGTCGATCAGGGCATTCAAGACGAAGAAGCCGAGGTGTTCAATCGCGCGCTTGACGTCCTGCTCGCCGACGACGCGGTCGATTTTGTCGCCACCCGCGTCGGCGATACTTACGAAGTTTACGCCGCCCGCGGCACGGTGTTCTTTCAACGCGAAACCTCGCACCAGGGTTATCGATACACGGTGGAATACGTCGACGGCGTCAATCCCATCGAGCGGCAGGATCACGACTGGCTACCAACCTACGGCGAAGAGTTGGCCGGCGGCGACAATCCCAACGACGTCGATATCCGCAAGCAAGGCTACAAGCAAGGTGACGAGCGGTTGTCGTTTATCGAACCGGAGAACGATTCCTACCCCTTCGCCTACGAACGCATTGCCGCCTACTTCGATAATCCCGACAGCGCTGATTTTCAGATCAACTTGAAAGGTTACGCCCACGCCTACAACGGTGGTGACCTCGCGGCGCACGGCAGCATGAACATCGTGCAGAGCCGCTGCCCGCTTATCTTCTGGGGCAAGGGCGTCAAACCGGGCATCCTCGATGGCGTCTACCGCCAGACCGACGTCGCACCGACGGTCGCGCGGCTGCTCGGCATGCCGACCACCTTCGGCGTCGACGAACGCGGCATCTGGACTCATGACGTCTACCTGCAATGGCAAGACGGCCACGTCATCGAAGAAGTGCTTAACGGCGAAATCAGCAGTCACGTGATGATCCTCGTTCTCGACGGCATGAACTTCACCGAACTGCAACAGCAGTTGCTCACGCGCTACAACGAACTGCCCAACCTCGCCCGCCTGGCGCTCGAAGGTGCGGTCAGCCGTTACGGCTCAACCACCAACTGGCCGAGCGTCACCTACCCCAGCCACAACGTCCTCGGCTCGAGTATCTACAGCGGGCACCACGGTCTGGTCGACAACGCCTTTTACTACCGCGACCGCGACGACGTGGTGAAACCTGTTAGCGAAGCGGTTTTCACCGAACAATACTGGAATCCGGAAGGGCCCGGCGAATCGCTGCACCAGGCAATTCAGCGCGTCTTCGGCGAATGGAACCGTCTCTGGGGCACCGGCGCAGTTACCGCCAGCCTGTTTGACCCGAGCGTCGTCGGCGCGCCCAAGGCCGACACCGAATTCCGCGACCTCACGCGCATGTCGCCCTTCCCGCCCTTCGGACGCGAGTGGCCGTGGAACCTGCCCTGGCCCGACTTTCTGGTCGGCAGCAGTTCGGCTTACTTCGAACAGTGGGGCATGGTGCTGGCGATGGTCGAGATGTACCACCTCTTCGACAACGGCGTAACGCCCAATCCGACCTACGTGATTCTCAACTACATCGCCACCGACGGCGGCGGTCACGAAAACGGCCCCCACGGTGATGACATGAAACGCATTGTCAAGCATGCCGACGACAACCTCGGCGTGTTGTTCGAGTGGCTCGACCTGTGGGGTATCGCCGATGATTTCACGCTGATTCTCACCTCCGACCACGGCATGCAGTTGGGTGACCCGAGCCGTTCGAACTGGCCGATCGACACGCTTGATGATGCCGGCATCAAATCAGCACCCGACACCTACCTCGGCGTCTACCTGAAGATCCCCGTCGCGGAGTTCGAACCGTCGCGCCTGGAAGCCGAGCAGGAAAACTGGGTCACAGTGCGCGTCGCCGACGAAGACAACAACCGGCCGATTGCCGGGGCGTTGGTCAAAGCCGACGACGGCGTCACCTATCGCGAGGCGATCACCGACGACCAGGGCCTGGCGACGCTGGTCATCGCGCCGGTCCGTGATGTTTACGTCAACGTGTCGCACGACAAGTTCACCGATCGCGACTTCTGGCTGCCGCTGCAGTAAGCGCCGAGGATGAAGATGATGAAACCGCGCCATACGCTTTTGTTGCTTGTGCTGCTGATTGCTTTACTGCCCGCTTGCGAACGCGGCGACGAAGCCGACGACGCAGCCGCCGACGATCCCTTCGGCGTTCCGGTCGACCGCACAGTCACCCAGTACAATCTGGAAGACGAAGTCGACGTGCTGGTCGATCAGTTCGGCATCCCGCACATCTACGCGCGCAACGACCACGACGCACTTTATGTGCAGGGCTACATGGCGGCGCTCGACCGCTTTTTCCAGATGGACATGGCGCGGCGGCTGGGCACCGGCCGCATCGGCGAGTTGCTGGGTGAAATCCCTTTACTCGGGCCGATTGTCGCCACGCTGATCATCAAAGACATCGACTTGTACTACCGCACGATATTCATCGGCGCCAACGGCCGACCGATCGCCGACGCGCTGCTGGCCGAGCTCGACCCCGCCACCGAGCAGATGCTGCAAGCCTACGCCGATGGCATCAACGCCTACATCTACGACATGATCACCCGCCGCCACGGCGTCACCGAGCCGCCGGTTTACGAAGGCATCGTCAACCCGGACGGCGCGCAACTCGATCCCTGGACAGTGCGTGACACGCTGGCGCTACTGGTGGTAAGTATGTGGAGTGCGTCTAATTCGGTCGACGACGAACTGGCAATGGCCGACGCGCTGGCCGGTTTGGGCATCGAGCGCTTCACCGACTTTTTCCGCTTTGCCCCCGACGATCCGACCACCGTGCTGCCCGACGGCGTCAGCGACATCACGCCCGCTTCGCTTGACGCTTGGCTGACCGAAACGCCCGACTACCTCACTGGTGGAGTGGAGGCGATCCGCGCCGCGCGCAAGGTCATTCGCGCCGCCGGTAACAGCTTTTTCCAACAGGGCATGCACTCGAACAACTGGGCGGTCGACGCCGCGCACAGCGCCGATGGCCACGCGATGATCGCCAACGATCCGCACCTCGGTCTACTCAACCCGCCCTACTTCTGGCTTTGTCACGTCGACAGCAAAACCCTCGGCGACGGCACGTTGAGCTTCGCCGGCCTCAGTTTCCCCGGCGCTCCCGGTGTGCAGATCGGCCACAACGACCACATCGGCTGGGCCGGCACCGCCGCCAACTACGACACTTACGACGCTTACCTCGAAACGCTCGACCCCGACGATTCCGACGCCGTCATTTACAACGGCAACTCCGTAAAAATGCAACGCGCGATCACCAGCGAAGAAACCTTCGCTCTCAGCCTCGACGGCACCCACGAAGACAAGCATTACCCGATTCGCATCGTGCCGCATCACGGGCCGATCGTCCCCGACTCCTGCCGCCGCGGAAGCTGTGTCAGCCTGCGCTGGACCGGCATGGACGCGGGCACGGAAATCAAGGCGTTTCTCGACATCCTCACCGCGACCGACCTCGACGAAGGCCTGGCCGCGTTCGCGCAGTACCGCCGCGGTCCCTATAATTGGGTGGTCGCCGACAGCGACGGCCGCGTCGGTTACATCGCCGCCGCCGAGTTGCCGATCCGCCAGAATTGGAAAACCCGCCCGCCGTTTCTGCCGCTGCCCGGCGAAGGAGGCGCGGAATGGGTCGGCACCGTTCCCGACACGCAAATCGCGCGCTACCTCAATCCGTCCGACGGCTTTATCGTCACCGCCAACAACGACATCTACGGCACGCTGCGCGACAACGACCCGACCAACGGCAACACCTACTATTACAGCTACGTCGACATCGGCTACCGTGCGGGACGCATCGTCGATCTGCTTTCCGGCATGGACGGCGCCGATCCGCAGGCGTTGACGCTGGAAGACATGCGCCGCATTCAGGCCGACAACTATAGCGTCGCCGGTAGCCGCCTGGTGCCGCACCTGCTCGAAGCGGCCGAAGCTCGGCCCGACCTGCTCGACGCCACCTTGCGCGGCGCGCTCGACTTCCTCGCCGCCTGGGATTACACCACGCCCAGCGGCGTCGCCGACTATTTCCGTCCCGCCGTTCCCGACGAACAGGAAACGCTGAACAGCATCGGCGCGACGTTGTTTCACGTCTGGTTCGGCTTCGCCGCCACGCGAACCTACGGCGACGATTTCGACGACGCCCGCCTCGAGCTGCCGGGCAACGAAACCGAAAGCGGCCCGCAGTTTGAAACGCGCGCATTGCTGCGCCTGCTCGAACATGAAGACGCGACCCTTTACGGCGACCGCTGGTGGGATGACTCGGAAACGATCGTCGTCGAAACCAAAGAAGAGATTCTGCTCGGCGCGCTGCGCGACGCGATCGATTACCTTTCGCTGGAGATTGCGCCCGACATGACGCAATGGCAGTGGGGCAAGTTGCACACCGCCGAGTACGGCCTGACCTTCGAAGGCTTCACCATTCCCGACCTGCTTTCGCCGATCATCGGCCCGGCGGCGGCTGACGGCGGCAACTTCACGATCAACGTCGCCAACAGCTTCGGCCTGACTGAAGAGTGGCAATCGAGTCACGCCCCGGCGGCGCGAATGGTCATGAGCATCGACGGCGAGCGTTTCGAAAGCTGGGCGATCATGCCCGGCGGCCAAAGCGAACGCTTCGACTCGTCGCACTACGCCGATCAATTCAAGCATTACCTGGCCGGCGAATTGGCGCCGTTGCCTTACCTGATTGATGAAATCACGCCCGTCACCGTCGAGCGTATCAAGTTTGCGCCGCGTCGTTGATGGAGGAGGAATTATGCGTTTTCGCTTTGTCTTGATGTTGCTTCTGGCCGGATCGCTTTTGCTGCCCGCCGCGGCCAACGCCATCGATCTTTCCGCCGACCCCTGGGCCGAGGATGATCCTGACATGGCGCAGATGGATTTGTTGGAGCTGCTGTTCGCCTACGGCGTCATCGACGAGGAAACCTACCTCGAACTGCAGAAGCTTTATGCCAAGCGGGTCTACAACGGCGTGCGTCCGACTGGATCGATTCTGCTCGACTTCACGCCCTGGAACCAGACGCCCTACGACGAGGTGATTACCTACCCCGGCGCGCCGACCGACGAGCGCGGCTTCCGGTTGCGTAAAGCGGCGCTGGGCCTGGCCGGCAGTGTCTATTACAACTGGTTGAGTTTCAAAGTGACCGCCGAAGCACGCAACAGCGACGACGGCCGCACCGACGTTGGTCTCGAGCAGGCGTACATCAAAGCGGCTTACGTGCCCTACCGGCTGCGCGGTTCGATGTTCGTGCCCAAGCACGGCTTCACTCTCGGCGCGATGAAGCTCCCCTTCTCGCGGCAGAACCTGACCAGCACCAACGAGTTGCAGTTGATTCACCGCGCGATGGTCGTCGATGAAATGCCGATCAGCTACGATCTCGGCGCGACTTTCGACGCCAGCTACAGCTACAGTTACGATCTGATTAAACTGTCGTTGCGCGGCGGTGCGTTCAACGGTCGCGGCGACAAGGTTTACAGCGCCGACAACAACGACAACCTGCTGTACGCTGGGCGCGCGCGTCTTGACCTGCTCAACCCGATGCGACGCGGCGAAGGTGACCTGCAGCCTCAGTTCTGGCCGAACAAGCTGCTCGCCAAATTCCCCGAAGCCACCGGGCCGCAACTCAGCTTCGGTTTTTCGTACCTGCAAAACAATGACATCGACCGCATCGTTACAGCCTGGGGCGCCGATGCCGAGATCCGCTGGTTCGGCGTATCGCTGCTGGGTGAAATCATCCACACTCGTTTTGAGCCTGATCTGACCGACACCACGCTGCCCGATCAATACGCCGAAGATTGGGAGACCGACGGTTGGTACGTGCAAGGCGGCTACTTCATCCGCTGGATCGATGTAGAACTGGCCGCGCGTTATGAGCAGTACAATCTCGATCTGCTTTCCGACAACATGGATCGGCGCCGTTTGGCCAATACGACCTACGGACTGACCTGGCACGCCGCGGGGCGGCATCGCGCCAAGTTGATGGCCAACTACATCATGCGCGCCGAGTTGGAAGGTATGCCGGAAGTCGACAACGACACCGTAACCCTGCAAGCGGGGTTGGCCTTCTAAACCACACGCGAAACCCGATTTATTAAATTTCCGTTAGTTTTCGTTTACTAACTTCCTACTCTTTTTACGTGGTGGCAGACTAAGCCGGTGTTGCCGTTTTTTTTCAACCGGGACCGCCGATCATGCGCTCGACGGCGATACGGAAAGGATAACGACCATGAGACTGCTGACGCTTTTGCTGATTCTCGTTTCCCTCTTGATGGTATTCACCGCTTGCGGCGACGACGACGATGACGATGACAACGATGATAACGATACCGTTGATGGCGACGACGACGACGATGACAATGACGACGACGACACAACCGATGACGATACCGGCGACGATGACGACACCGGCGACGACGATACCACCGATGATGATACGACCGACGACGATACGACCGACGACGATACCGGCGACGACGACACCGCCGGCTGCCTGACCAACGATGACTGCGGCGGCGACACACCCTATTGCGACACCGGCACCGGCATCTGCGTCCAATGCTTGGAAAACGATCACTGTGACGACAGCGAAATCTGCGGCGAGTACGACGACGAAAGCAACATCTGTGTCGTGCAACTGATGATGGTGCTCGACTACGACCTCGACGCCTTTCTCCGCTTCAACGCGCGCACCGGCGAGTACGTCGACACCTTCATCACCACCGGCACCGGCGGCCTCGACCGCCCGGCCAGCCACGTCATCGGCCCCGATGGCCTTATCTGGGTCGCCAATTTCGGACCCGGCAGCGTGCTGCGTTTCAACCTGGAAACCGGCGCCTTCGTCGACGAAATCTACCACAACACCTTTTACCTGGAAGAAACCGTCGCCCTCGAATTCGGCGACGATGTCTGCTACGCGCTGGGCAACGACTCGGAAAACATTGTCGTCTTCAACGACAAAACCGGCGCGTTTGTCCGCGAGTTCGGCCATAGCGACATGCGCTACCCGCATTTCATGGTCACCGGCCCCGACGGCCTGCTCTACGTGACCAACGAGTCGATGCCGCCGCTGGGCATGATCCAGGTGTGGGATCCGTCCACCAACACGATGGTCGACGACTTCGCCACCGCCGAAGAACTGAGCATCCCCACCGGCATCACCATCGGCCCCGACGGCGACTTCTACGTCGGCAATTTCTGGGATAAAAAAGTCGTGCGGTATGACTACGAAACCCGCACCTACATCGACGACTTTGTCGAAGAGTTGGTCCGCGCGCCCAGCCGCGTCGTCTTCGGCCCCGACGGCGACCTCTACGTCAGCGGCTACGACGGCGTCGAACGTTACGACGGCGAGACCGGCGATTACATCGACATGTTCATTCCGGTGGAAACGACCGAGTTGGCCTACCCGAAAACGATTACCTGGCACGTATTGCCGCCGGAATAAACGACGGCGGGCGTTACACCGGGATAATCGTCAAGCCGATCGGGTTGGCTTTGACCTGCCAGTCCTGCAACTGGCCATTCTTCCGCTTGTACTTCCAGCCAGCGCGAGGTGGCGGATATCCCTCACCCCTGTCCAACATCTCGTTCAGTCGGTTGGCGACCCCGCGGCTACGATAAATGACGGGGCTAGGTAGATACTGCGCAGACACGCGAGCCTCGCGGACGAAAAAAATGCGTCGCTGAAAAAATCGGCCTCACGTGCGGGCGTGTCTTCCAGGTCAAGCAACTGTATTTGCAGTGCGACTAATCGAACTCGATTTGTGGATGTTTTCCACGCAGCCCAAAAAGAACAAGGATACTCGTGGTGACCATTGCAAGGGCGAGCGATACCAAGCCGATCATGATAAGCAGTTCCTGAAAGTCGGAACCTTGATATCCAGCGCTTGCCATCGGCATCATTCTTTCACCAGCGCCTACTATGCCAGCGGCAAAGGTGGTGCCCCAGTTGGTATAGGTACCGAATATGGCCATCCAAAACGCCACGAACCGTAGCCTGGCACCAAGCCTTAATTTCGGCCAGATCAGTCCCAACAAGATTAAGAACATACTGTTCATCAAAGCCTCAAGATGGCTTGACAATCCCATGCGTGGATTTTCCATCAAGGGTATAATGAAACCGGTGAATAGCCCTATAAGGAAAAGTGTCATACCCCATCGTAGCAACCGTCTTCCCTGCTCAAGGTTGCAGTTCACGGGTTCAGAGGCATCTTTTTTAACGTCATTCATACCTGATCACCTTTATCAAGTTGTAATGTGTTCTCTTTCTTTAACATAGTAGATCAACCTCTTTAGAGAAAAAATTCGCATTGAGTCTCGCAAGTCTAACATTATTAGCTGTTTATCTGCCGACTCGAACCAATAGAAATGGAGCAACTCAAAAGCTACCACAGATGGAGAAGGCTATCTCCTCGGCTTCACACCCTTGAATTTATAACGTTTTTTATACGTCTCTGGTGGACTCGTACTTTGTCCATCTACGCCCGCCTCCACTTACATAACCCTTTTAATTCAAGCACTTACGATCCTCATCTTGCGTAGTTATTTGTTTGGTGACCAAATAGTGACCATCTTTTGGCACTATCGGCACTTCATCCAACAGGTTCACGACTTCGTGATTGGTCCTTCAATTTTACCATCAAAGCTTCGTTGCAACGTCTAGGTTTTTCAAATAAACATTATTGTCGGGGAATCTCGAAAGTTGTAGGCAGCTTTTCAAAAGTGGGTTTGGCAAAAAGCCACCCTTGGAATAGTTCAATTCCTTGATCTTTAAGCCACAGGTATTCATCCAATGTTTCAACACCTTCTGCCAACACGATGATGCCCAGATCGGCACAGGCGCGCATAATGCCGTGTACAATGGCTTGCCTTGGCCCCATGTTATAAATCGAACGGATAAGATGAATGTCCAGTTTGATGTATTCCGGCTGAAAATCGGCCAGCAAATTCAGACCGGCATAACCCGAGCCGAAATCATCAATTGCCAAACAAATTCCGGCGCTTCGGCATTGATTGATACTTTCGTTGAACTTATCGAAATTGTGAACAAACTCCCGTTCAAGTATTTCGACAATAATCTGATCGGGTGATATATGATTGCGACCCGCGGCTTCGATAACCGAAGAAATTGCTGTAGAAGAGGATTCCATACTTGACGGAAAAAAGTTGAGGTTCAGTTTGGTGGCTAACCCCAACTTTCCGGCTAGTTCAATGGCGTCGATGCTTATTTTTTCGGAGAAGGTGGGGAGTTCATCCTCGGCAACCTTTTCGAAAACAAACATGGCTGATTGGTTGTCGGCGGTGCGCACCAATGCTTCGTAGGAATGAATTGTTCCCATGGTGGCATTGATAATAGGCTGGTAAGCAAAGGAGTACCAATGCTTGCCCGCCGTTCCGTGCGTTGTGGCGGCGGCAGTACCGGGAGGCTTGGTTTCAGCACCTTTGACTGAAGCGATGGAATAGGCGTTTGATGCAGGCGTATTGGTATTGCTCAGTTTGGCTCTCCACCGTCCCTCTTTAAAAGCCGCCAGTAATTTTTTCGCTCGCCCCTCACCTAGCTGTGTATAAGATCGACCAGTGTGGAAAAAATCATTTGAGCCTAAAATGACATTCACTTCTTCCGACGAAAGCTGAGCATAGGCCATCGTCCAGTCTTCGAATAAACGGTTGGAAATCGCTTCACGCAAGATTATGGTAATTTGCGTATGGCGATCATCCGCGGTAATGGTTTTGAAGATCGCATCGACCGTTTCCGCCTCACCTTCAAGAACTTGGAAGAAACTGCCGTCGGTATAAAGCAGAATCCCTGTGATGCCGAGCCTGTCGTTCTTTTTCCTGGCACTTATTAGTAAATCAGTTAGTTGTTTGCGACTGAAAACATGACTGGCAGCGCTACTGTAAATCAGCTGTATGAGATTTGCCAAAATGCCCCCTTATTGGTCAAAGGATGTATTTTGGTTAGTCAATGACAGTTTCCTTCATCAATTGTCTATCATATTTCAAGGGCGTTGGCTATTCCCAAAAACATATGAAAAATAAGGGGAACTTATATAGAAACGGTTCCCCTCCCCAGGACGCCATAAATCCTAATCGACGAATTCGAGGCCCACACGCCGTCATTGAACCAGCACCTTGAGACGATGAAGCGCTGTGCCGCTGCCGGTTATCCAAATCGTTGTTTCCCGATCCGGATAAAGTTCTGGTCGCCGGCATCAGCGCCGGAGGCATGGGTCCCTTTGCGGGCTGGCCTGCCGTGAAATCCCAGTATATGGACACCGACACCTATGTCCTGAACGAATCCGGAATCGGCGTATGGAACCCAGACAGGCCGGAAAACTTTGAGTTGATGAAGGAGGCCCGGAACTTGCGCATTCCGGAGGCTTGCCTCCAATGCCAGGAAGGCGCCGTTTTGACCTGGCCTGTCGAACTGATCTTGGACCTGGATCCGCAAGTTCGTGTCGGGATGTACTCTTCCTACCGCGATTTCCTTATCAGCACCTTCTTTCTGCACATGGGGGGAAGGGCCTACAAAGATTTGATCATGGATGTGACCGGGCAGATCAAAGCCGCCTACCCGGACTCATTTTCGAGGTTTTTCATCAACGGATACTCCCATACGATCACGATGTCACCGGAGGGCGCGAATTACGAAGTGGATGGAATCTCAGTCTATGACTGGGTCGGCATGCTCGTCAATGAACATCCCGCCTGGGATGACTTACTCGAATAAATACAGAGGATCGTGGCCTCCAACGATTGGCCACCACGTTCCGCTTAGCGAACGCATCTCACATCGGCGATGGTCCAAATGTCTCTGGTTTGAATAACGGCGCCATTGAAATCGACATACCATGCGTAATTGACCCGGTCCGTAACCTCAGAAGACGACCAACACCAAGTGCTGTCGTCCATAAGCCTCCCCGGCAAATAGTGGCCGTCCGATCCCGGCCCTCCATAATAGTCGCATCCTTTGCATGGATCATTCCGGCAGTCCCAATCCATGCATCCCTCCGCCAAGTTACAGTCACCTCCGGTTGCCGTGGCGTCGCATCCCCGAATCAAACTGCGAAGCTCGGAAAGACCGGGCAGCCGCCAATCGTTGTAGCCACCCAACTCCAGGCTTTCGCAATAGTCCTTTGCGTCTTCCCAGTCATAGCAGCAGTCAGCATCTTTTTGCCAGGTCAAACCGGATAACGCATCGGTACAAATGACTTCATCACACGCGAAACCGTCGGAGGTGTCATCATCCGATGAGTCGTCGTCATCATCGTCATCATCATCGAGACTCCTGTTTTTTTCGTCGTCGTCGTCGTCATCAAAGCAGGAAAGAATAGCGGTCACGCTGAGGAGTAAAGCCAACAACGCAAACCATACGATGAACCATTGTGCCTGTCTCACCTTAAACCTCCTGGAAGCTGACTCATTACGCTGTTCGCCAGAAATAGACACAAAAACATAGTATTTCTGCATCGCACTATGTCAAGTCGCTTCCCAGCATACCATGCCATCAGTCGGTCGAAATACATCGATAAGCGTTGCGCCAAAAGGAACTGTCAGATTGGATGCAAGCACATCATTTATTTCTTAAAAATGGCTTTGCTTGACGTATAATGCTTTACAAGCAAACTTTGCTTTATAAAAGAATCTCTGATGTATCAATAGGTTTACCTGGGGGCACTGATGCATAATTCACCTGAAAACATCTCAAAATACCTATCAGAATGGGTCGGTGCAAAGCTCAAGCCTGCTTATTTGCAAATCGATAACAAACTGTTCTTGCTCTCCTGTGGCGGTAATCTGAATGCTTTCGGCATTTCGCATGCCGATTTGGAACAAGAAAATGGCTTGAACTCCCGGCGACTTATTACCGAGTTGCTGCCCTTTTTGGAAGGCGTATTTCCAATGGCAGAAAAGGTGGTGACGTTGCCGGCCATTGAAATTGCGCCGGATAGGTATGCTAACGTGCACATCGTTTCAGAAGAAAGCCATTATTGGATTTTATTGCTCGACGTCACCAACGAAGCAGCTCAAAAAGAATTGTTGCAGCAGAAGGCACGTTCGCTGGATTTACTGCAGAACAAAAACAAACAGCTTATCGAGAAGCTTGAGCTGGCCAACAAGAAACTAGCCGATGCACTGCAGGAAGTTCAGGCCAAAAACCAGGCTTTACAAGAAATCGCCGAAAAACGCGATGAATTTTTCGGCATTGCGATGCACGATATTCGTTCGCCGCTTACTACCTTTCAAATGTTGGTAGAAGCAATGGAAAAAGGTTTGATGGGCGAACTGGACAACATGCAGATGGACCTCATCGTCAGACTCGATAAAAAAATTCAACAACAGATGAAACAAGTGGATGAACTGTTGGAAACAGCCCAGGCCGAAGCGGGGCAGATCGACCTGAACCGAACACCGACCGATTTGACCGACCTTATTAGAGAAGTGCTGGACGAACGTCTGCCACAGGCGAAAGAAAAAGAAATAGAGATGACCATGGCCGAGGCCAACGAGCTTCCTTTGATTGAAATTGACAAAGATAAGATCAGGCGGCTGATCGATAACCTGATAAGCAATGCCATCAAGTATACCGAGCATGGCGGAAAGGTGTCGATTGCAATGGATTATCTGCCGGCTGCCCAGGAGATCAACGTATCGGTGAAAGACACCGGGGTGGGTATTGATTCCAAGGATATTGAAAACCTGTTTCAAAAATATCATCGAGCCAAAAACAAACCGACCGATGGCGAGAAAAGCATTGGCCTGGGGTTATACATTTGCAAAATAATCGCGGAAGCTCACGGCGGGCGCATCGAAGTTCGAAGCCGGGTCGGTCAGGGAAGCACGTTTTCATTTACCTTGCCATGCTGACATCAATCCCGATTACGCGAATACGTTCCGAGCAACAAAGCGATAAATACTTAAAATAAAAATTTATAAGCGACGGAGCCACGTACAATATAAACATCGCCCTTCTCATGTTTTTACTAGTTATTATTT
>Ga0272444_10003926_pt1 | contig 13252 bp, 12 predicted proteins | sample SSMForm13_FD_201033 | JGI IMG/M metagenome (GOLD analysis project Ga0272444, IMG submission 201033) | Marine sediment archaeal communities from Little Sippewissett salt marsh, Falmouth, MA, United States - SSM-Form-13 | ecosystem: Environmental > Aquatic > Marine > Wetlands > Sediment ...
ATCCGGAGTTGATCGATCACCTGCTGCCGTTGCGCAGCCCGATGGCGCTGGCCGCGCGCGACGCCCGCGTCAGGCTGGAAAAGAAAACGGGCTTGGCGCCGGACCGCATCGGCGTGTTCACCCTGACTGGCTGCCCGGCGCGGATGACGCGCATTCGCGCGCCGTTGACCGAAGACAAAAGCGCGCTCGACGGGGCGATCAGCGTCGCCGACGTTTATGGCGACATTCAGGCCAACCTGAAAAAAGTCGACCCGCGCGCCGAGGTATCCCGCGCGACCGCCCGCGGCATTCGCTGGGGCGCGGTCGGCGGCGAAGTCAAAGCACTGGGGATGGAAGACTGCATCTACGTCGACGGGGTGCAGAACGTACTCGATTTGTTCGAAGAGATCGAAAAGGGGCGGCTGAGTCGCTTCAATCTCGTCGAAGCGCGCGTTTGCCTCGGCGGCTGCGTCGGCGGCTGTTTGATGGTCGACAACATCTACCTGGCCCGCAACAAAATGAAAAAACTGAGCACCCAGGTCGGCAACGCCGGGAAGCAACCGGACGAGGAGGAAATCGCGCGGCGCTATCGTCGCGGCGATTACGCCCTCGAACGGCGACCGCAGCCGGCGGTGATCGACCCGCTCGATACGAGTCCGAAAAAAGCGATGGAAAAAATGCGCCGGCGCAAGGAAATTCTCGACCAACTGCCCGGCATCGATTGCGGTGCCTGCGGCGCGCCCACTTGCCTCGCTCTGGCCGAGGACGTGGTGCAGGGCAAAGCCGAGGTCCATGATTGCATCTTCGTGCTGTTTGAACAGGCCAACAAAATGGCGGCCACTGTTTACGAATGGACCAGCAAGTTGCCGACCAGCATGCGTCAGCGTAAGAAACGATAAGGAGGGGATGCCGTGAATTTGCGCGAATTGGTGGACAAGCTCAATTTGCAGGTCGTCTGCGGCGAGGACAAACTCGACGTCGACGTGCCCGGCGTTTACGTCTCGGACATGCTTTCGGACGTGATGGCCAACGCCGCCCCCGGCGCGCTCTGGATCACCCTCCAGGTGCACCAGAACATCATCGCCGTAGCGACGCTGCGTGAATTGGCGGCGATCGTCTGCGTGCGCGGACGCCAGCCGGAAGCGGACACCATCGAAAAAGCGATGGCGGAAGGCGTATGCCTGCTGACGACCGACAAAACGACGTTCGAATTCGCCGGCCTGCTGTGGGAACTGGGACTGCGCCCGTAATCCGGCGGGCGCGCGGCGGAACCCGTGAGCGGGCGAGGCGAGCAAAAGCTCTTTGAATTTATTTGCGATCTGCACCTGCACACCTGCCTGTCGCCCTGCGGCAGCCTCGGCGCTTCGCCGCGCGGGCAGATGCTGGCGGCGGCTGCGCGCGGCATCGACATGGTCGCCATCTGCGACCACAACACGGCCGATAACGTCGACGCCTGCCGACGGGCCGCAGTCGACACCGGGATGGTCGTGCTCGCGGGGATGGAAGTGTGCAGCGCCGAGGAAGTGCACTCGCTGGCGATCATGCCCGACGTCGAAGCCGCACTGTCGCTGCAGGAAGTCATCTGGGCGAACCTGCCGGGACACAACGACCCGGACGTGTTCGGCATGCAGGTGGTGGCCGATCACGAAGACAACGTGCTCGGCTTTTGCGACCGGCTGTTGATCGGCGCGACGCAACTGGGCCTGCCGGCTGTCGCTCGGGAAGTGCGTGACCGCGGCGGGTTGCTGATCGCCGCCCACGTCGACCGCGAAGGCTACGGGGTGATCGCGCAGCTCGGTTTCGTCCCGCGCGACACCTACGACGCGCTGGAGGTCAGCGCCCGCGGCGATGTGGGGATGTATCGCGACGAAGCCGAACGGCTGGGCGTGCCGTTGTTGCGCAACTCCGACGCGCATGATCCGGACGACGTCGGCCGCGTAACGACGCGCATCCGCATGGCGCACCGCACGTTCGACGAGTTGAAGATGGCGCTTCGCGGTGAAGCGGGGCGCGAAGTGATTCAGGATTGAAGACGCGATGGAAGACTTGAGCCTGCACATTCTCGATCTGGCGGAAAACTGCATCACCGCCGAATCGACGCTGGTGCGCATCACCGTCTTTGAAAATCCGCCGGGCGACGAGTTGGTGATTGAAATCGTCGACAACGGCAGCGGCATGACCGCCGAACAACTGAGGCAAGTGCGCGACCCGTTTTACACCACGCGCGACACCCGGCGCATCGGCCTCGGTGTGCCGCTGTTCGCGCGCAGTTGCGAAGAAGCCGGCGGCTCGTTGGAAATCGAAAGCGCACCCGGCGAGGGCTGCAAGTTGCGCGGCACGATGCAGTATGGCCACATCGACCGCAAACCGCTGGGCGATATGGTCGAAACGGTGATCACGTTGATCATGAGCGCGCCGCAGATCGACTGGGAATTCCGCCACGCGCGGGTGCGGCCGGACGGCGAGACGGCGCTGGTCGAGCTGGATACGCGTCAGGTGCGCGAGCAGGTCGGCATCGAAACGATAACGCACCCGGAAGTGGTGCGTGCGATGCGCCGCTCGTTGCGCGAGCAGACGGCGCAGTTGAACGATTGAGCAAGCGCTACTATCGCGCGCGAGCGCGTTCGTTTTCGGAGGGTAATTTTGGCAAGCAAACATCCGCATCACGACGACATATCGCCGGAGCAATGGCGGCAGATCGATGACGTACTGGAGCGTTTCCGGGGCCGCCGGGGCGCGCTGATTCCCGTTTTGCAGCAGGTGCAGGGCATCGTCGGTTACCTGCCCGAGGCGGTGCAGCAGTACTTGTCCGACCAAATGAACGTGTCGCCGGCCGAGATTTTTGGCGTGGTCACGTTCTACGCCTTTTTCAGTACCGAGCCGCGCGGACGCCACCACTGTAAGGTCTGCCTCGGCACGGCCTGTTACGTAAAGGGCGGCGAGAAGATCATGGACAAGCTGTCCAAGGATCTGGGCATCGCGAAAGCCGGCGGCACCACCGAAGACCGCCGTTTCACCGTCGAGGGGGTGCGTTGCGTCGGCGCCTGCGGCGTCGCGCCCGTGGTGATCATCAACGAAGACGTACACCGCGAAGTCGACGTGATGAGTCTGCCCGACATCCTTAATCAATACGAGTAGGAGATCGCCATGGCCAAGCTGACCATCGCCGATTTGCAGAAGATCAAGGAAAAGGCGGAGCGCACCCGTCATCTGCGCGAAGGCGGCATGCGCGCCAAAGTCGTCGTTCACATGGGCACCTGCGGCATCGCCAGCGGCGCGCGGCCGGTGTTGCAACGGCTGATGGAACTGGTCGAGAAGGAGAACATCACCGACGTCGCGCTGACCACCTCGGGCTGCGCCGGTTTGTGCAGCAGCGAACCGATGATGACCATCGAGATCGCCGGCGAAGGGCCGGTCAAGTACGTCAAGCTCGATCCGGATAAAGCCGAAGAAGTTTTCCGCACGCACGTGCTGGGCGGTGAAGTGGTGACCAAATACGTGCTGGCTCGCGGCCAGGAGAAAGCGTACTAGCGGGGAGGGTTCATGGAGCAAACGACGCAAGCGGTCCGCAGCCACGTGATGATCTGCGCCGGTACGTCCTGTGTGGAGTTGGGCTCGCTGGCGGTGCGCGACGCGCTGGAAAAGGAACTGCGCAAACACGGACTCGACAAGGAAGTGCGCGTGTTCACCAGCGGCTGCAACGGCTTCTGCACCGTCGGCCCGATCATGATCGTCTACCCCGAAGGCGTGTTTTACCAACGGGTCGACGTCGACGACGTGCCCGAACTGGTCGAAGAGCATTTCCTCAAAGGCCGCGTCTACGAGCGGCTGCTCTACACCAAGCCGGCCGGGCAGGAAAAGGTGCCGATGCTCAACGAGATCGGCTTTTTCTCCAAGCAGGTGCTGCGCGCGCTGCGCAACCGCGGATTGATCGACCCCGACAACATCGAAGAATACATCGCTCGCGACGGCTACAGCGGCCTGGCCAAGGCGCTGACCGAAATGTCGCCGCTGGGCATCATTAAGGAAGTCAAAAACTCCGGCCTGCGCGGCCGCGGTGGCGGTGGCTTCCCCACCGGCATGAAGTGGGAGTTCGCCGCGCGAGCCGAGGGCGACATCAAGTACGTGTTGTGCAACGCCGACGAAGGCGATCCCGGTGCGTTCATGGACCGTTCGATTCTGGAAAGCGATCCGCACGCGGTGCTGGAAGGCATGGCCATCGCCGGACGGGCGCTGGGCGCGTCGCAGGGATACATCTACGTGCGCGCCGAATACCCGCTGGCGATTCAACGTCTGCACACGGCCATCGATCAGGCGCGCGAGGTCGGCCTGCTCGGCGACAACATCTTCGACACCGACTATTGTTTCGACATCGATCTGTACTACGGTGCCGGCGCGTTCGTCTGCGGCGAGGAAACGGCGCTGATTCACAGCATCGAGGGCAAACGCGGCATGCCGCGTCCGCGTCCGCCGTTCCCCGCGCACAAAGGGTTATGGGGCAAGCCGACGGTGCTCAACAACGTCGAGACCTACGCCAACGTGGGACAGATCATTCTCAACGGCGCCGCGTGGTATGCCTCGCTGGGCACCGAAACGAGCAAGGGGACCAAGGTCTTCGCGCTGACCGGCGACGTCAACAACAACGGGTTGGTCGAAGTACCGATGGGCACGACGCTGCGCACCATCGTCTTCGATATCGGCGGCGGCATCCGCAAACGGCGCAAGTTCAAAGCGGTGCAGATCGGCGGCCCTTCCGGCGGCTGCCTGCCCGGCGATTTGCTCGACACGCCGGTCGATTACGAATCGGTGACGCGCACCGGCGCGATCATGGGTTCGGGCGGGTTGGTGGTGATGGACGAAACCAACTGCATGGTCGACATGGCCCGTTACTTCCTCGAATTCACGCAGGACGAAAGCTGCGGCAAGTGCACGCCCTGCCGCGTCGGCACCAAGGTGATGCTCGACGTGCTCGACCGCATTTGCGAGGGCCGCGGGGAGGAAGGCGACATTGCGTTGCTGGAAGACCTGGCCGAAACGATCCGCGCCGGCTCGCTCTGCGGCCTCGGCCAGACCGCACCCAACCCGGTGCTGACCACGCTCCGCTATTTCCGCGAAGAGTACGAAGAACACATCCGCGAGGGACGTTGCCGCGCGCACAGTTGCCCGGCGCTGCTCAAGTTCCGCGTGATCGAAGACAAATGCAAAAAGTGCGGCCTCTGCCAACGCGCCTGCCCGGTCGACGCGGTCGATTGGGAAAAGGGGCAAGTGGCGCACATCGACCTGGATAAGTGCATCAAGTGTCGCAGTTGCTACGGCGCCTGTCCGTTCATGGCGATCGAGTAGGAGGGGAGGATGAGCGAAGCTGTCAAGCAGGTGACGCTGACCATCGACGGACAAACCGTGCAGGTGCCGGCCGATTCGACGATTCTCGACGCCGCGAACAAGCTGGGCATCGAGATCCCCACCCTTTGCTACGATTCGCGCCTGCGCTCGTTCGGCGCGTGCCGCATGTGCCTGGTCGCGGTCAAGCAGATGCGCGGCCGGTTGACCACCGCCTGTTCGACGCCGGTGAGCGAAGGCATGGAAGTGACCACCTCGAACGAAATGATCGACCGCGTCCGGCACACGGTACTCGAACTGCTGCTGGTTCATCATCCGTTGGATTGCCCGGTCTGCGACAAGGCCGGCGAATGCAAATTGCAGGATTACGCCTACCGCTATGGCGCGGCGCAGAACCGGCTCGACGGCTTTCAGACCAAGCACGACCTGCCGCCGGAAACGCGCAGCCCGCTGGTCGAGCGCGTGCCCAACCGTTGCATCTTGTGCGGGCTATGCACCCGTGTGTGCGATGAGGTGCAGTGCGTCGGCGAAATCGCCTTTGTCCGGCGCGGCTTCGGCGCGGGCATCAGTACGCTGTTCGATCGTCCGCTGCAATGCCAATTCTGCGGTCAGTGCATCGACATCTGCCCGGTCGGCGCGCTGCTGGCCAAACCCTTCAAGCACAAGGCGCGGGTGTGGGAGCTGGAACGCACGCCGTCGATCTGCCCCTGGTGCGGCGTCGGCTGCCGCGTCGTTTACGAGCACAAGCGCGACAAGGTCTACCGGGTGCGCGCGGAGACGGGACTCGGCGTCAACCTCGGCAACCTGTGCGGCAAAGGACGTTACGGCTTCGGCTACCTGCAAAGTGACGAGCGCCTCACCCAGCCGCTGGTGCGGCAGGACGGGGCGTTGACCCCGGTAAGCTGGAACGAGGCCTTGGACAAGGCGGCCTCGCTGGTGCGCGAGGCGATGTATGCCGCCGGGCCGCGTGCGACCGGCTTGATTGCCGGACCGCGCGCGACCAATGAGGCGCTCTGGTTGGCGCGCGAGTTGTTCGTCGACAAGCTGCAAACGCCGAACGTCGGCGGTCAGCAGGAAGACCTTGCCGCGCCGCTGTTGCAGGGCGTGGCGCAAGTGTTGGGCGACGCAACCGGGGCGACGATGGCCGACGTGTTCACCGCCGACGCCTTGCTGGTCGTGGCCAACGACGGCGTCGATTCGACCCCGGTGCTGGGCAACCGCGTCATCGCCCGTTCGCGCGAGGACGGGGTGGCGCTGACGGTGATTGACTCGCGGCGCTCGGCGCAAATGAAATCGGCGCAGTATCCGTTGCGTTGCTCGGCGCGGGGGTCGGCTGACACGCTGGCCATTTTCCTGGCTACGATCATCGACGAGGGCCTCGGCAAAGGTCGTCATGACGTAGTCGCCGCGCGCAAGGCGCTGGGCAATCCGGAAAAACTGGCGGCACGCACCGGTCTCGAGCTGGAAACAATTCGGCAAGCCGCACGCGCTTTCGCCAAAACGAAAAACAAGTTGATCATTCTCGGCGCGCATCCTTACGATCGCGCCGTCACCCGGCGGATGGCCGTTACCGCCGCCGACCTGGCTCTGCTCACCGGCGCCAAACTGCTGCCGGTGGTGGAAAAGGGCAACCTGCGCGGCGCGACGGCGTTGGGCTTGCTGCCGGGCGAAGGCGGTCTCGGTTACGACGCCATGCTGCGCGCCGCCGGCGAATCGGTGCGTGCGATCGTGGTGCTTGGCGACGACCCCTACACCCACGTACCGGACGGCCGCGAAACGCGGGCGGGGTTGGACAAGCTCGACGGGTTGATCGTCAGCGATCTGTATTTGAGTGAAACAGCCCGCCGCGCCGACGTGGTTTTCCCTGCCGCCGCAATGGCCGAGCAGCGCGGCACGGTCACCAACACCGAAGGCCGGGTGCAGGCGCTGGCGCGAGCAGTGCAGCCGCCGGGCGAGGCCTGGCCCGATTGGCGCATCGTGATGGAGCTGGGTCGCCGGCTGGATCACGAGCATGGGCTGACCGGAGTCGACGAGTTGTTCGCGGCGATGGCCGCAGCCTGCCCTTGGGTCGGCGAACGGATGCCGGTTGGGGGCGAGGCGTCGCCGTTGCCGCCGGCATCGGACGAAGGTGTTTTGGTCGCGCCCGAGGTGGTTGACGAAACGCCGCCGGAGCAGGAATATCCGCTGAGTCTACTCACGGGTCCGCTGCTTTGGCATTCGGGTACGACGTCGATGCGCAGCCAACATTTGGAAGAGGTGTATCAGGGCCCGAACGTGCGCATCAATGAGGAAGACGCGGAACAGATGGGTGTTGCCAGTGGGGATCGCGTGCGGCTGATCGGCCCGAACTGGTCGGTGGAAGCTGTCGCCGACGTAGGTGATTTCGCCGCGCCGGGTTCCGTGTTTTTGCCCAATCATCATTCAGACGCGCCGGCCGCCGGGTTTTTCCGCGACGGGAAAGCGGCGGTGCGGTTAGAGAAGGTTACATCCTAGACCGGGAGTGAACCGTGTTGATTTCGTTTCTGATCGCGGTGGCCAAAGTCCTGGTGTTGATGGCGCTTTTCCTGGCAGCCACGGCCTGGAACACGCTGGTCGAGCGAAAAGTGGTAGCGCCGATTCAACAACGGATCGGGCCGAACCGCGCCGGGCCCTGGGGCCTGCTGCAGCCGATCGCCGATGCGGTCAAGCTGTTCTTTAAGGAAGACATCATCACCGACAAGTCGGAAAAGTTTCTCTACCACCTCGCGCCGATTCTCTCGGTGACGACCGCGTTGCTGTTCATCGCGATGGTGCCCTTCGGGCCGGAAGTGCCGGGGCTGGAGAACCTGCCGGGCGCGTGGAACAAGTTTTCGATGGCCGACCTGAACGTGGCGCTGCTGTTCGTGCTGGCGATCAGTTCGATCGGCGTCTACTCGGTGCTGCTCGGCGGGTGGTCGGGCAACAGCAAGTACTCGCTGCTGGGCGGCATGCGTTCGGGCGCGCAGATGATCAGCTACGAAATCGCGATGGGCTTGTCGTTGATGCCGGTGATCATGAGCGCGGGCAGCCTCAGCCTGCACGACATCGTCGCCGCGCAGGGCGATTACTGGAATTTGTTCCGGGCGCCCTGGGGACCGATCGGCTTTTTCGTGTTCTTCATGGCGATCCTCGCCGAATCCAATCGCGCACCCTTCGACCTGGTCGAGGCCGAGCAGGAGTTGGTCGGCGGCTACCACACCGAATACAGTTCGATGAAGTTCGGCGGCTTCTTCGTCGCCGAGTACGGCAACCTGATCACCATCAGCGCGCTGATCGTCACCTTTTACCTCGGCGGCTGGCAGGGAGCTATTCCCGTTGTCGATATCAACTTCCCCGCCTGGCTGGTGCCGTGGCTGGGGTTGGTCTGGTTCGGCCTCAAGACGTTTTTCGTGATCACCGTCATCGTCTGGATCCGCTGGACCTTCCCGCGGCCGCGCTACGACCAGTTGATGGGCTGGGGGTGGAAGGTGTTTTTCCCGCTGGCGCTGGGCAACGTGTTTCTCGCCGGCGTGTTGATCTATTTCGGTCAGAACCTCGGCATCGGCTTTTTCGGGTAAGGGGGTGAGCGCGTGAGCAAGTTGAGCAAGGTTTTCCTCACCGACCTGATCACCGGTCTTTTCGTGACGCTGGGCAATGCGTTCAAGAAACCGGTGACCTACCAATACCCGGAAGTGCGACGGCCGATCTCGCCGCGCTACCGCGGTCGTCACCGGTTGGTGCAGAACGACGACGGCACCCTGCGTTGCGTCGCCTGCGGGCTGTGCGCCGCGGTCTGCCCTTCGCGCTGCATTTATATCGAACCGGCCGAAGGTCCGGACGGCGAACGCTTTCCGGAGATCTACGAGATCGAAGTCGGCCGCTGCGTCTATTGCGGCTTCTGCCAGGAAGTGTGCCCCTTCGACGCGATCGTGTTGACCCAGGAGCACGAACTGGCGACCGAAGATAAGAAAACGCTGCTGTACACCAAGGACGACCTGCTCGTTCCGGCCGACGAAAAAGGGGAGACGTGATGCTCGTGGCAAAAATTCTCTACGGGCTGTTCGCGCTCGGCGCGTTGATCGGCGGCATTAATGTCGTCGCCCAACGCAACCCGGTCAACTGCGCGATCAGCCTGCTGTTCACCTTCATGTCGATCGCCGCGCTGTACATCCTGCACGGCTCGCCGCTGCTGGCGATGATTCAGATCATCGTCTACGCCGGGGCGATTCTGATTCTGGTGGTCTTCACCATCATGTTGCTGGCATTGCGCGATCCGGGCCAGGGTCTGCAAAAGTTTTGGACGTTTCCGCAGCGGGTGGCGGCGATGATCGTCGGCGCGTTGCTGGCCGGCGAGTTGATCTACGTCGCCGTCGGCGCGATCAGCCAGGCGGCCGCCCCGGCCGGCGCCGACCTGAAAACGCTGGTCGATCCGGCGACGCTCGGCCACGCGCTGTTCGGCAAATACCTGCTGCCGTTCGAGGTGGCCAGCGTACTGCTGCTGGCGGCGATCGTCGGCGCGGTGGTGTTGACGCGGCGGCCCAAAGGCACCCCGGCGATGATCGATGCGCCGCATGCCGACGAGGCGGAAGGAGGCGAATCATGATTCCGCTGATTTATCCGCTGACGATCGGCGCGGTGTTGTTCGCCATCGGCGCGGTCGGCGTGCTGGTGCGGCGCAATGCGATCGTAATTTTCATGTGCATCGAATTGATGCTCAACGCGGTCAACCTGACGTTGATCGGCATTTCGGGTCACCTGCAGGTGGTCGACGGGCCGATCTTCGTGTTGTTCATCATGGCGGTGGCGGCGGCCGAAGCGGCGGTCGGACTGGCGATCATCATTGCGCTGTTCCGGCGCAAGTCGACGGTCGACGTCACCCACTTCAACATCCTTAAGGGCTAGGAGCGTCGGATGGACGACCTGCTGTTTCTGATCCCGCTCTTTCCGTTGATCGGCGTGATCCTCAACGGATTGCTCAGCCCGAAGCTGTGGCCGAAAAACGAGAAGCTGACCGGCGCGATCGGTTCGCTGACCGTGCTGGGCAGTTTCGTCGTCGGCCTGCTGGCGTTTTTCGAGTTGCTGGGCAAAGAGGAAGGTTCGCGGCGCATGGTCGACACGCTGTACACCTGGATAGCGGTCAAACCGCTGGAGGTGAAGTTCAGCTTCGTGTTCGACCAACTCAGCGCGGTGATGGTGCTGGTAGTGACGGGCGTGGCGTTTCTCATTCACGTCTACTCGATCGGCTACATGCACAGCGACCGCGGCTTCCGGCGGTTTTTCACCTACATGAACCTGTTCGTCTTCGCCATGCTGCTGCTGGTGTTGGGCGACAACTTCCTGGTGATGTTCGTCGGTTGGGAAGGCGTCGGCCTCTGCTCCTATCTGCTGATCGGCTACTTCTACGAGAAGCGCAGCGCCGCCGACGCGGGCAAGAAGGCGTTCGTGGTCAACCGCATCGGCGACTTCGGTTTTTTGCTGGCGATCTTTTTGGTCTTCTGGCATTTCGGCTCGCTGGAATTTTCCGCCGTCGCCAAAAACGCGCACACCGTTTCGGCGGGCGCGGTCACCGTGATTACGCTGCTGCTGTTTTTGGGCGCCACCGGCAAGAGCGCGCAGATTCCGTTGTACTTCTGGTTGCCCGACGCGATGGAAGGCCCGACGCCGGTCAGCGCGTTGATTCACGCGGCGACGATGGTCACCGCCGGCGTGTACATGATCGCGCGCACCCACTTCTTTTACGACCTGGCGCCGATCTCGCAGATGATCGTCACCACCGTCGGCTGCCTCACCGCGTTCTACGCGGCGACCATCGCCTTCGCCCAGCGCGACATCAAGCGCATCCTGGCTTACTCGACGATCAGCCAGCTCGGCTACATGTTCGTCGGCGTCGGCATCGGCGCTTACGCCGCGGGCATTTTCCACCTGATGACCCACGCCTTTTTCAAGGCGCTGCTCTTTCTCGCCGCCGGCAGCGTAATGCACGCGCTGCGGGGCGAGTTGGACATCTACAAGATGGGCGGGTTGAAAAAATACATGCCCGTCACCTTCTGGACGTTCCTGCTGGCCACGCTGGCAATTGCCGGCATACCGCCGTTTTCCGGCTTCTTCTCGAAAGACGAAATTCTGTGGAAAGCGTTCTCGACGCACCTGCACGGTATTCCGGTGTGGTGGAACTACATCATTTACGGCCTCGGCCTGTTGACCGCCGGGATGACCGCCTTCTACATGTTCCGCGCGGTGTTCGTCGCCTTCTTCGGCGACAGCCGCATGGATCCGGAGGTCGAAGCGCACGTTCACGAAAGCCCGAAGTCGATGACCGTGCCGCTGATGATTCTGGCGCTGCTCAGCGTCGTCGGCGGATTGATCGGCATTCCGCACGTGCTCGGCGGCGGCGCACACTTCGAGATGTGGCTGCACGGCCTGGTCGCACACGGCGGCGAAGCGGCGCACCATCACCCGGCGGCGCTGGAGATCGGGTTGATGGTGGTTTCGGTGGCGGTGGCGCTGGTCGGCATTCTGCTGGCCTTCACCTTCTACCGGAAAAAGACCGAGGTGCCGGCGCACTTTGTCGAAAAACACCCGCGCCTGCATCGCACGGTGTGGAACAAGTACTACGTCGACGAGTTCAACGAGTGGGCGGTGATCAACCCGATCAAGCGTGCGTCCACCAATTTCTTGTGGGGCTTTGTCGACGTGTGGATCATCGACGGCGCGGTCAATGGTCTGGCCTGGTTGGCCAAGGCTTGCGGCCGCTTGTTCGGGAAGCTGCAAACCGGCCGCGTGTACGGCTACGCGACGGTCATTCTGATCGGCGCGGCGGCGGTGGTCGGATACCTGTTATTGCGCGGATAAACCGATAGGGGACGGATGCCCATGTCGTTTCGATTGATCACCCTGGTTGTTTTCTTGCCGGTAGCGTTCGCCTTCGGGCTGCTGCTGATCCGCAAGGACAAAGAGGAACTGCAGCGACGGTTCGCGTTGGTCGGTTCGCTGGCGACCTTCGCGCTCAGCCTGCCGCTGTATTGGCTGTACAAGCCGGCGGAAAGTCTGTGGCTGAAGGAAGCGGCCGTCGACTGGATCCCCGCCTGGGGCGTCAAGTACGCGGTCGGCGTCGACGGCATCAGCCTTTTCCTGGTGCTGCTGACCACCTTTCTGACGCCGCTGTGCATTCTGGCGTCCTGGCGGTACATCACCGAGCGGGTCAAGGCTTACCTGTTCGCTTTCCTGTTTTTGGAAGCGGCGATGCTCGGCACGTTCGTCGCGCTCGACGTCTTCCTCTTTTACGTTTTCTGGGAAGCGATGCTGATTCCGATGTACCTGATCATCGGTGTCTGGGGCGGGCCGCGGCGGATCTACGCGGCGGTCAAGTTCTTCCTGTACACGATGTTCGGCTCGGTGTTGATGTTGGTCGCCATTCTGGTCACCTACTTCCAGATGCCGGAAGCGTCGCGCAGCTTCGACCTGTTCGCCTGGTACAACGCGGGCATTGCGTCGCACCTGCAACTGTGGTGCTTCGCCGCCTTCGCGCTGGCCTTCGCGATCAAGGTGCCGATGTTCCCCTTCCACACATGGCTGCCCGACGCCCACGTCGAAGCGCCGACCGCCGGCTCGGTGATTCTGGCCGGCGTGCTGCTGAAGATGGGCACCTACGGCTTCATGCGTTTCGCCATGCCGTTGTACCCGCACGCGGCGCACGCAGCGGCGCCGTTGATGATCGCGCTGGCGGTTATCGGCATCGTCTACGGCGCATTGGTGGCGATGGTGCAGAAAGACGTGAAGAAGCTGGTCGCCTACAGTTCGGTGAGCCATCTGGGCTTCGTCATGCTCGGGTTGTTCGCCTACAACGCTCAGGGCGCGGCCGGCGGTTTGCTGCAGATGGTCAACCACGGGCTGTCGACCGGCGCGCTGTTCCTTTTGGTCGGCGTGCTGTACGAAC
>Ga0272444_10003927_pt1 | contig 13251 bp, 11 predicted proteins | sample SSMForm13_FD_201033 | JGI IMG/M metagenome (GOLD analysis project Ga0272444, IMG submission 201033) | Marine sediment archaeal communities from Little Sippewissett salt marsh, Falmouth, MA, United States - SSM-Form-13 | ecosystem: Environmental > Aquatic > Marine > Wetlands > Sediment ...
GCAGAAATCAGAACCCCCCCCACGGCGATCGTACAGACAACGACTCTCCGCCTGGTCTTCCCCTCCTTCACCCGTCACTGACCTCACTCTGGAACGAGCGAATCGTGCGACCGTTATACAGCTTTTGTGTCCGAATGTCAATTGACTTGCAGATCTCAGCGCCCTTCGCTCCGCTTTCCAGGACAATGCGATAGCCCAGGTCTGCGTCGTTTCTAGCGGATCCTCGTGCGGAAGGATGAGGCCGCACGCTCCCCGCTTCCGCGTTTCGAATGCTCAGCTGCGAGATGAGCCGTCGCGGGCTGGACTGTGGCGTCTTGAGCGAAATCGCTGAAAAGCAGATTGGAACTACGAATAGGATCGACGCGTGGACGATTGGCCCGAGTGTTTCTCGAGGAATCGACCGTCGATGAGGAAGGACGCCAGCGATTCGGTCACCGTCCAGACGTCCCCGGCGCCAAAGCTGACGATGAAGTCTCCCGGCTCGATGCGCTCTTCGAGGAACGCGACGACGCTTGGTTTGTCCGGAATCGAGTACACATCCGCGTTGGTCCTCGCTCGGATCGCATCGACCACGACGCGCGACGTCACGCCGGGAAGAGGTGCCTCGTCTGCTGCATAAATCGACGTGACAACCGCCACGTCGGCCCCACGAAAAGCATTTCCGAACTCGGCTCCGAGATCCCGCGTCCGCGAGTAGCGATGAGGCTGGAAGACCGCCACGACGCGCCGGGCCGGCCAGCCGGAGCGGATCGCGTGGAGCGTTGCCTCCACTTCCTCCGGCAGATGGGCGAAGTCGTCGATGACGGTGACGCCGTTCTCTTCCAGGAGCTCAAATCGCCGGTGCGGAAGGACGAACGACTCGAGGGCCTTGGCTGCCAGATGCAAGTCGACGCCGGCCAGGATGGCCGTTCCGAGAGCGCAGAGCGCATTACGGACGTTGTGCTCGCCGGGAGCGGGGAGCCGAACGTGCGTGATGGGTGTCCCGTCGAAGTGGAGATCGAACTCCATCGCGAAGCGGCAGTGGCGGACGCGCTCGGCGCGGAGACGTGCGTCCGCGTTGAGGCCGACCGTCATCGCGTCCGGGACGATCCGCGCCAGGGACGCCACGTGCGGGTCGTCCGTCGCGAGGACCGCACGGTCGGCCTGGGTCGCGTATCGACGGAAGGCTCCCTCGATCTCGGCGAGGTTCCGATACGTCTGGAGGTGGTCCTTCCCGATGTTCGTCACGACGGCGATCGACGGTCGGACAGCGACAAACAGGCCGTCGCTCTCGTCGATCTCGGCGACGAACCAGTCACCCTCGCCACGGTGCGCGTTCCCGCCGAGCGCAGGACAGTGCGCGCCGATCAAGTAACTCGGGTCTCGACCCTGCTCGCGCAGGATGGTCGCCGTCATCGCCGAGGTCGTCGATTTCCCGTGCGTGCCAGCGATTCCGATGCTCTGGTAGTGTGCCAGCAGCGAGGCGAGCGCGTGGAGCCGGTAGAAGACGGGGATCTCCCTCTTCTTCGCGGCGATGACTTCGACGTTGTCTCGAGCGACCGCGGAGGAGACGATGACGCCGTCGAGCGGCCGATTGACGTGATGTGGGTCGTGCCCCAACTCGATTGCCGCTCCGGCTTCTCTGAGCATGCCGATCTCACGGCACTCGCGTAGATCGGACCCCGAGATCGAGGCTCCTTCGGACAGCAGAACGGAGGCGAGTCCGCTCATCCCCGTGCCGCCGATGCCGACGAAGTGGTACTTCTTCTCTGACCCGATCAAGCGTGCGCTCCTCTCATCAGTGCCTGAATTTCCCCGAGAATCGCCGTCCTCGCGTTCCTCCTGCCGCTTCGCCGAGCGTTCTTTGCGAGACGAGCAAGCGTGGCCTCGTCGTCCACCAGTTCCTGCATGAATCTCGCCAACCCGTACCGAGCGATGACGTCCTCATTGACGACGGTGCAAGCCCCCTCGGCCTGGAAGGCGAGGGCGTTCCTCCACTGATGATCGTCGGCCGCGCCGCGCCACGGAACGAGAAGAGAGGCCTTGCCGCAGGCCGTGATCTCAGCGAGGGACGTCGCGCCGGCTCGGCAGACGACGAGGTCGGCGACGGCGAACGCGTGCCCCATCCGCTTGACGTAAGTCTCGACGACGATGTTGAGAGCGTTGGCCGCATGCATCTCGCTACGCAGGGAACGCGTTCGAGCCTCGTCGCCCGTGATCAACAGGATCTGGATCTCTGGATCGGCGGCGATCCCATCCTTCCCAAGCCGGATCTGCTCCGTGATCTCGTCTGACCCTCTGGATCCGCCGAAAACAAGAATCGTGCGTCGCTTCGGATCGAGTCCAAAGGAGTGGTACGCCTCGGCGGTCCGCTTCACGTGAAGCATCTCCTCGCGAATCGGGTTCCCCGTCACCACAAGCCTGCGGGCGGACGGGAAGGAGGCTCGGGACTCAGCGAACGAGACCATGACGACATCAACGAAGGGCGAGAGAAGGCGGTTGGCCAGCCCTCCGATGACGTTCTGCTCGTGGATCATCGTGCGGATCGGTAGGATCTTGCCGAGGCCTGAGGCGAGAAGGAGCGGCGGGAACGAGCTATGCCCACCGACGCCGACGACGATCTGCGGGCGGAAGCGGACGAGGACGACGATCGTCTCGATCAGCGCGAGGCCGAGCTGGAAGAGCGTTCGCAGTGCGGCGAGCGGCCGTCTGCGGCGGAGGCCGCGGACGTGAATCGGGAAGAACCGAACGTCGCTTCGTCCGGGGAGGATTCGGGCCTCGAGCCCGCGCCGCGTCCCGACGTAGCCGATCTCGATCGCGGGATCCCTCTGGCGGATCTCGTCGATCATCGCGATTGCTGGGTAGACGTGCCCGCCCGTGCCGCCTCCTGCGAATAGGATCCTCATCGGATCCCTCCTCCCTGAGACGCGTGCTTGGAGACATTGAGCAGGACACCGACCATTGCGAGCGTCACGAGGAGAGACGAACCGCCACTGCTCAGGAACGGGAACGTCAATCCGGTCACCGGAAGGATGCCGAGGACCACACCGGCGTTGAGGAGCGCCTGGAATCCGATCACGAAGCCGATCCCGAGCGCGAGGAGCCGTCCCAACTGATCGGGTGCCCGCTCGGAGATGGCGAACGCACGCCAGACGAGGAGGCCGATCAAACTGAAGATCACGAGCGTTCCGAGAAGCCCCGTTTCCTCGGCGACGATCGAGAGAATGAAGTCGTTGTGGGCCTGGGGCAGGTAGAAGAGTTTCGCTCGGGAGGCGCCGAGTCCCCGTCCGACGATCCCCCCTGATCCGACGGCGATCAGCGATTGGATCGTCTGGTACCCGGAGGACGTGCTGTAGGCCTGCGGATTGAGGAACGAGAGGATCCGCGCGAACCGATACGGCGCAAATCGAATCGCGAGGGCAACCAGCGGCAGTCCGCCGCAGCCGACCCCGACGAGATGCCAGACGTTCGCGCCGCCGAGGAAGAGCATCGTGCCCGTCAGCGCCGCGTAGACGAGGAGCATTCCGAGGTCCGGCTGGTTCAACACGATCGTCCCGAGGACGGCGAGCACGGCGAGGAACGGGAGAACCCCTTGCACGAACGACCGAACGGACTCGCCCTTGCGTGAGATCGCTCCGGCGAGATAGACGATCAGCGTGAACTTGAGAAGCTCCGTCGGCTGGAGTGCGAGGGGCCCGATCGAGATCCACCGCCCGTCGCCGAGGCCGATCGGCAAAACGGTGAGTGCCGTGAGGCCGATCGCTCCAAGGAAGAGCAAGTCGTTGATAGCCGCAAGACGTCGGTAGTCGAAGAAAGAGAAGAAGACAAGGAGTGCGATCCCCGCCGATGCCGCCAGGAATTGCCTGAACAGCATGGAGGTATCGCTCCCGTAGTGACGCTGTGAGAAGGGCGCGCTTGCGCTGTAGAGGATCACGAGGCCGACGAGAACGAGAAGCATCGCGATCAGAAGCAGCCTGCGATCGATCCGTCCGCTCACACCCACGCTCCGTCGTTCGTTGATCGTTTGGACCCAGCCGTCTTATCCAATACGGCATCTGTCCTGACGATAGAAGGAGCGGGGTTTGAGCGTGAGCGACGCTGTGAGATCAGCCGGGGTGACTCGTGTCCCCCGACCTAGGACCGGGTGTCCTGGGCGGCAGTTGGAGTGAACCCGGACCGCTCGCGGATCACCCGCAGAAAGGCCTCTCCTCTCTCGGCGTAGTTCCGGAACGCGTCGAAACTGGAGCAGGCCGGGGAGAAGAGCAAGACATCACCGGACCGCGCCTCGGCGAGGCCGAGATCGACCGCCTCTTCAAGGTCGCCGGCACGGACGGCCTCGATCCCCTTCGATTCGAACAACGTCGCGAACTCAGCGGCCGCCTCGCCGAAGACGATGACGCTCCGTACGGTACGGGTCTCGATCTCCCGGGCGAGCGCGGCGTACCCTGCGCTCTTGCTGCGGCCTCCGGCGAGAAGGACCGTCGGGGCGTCAACCGCGCGAAGCGCCGCGACGGCGGAGTCTGCGTTCGTCGACTTGGAGTCGTTGACGATGCGCACGCCTCCGATGACGCCGACGTCCTGCAGCCTGTGAGGGAGCGTGAACGCGCGCGACAGCGCGCCGAGCGAGAGCGAACGAACCGAGAGATTCGGATCGAGCGCCGAAGCTGCCGTCCCTGCGGCGGCGAGATTCGCCCGGTTGTGCGGGCTCAGCCGCTCGGCGCCGGGAGGAAGTGCTGGAGGTGGCGCATCGAAGAAGACGCGCCGACCGGCCCCTTGCGAGAAGGCCTCGTTGAGTTCGCGCGGGAGGATCGCGACGTCGTCTCTCGCCTGGAGCCGGAACAGCCTCCCCTTCGCCTCCGCGTACGCGTTCATCGACCCGTGTCGATCGAGGTGGTCGGGCGTGAGGTTGAGGAGAACGGCGACGTGGGGTCGCAGGAGCCTGCTCTGCTCCGCCTGGAAGCTGCTCACCTCAAGGACGATAACGTCGCACGACGCGAGGTCGCCGAGGAGCGAGACGAAGGGAGTACCGATGTTCCCGCCGAGGCAAGGAGCCCGCCCGACTCGACGGAGGATGCTGTCGATCAGCGAGACCGTCGTTCCCTTTCCGTTTGTCCCGGTGACGGCGATGACCGGAATCTCTCCGACCTGCGTGAACGCGAGGTCGAGTTCCGAGAGGTCGAGGAGCCCCGCCGCCCGTGAGGCGGAGACGATCGGATGATCGGCGGGAACGCTGGGACTCAGAACGACGGCGTCGGCGCCGGCGAGGAGCCGTTCGGTGTGGCCGCCCTCCTCGAACGGAACCCGGCGCTCGGCTAACCACGACCGTTCTACGTCGGCGAGCCCGCGCGTCTCGCTGAGCGACACGGCGATCTGCCGCTCGAGACAGAATTCAACGACGGCCCGTCCTGTGAGACCGAAGCCGAGGACCAGGATGTTGTCAATCTTGCGGCCCGCGACGGCGACGGTCATCCGGCCTCGATCCGCTCCTCGAGAACGACTTCAGCGAGATCCCGCGTCAGGAGAAGCCCCTCGGTCGTTGCGTCCCGGAGCGCGGCTCGCGGTGCCAGTCCGACGATCTCGCTCTCGGCGATGCGAACCCCGCGCCGATCGGCCTCCTCCGAGACATGCGCGAACGCCTCGGCGATCGTCGTCGCCTCAATGTTCGTCAGATTCATCGACACTTGAGCGAGACGCCGACTGGCGAGCGGGATACCGAGGGCCTTGACGCCCGGCAGTCCACCATCCGCCTCGCGGATCGACGAGGCGATCGCCCGTGCGATCGCGAGGTCATCCGTCGCCAGGTTGACGTTGTAGGCGACCAGGAACCTGCGTGCGCCGACCGCGACGGCTCCGGCCGTCGGATGAAGGTGAGCGGGGCCGTAGTCCGGTCTCTCGCTGGTCGCTCCGATCCGCTCACGGAGCGCCTCCAATCCGCCGCGGCGTACGGCGGCGAGGTTCCGGCGTTCCGGCTTCGATGCGGCCGCCTCGTAGAGGAAGACCGGGATCTCGAACTGGTCCCCGATAGCCGCTCCGGCCTCCTGTGCTACGGCGACGCAGTCCGCCAGGGTGTTCTCTCGGATCGGAACGAAGGGGACCACATCGACGGCCCCCATTCTGGGATGTTGACCTCGGTGTCGGCGCATGTCGATCAGCGGGATCGCGGCCTCGACCATCGAGACGACTCCGCGCACGATGAGCGCGCGCGTTCCGACGATCGTGAGAACGGACCGGTGATGATCCTGGTCGCGGTGTATGTCGAGAACACGGCAGCCGGACGAGCGGACGACGTCCGCGATCTGTTCGATCGCGCTGGCGTCACGCCCTTCGCTCAGATTGGGAACGCACTCGATCACGAGTCGTCACTCGCTCTGAAGGAGGAGCGAGACCGTCGCCGAAGCCGTGGCCTCGTCGTCGACGGATGCTTCGACGTCTACCTGAAGGAGGCCGCGCCTCCTGCGAACGAGGCGTGCCTCGATGCGGAGCTGATCTCCGGGAACGACCTTCCGCCGGAAACGCGCCTTCTCGATGCCGACGAGGTAGCCCATCATCCGGACCTCGCCCGGCTCGGCGTTCGGCGCGGCAAGAAACGCGGCCGTCTGCGCCATCGCTTCGAGGATCAGCGTTCCCGGCATCACGGCCTCGAGCGGCTCCGGGAAATGTCCCTGGAAGAACGGTTCATTGATCGTGACGTTCTTCAGCGCGACGACCCGCGCCTCGCCCTCCTCGATGACCCGGTCGATCATCAAGTAGGGATACCGAAGCGGAATCCGCGAGCGAATCCCCTCGATGTTCCGCGCGGACACGATGGACCTCGTCTACAGGTACCCGGCGACGACGCTCTTCACGTCCTCGGTGATGTCGGTGAGGGCACTCTCGTCGCGGTACACGAGGACGTTCTTCACCCGAAGAACCATGTCATAGCCCTTCTGAATTGCGATCGCCTGTGCGACCTGAACGATCTTGAGGGTTGCCGCTTGCGTCAAGCCTTGATCGAACTGGGTGAAGGCGTTCTGGGCTGACTCGAAGCGGGTCTGGTACTCGAGCGGATCGACGATTCCCATCTTGGCAATCGACACGAGGTTCTTGATCTCGTTCGCCAACGGCTCAGCCTTGTCCCGCCAGTCTTCCAGCTGGGCCCGAATGTCGGCAAAATTGTCCGAAGCGATCATCTGGTCGAGCGCGTTGATGTCGATCGTCAACTGCGCGTCGAGCATCTCGGCCTGCAGCTCGATCGCCCGTCGCTGATACTCGTCCTTGGAGATCGTCCTCGTCTGATACTCGCTCTGGAGTTCGGCGAACTCCCGGATTTTGTCTTCCGCGCGATCCCGAAGTTCGGCAGTTGCATCGATGAAGACGGAGAACGCTTCTTCCACGTTCAAGTAAGCGACTCGGAAGTCACCGCCCGAGCCCTGTTGGCGCTCGAGGTCCTCCACTCTGCGATCTAGCGCCCTGAGACTCGCTTCGTCTCCCCCTCCGGCCGAGGGAAGGGCAAACTGCACGATCAGCGCTCCGACTGCGAGGAGCAGGGCGAGTCCAGCTATGAACAGAACACTCCGCGACATGCTATTCCTCCTTGTTTATCGTCCGTTGGCACTTCGCGTGATTATAGAGATCCCTTCCGGTCTCGTCATCCACCCTAGAACATCGGGCCGAACCCGAAGTCGAATGCGGGAACCCAGCCGAGTTCTTCGCCGAAGACCCATGCGAAGTCAAGTCTCAAATGCACGCCGGCAACGCTCACACCGAGCTCGAAGCCGCCTGACGCAATCGCGTTGTCGATTCGAACCGCTCCAAGATCTACGCCCGCGTCGAAGAACGCGGCGACGACGAGCCCTTCCGTCAACTCGATGCGATGCTCGAAGTTGGCGACCATCACTCGTGTTACGCTTTCAGTGTCCGCTCCGCGGACGGTCGACGGTCCGCCCAGGCTGTACATTCGCGTTCCGGTTAGGCTGGTGCTTCCCCAGCCGATCAGGAAGCGTGTGGCAAGAACCTGGTCCGCATCGCCGAAGAGGAAGTTGGGTGACGGCGTGAATCGCGTCCAGACGAGTCCGACCTTGGTGTACTCCTCGCCGACAGCAAAACCGCCCGCCTGCTCGACGGAGAAGATCCGCTTCGATCCGAGATTGGGGAAGAGCGGGTCGTTGGTGTCGTCGTAGCGAAGCGACAGGGTCACGGCGTCGATCGAGTTCCACTCCTCGCTCTCATCGATTAGCCGCTCCTCGTCATGCGTGTAGCCGAGAGACATGTCCGTGTAGTCGGCGACCGGGTAGTCAAAGGCGACCATTCCGCCGATCGTTAGGTACTCGTCCGTGGTCTCGTCCGCGTCGGCTTGGTCGATGTTCCGGTAGAGATCGACGCCGATCCGATCGAATCCCGGGAAGTGAGCGATGCTGCTGTATCCGAGCGTCCACGAACTCGCCAGCGGATTCTCTCCGCCCGCGAGGCCGCGGTTGTAGGTAAGCGAGACGTCCTGGCCGGTCCCGAACAGGTTCTTCTGATCGACCGATAGCTCGCCGAGGATGCCCCCGGAGTTCGGATCGACCGTCAGCGCCCCGTTCACTCCTCCGAGGTTCTCCTTCTCGGTGACGATGATGGCGAGACGGACGCCGTCATCCGACCACTCCGGCAGGACCTCGATGGCCTCGAAATAGGCGAACGAGTTGAGCCGCTGGTAGGCGGCGGCCAGATCGCCCCACGTGAGGATATCTCCCACGTCGATCTTGAGATTCCGAAGAACAACGTAGTCACGCGTTCTCGTGTTTCCGGACAGGAGGATCTGGGAGACCTCACCCTCCTCTACACGCAGCTGGAGGGCACCGTCCTCGACGCCTGAGACGGAGAGTCGAACCATCATGTACCCCGAGTCGCGATAGAGATTGTACAATCCTTCGACGATCTGCAGCAGCCCGTAGTTGTCGACGGGACCGGGTGGGATCGCATTCAGCACGCCCGCTGCCGTCTCAAGCGAGAAACGGCTCACTCCTTCGAGCGCGATCCTCTCGAATTCGGCGGGCGACCCAATCAGTTCGCGCTCCGTCAACGACCAGTTTAGGATCACTTCGTCCGATGATCCCACGGCCTGGGGGACGACATCGACGTTGGAGAAGAAGACGGAGTTCCGCAACGCAAGCATGACCTGCTGAACCCGTGTCTGGAGAAGCGGCTCGCCGAGATCAAGGTCGATCATCTCGTCCGCCACGCTGTTCGGAACGGTCTTCAAGCCGTCGACGAGGTTGCCGGCGATTCGGCCTTCAATGATCGCGATCGACAGATGCTCGGTCATCGTGACATCGCCGACCGCGATGAGGACGTACCCTCGTTCGCCGTACTCGCTGATCACGTTCATCAGCGCGGTCTCGAGGTGGGCACGATTCAGGACCTTGCCCTTCCTGATCTCCTCATCCCGCAGGATCCTCTTGATCGTCGACGTGGGCATGATCGAAAGGCGGAACAGGTCGATCCCGAACAGCCCATACAAGCGCTTGTTCACGTTCCCCGCGATCTCGATCTCCTCGATGACAGGGTATTCGACGAGCCCAAATGTGATCGTTCCGTCGTCGAGAACGTCGGGCATGACCTCACGGAACCAGCCCAGATCGTGGATTGCCTGGGACGCAGACTTCAAGTCCGACTCCCGGACCTCGTCCCCGACTTCGAAAGCAACGACCTTGAGGAGATCTTTCTCCTCGATTTCCGCCAGTCCCTCGAACACGATCCTGGTCACCGTCACCGGAAACGCGGACGACGCAACGGAAAGCAGAATCAGAAGTGAGAGAGCGGAGAAAACCCCCGCTCCGAAACGTCTCCACATGCAAACCCTCCTCGAGCCGATCTGTCTCTGGGCATTCCAAACGCGGGCAGACACACGCCCGCGCGAAGCCAGACTTTACCGATCGAATGTGGTTTTTTCATGAACGGAACGGTGCGAGCGCTCATCCTCCTCAAGCGCGAAGCTGGGTTCGATACCGGAGTGCCTCGGCGACGTATGCCGCCTCGATTCGCTTGGCCCCAGCGAGGTCTGCGATTGTCCGCGCGACTCGGAGGACACGCGCGTGGCCGCGCGCGCTCAGTCCAAATCGTGCGACGGCACGACGAAGGAGCGTGGTCGCCTCGTCGTTCAGCGCGCAGTGCAACCGAAGCTCGTTCGAGTCGAGTTCGGCGTTCGAGTACCGTTCGGCCGCCCCGCCCATCCGCTCCCACTGAGCCCGTCTCGCCGCTTCGACCCTTCCCCGAACCTCGCTCGATGCGGATCTCTGCGCGATCCCGAGAAGGTCCTCCACCGGGAGGCGCGGAACCTCGACGAACAGGTCGATTCGATCGAGGAACGGGCCGGAGAGGCGCTGCCGGTACCGGTGAACGTCGCGGAAGGAGCAGGTGCAGGATTGGATTGAGTCCCCCAGGAACCCGCAAGGACAAGGGTTCATCGCCGCGACGAGCGAGAATGAGGCGGGGTAGCGCACCGAGACGCCGGAACGAGACAAGAGGATCGAGCGGTCCTCAAGCGGCTGCCTCAGCGTTTCAAGGACGCGGCGATCGAACTCCGGCAGCTCATCGAGGAAGAGGACCCCGTGGTGAGCCAGGCTGATCTCCCCGGGCCCGGGGATCCCGTGACCGCCGCCGACCATCCCCGCGTACGAGATCGTCTGGTGGGGCGCTCGAAACGGGCGGCGTACGACGAGCGAGCTTCCACGTTCGATGAGGCCGGCGATGCTGTAGATCCGAGTCACCTCGAGTGCCTCGGGGAACGAAAGCGGCGGAAGAAGCTCGGGCAGACACCGTGCCAACAGGCTCTTTCCCGCTCCCGGAGGGCCAATGAGTAGGAGGTTGTGTGCGCCGGCCGCGGCGATCTCGAGGGCGCGTTTCGCTTCCGTCTGGCCGCGGATGTCGGCGACGTCATGCCGGATCGAGTCCGGCCGGCTCTCCAGCAGGCGCTTCGCGTCGCTCCGGTGAGGCTCGACTTCGCCATCGCCACGCAGGAAGCCGACGGCGCTCGCGAGCGACGAAATCGGATAGGCCTTCACTTCTTGGACCAGCGCCGCCTCGGCCGCGTTTCCGACAGGGACGACGAGCCCGTCGAGTTCTTGATTCGCCGCCTCCAGCGCAAGCGGCAGCACGCCGGGCACTTCGCGAACGCCACCGTTCAGCGCCAGTTCCCCGACGATCAGATGTCGTTCCGAGACGGCGGGGAGTTGCTCCGAGGCGATCAGGATTCCCAGAGCAATCGGCAGGTCGAAGCCGACGCCTCCCTTCCGCACGTCGGCCGGTGCGAGGTTCGCCGTGATCCGCCCCGCGGGGAAAGAGAATCCCGAGTTCTTGATCGCGCTTCGGATTCGTTCGCGGCTCTCGGAGACCTCTTTTTCCGGAAGCCCCACGATCTGAAACGTCGGCAGCCCGCCGGCGATGTCGCACTGCACCTCAATGAGGCGCGCGTCGACACCGAGTACCGCTCCGCTGAGCACGCGTGCGAACATCCTGGGTCACCCGATCCGGAACGCGTCGCGATACAGACGGGGATGCCCGTCGGAGAACGTCACGACGTCGAATCTCGCGGGAAGCTCGCAGCCGGTCTCCTGCAGGAACTCGCTTGCCGTCGTTGCGATCCTTCTTTGTTTGCCGGCGTCGACTGCAGCGTCCGGTCCGCCGAAGGCTTTTCCGGTGCGGGCCTTGACCTCGACGAAGACGACGGTCGAGCCGTCGCGCGCCACGATGTCGATCTCCCCGAACCGTGAGCGCCAGTTCCTCGCCACGATCTTGTACCCCGCGTCCTTCAGAAGAATGCAGGCCCTCTCCTCTGCTTCAGTTCCCGACAGCGACATGGTGGTTATCGCCTGTTATATTCCCTTTGATGACGTGGCGCAACTCGAGGACCCAGAGCACCGATTGCGTGGCCGGTTGCGCCAATTGCGTCGGGATTGAGAGCGCGCTACAATCCGCGTTGCACGACTCGTGTGAGAGGATTGAATGGGAACGGTTCTGAGGAATGCCCGCCCGGTCTTCGGACCGGAGCGGCGGTTGTCTTTGCGATTCGAAGGGGGCGCCTTCGTCGATCTGACGGCGGAGGAGATGGTGCCCCGCCCCGAGGACGTCGAGATCGACGCGGACGGGAAGCTTGCTCTCGGCGGCTTTGTCAATGCGCACACGCACCTGGCCATGGTCCTTCTTCGAGGGCTCGCAGACGACGTGCCACTCGAGACGTGGCTTTCGGACTACGTGTGGCCGATCGAACGGAGACTCCGCCCCGAGGACGTCTACTGGTGCACGCTCCTCGCGCTCGCCGAAGCGATTCGCGGTGGGACGACGTGCGTCGCCGACATGTACTTCCACACCGACGAAGTGGCGCGGGCCGTCGAAGAGAGTGGCCTTCGGGCCTTGCTCTCCTACGGGATGATTGCCGAATCTCTCGATGAGAAGGGCAGAGGCGAGCTGGCGACGACCCGGAAATTCGTCGAACGGTGGAACGGAGCCGGCGGAGGACGGATCGGCGTGGCGATCAGCCCCCACACCGTCTATACGTGTGGCGAGGACGTCTGGCGCGAGGCCGTCGAGATGGCCCGCGATCTCGGGATTCCGATTCACACGCACGTATCGGAGACGCGTCACGAAGTTGCGACGTGGAAGGAGAAGACGGGCTTAAGCCCGGTAGCGTACCTCGAGCAGATCGGCGCGTTCGAGGTCCCGACGTTGGCCGCCCATTGCGTCCACGTCGACGAGATGGACATCGCGATCCTTGCGGCGCACGATGTCCGCGTCGCTCACTGCCCGAAGTCGAACGCGAAACTTGGCAGCGGCGTCGCGCCGGTGGCGGCCATGCGTCGTGCCGGACTCACTGTTGCCTTGGGAACGGACGGTGCGGCGTCGAACAACCGCCTCGACATGATCGAGGAGCTTCGCGCCGCGTGGATGATGCAGCGTGCGGGGAGTGAGGACCCGACGAGTCTGTCGGGAGACGATGCGATCTCGATGGCCACCGAGGCGGGACGCGAGGCCCTCGGGATGCTGCCGGGTGGCTTCGAGGTCGGGGCTGTCGCGGACCTCGTTCTCGTCGACCCGCGGCAGAGTTCCATGCGGCCGTCGCACGATCCGATTCCGACGCTGGCGTACGCTGCGAGCTCGGCCGACGTGACCGACGTGATCGTGGACGGGAAAGTGCTGTTGAAGGATGGAGAGCTCCTCACCATCGACGAGGAGCGTGTACAATCGGAGGTCGAGCGCCTGCGGCGCATGTATGCAAGCTAGTGTGGGCAGGTGCGCTATTGCGGGCAGGTGCGG
>Ga0272444_10003929_pt1 | contig 13248 bp, 15 predicted proteins | sample SSMForm13_FD_201033 | JGI IMG/M metagenome (GOLD analysis project Ga0272444, IMG submission 201033) | Marine sediment archaeal communities from Little Sippewissett salt marsh, Falmouth, MA, United States - SSM-Form-13 | ecosystem: Environmental > Aquatic > Marine > Wetlands > Sediment ...
CTGGTTCGTCTATGAAGACAATGGCAGGTACGCCCCATTGAGACAGTTTTTCCACCTGCCACCGCGCCTTCATGGCAAGGGTTTTGACCACCACATCAAGGAGCCGGTCATCATAGAAAACGGCTCGTTTTTCCTGGTCTGTCAACCCCGTGGCCAGGGTCAGAGGCCCGGTAATCTGGCCCTTGAGGGCCACCGGAAATTGCTGGGCCGATTTCATCACGTCCAAGAGGGTGAAAAAGCCCTTGGCGGTCTCCTGTGTAAGGGCAAATCGCGTGCCATCCAGGGGGGAACCCCCGTCAGTGACCGCGAGATAATCTTCATAGAATGCAAGCAACTCGTTTTCAAAGGTGGGCCCGGTGGTGTCCATGAAGACGCGATCATCATTCTGCACAATGCCTGGCATCCCGGGTAAGAACTGGACCATCATGCCCTCTTGTGGATGAACTGGCAGCTGAACCCACAGGGGGATGTCCCCCGTGTATTCGAAGACCATGCGAACGGCTTCTGCATGCGTGGTGACGGGGAGACTTCCAATGAGTACAGCCAATCTGTTTGCTTCAAAAATGGCCATGGTCGCTCTTTTCCTCAAGCGTTTTTCAGGTATGTTGAGTAGCATAGTGAACCGCTGCAGGCAACAGGGTTCTTTTACTCATGGCCGTTCCCCTTGACTCCAAGTGTAAAATGTTAGATAATTTTCATGTAATGAGCGAAAAAGCTGAGGAAAAAGGCAAGGGGAAGCTTCACAAGGCCGTCGGGGCAGGCATTGGCTGGATTGTGGCCGGACCCGTGGGGGCCGCTCTCGGTTGCCTTGTAGGACATACGCTGGAAAAAAATCCAGATCTGCTGGAAAAGGGGCTGTTCGGACACGGGCTGAAGCCTTATTATGACGTGCTTGAAGTCCCCTATGATGCCGGACCGCAGGAAATCAAATCTTCCTACAAGAGGCTCGCACAAAAGTACCATCCTGATAGATTTGTAGATACGGACCCCGTGATTCAGGAGCTGGCCAAGGGTAAAATGACCGAGATTAACGAAGCCCACGCTAGGATTATGGACAGCATGAAAAATACCTGACATTGGTGATGATTGACATGCTTTGGTTTAGATGTTATCATCAATTACAAGACTTCAAGGCTTGACAGTGGACGGTCCATGAGATTTTTTCCGAGGCACTAAGACGAGGAGACGTTATATGTTCGGAATCGGGATGCCAGAGTTAATTATCATTCTGGTCATTATTTTGATCATTTTTGGGGCCGGAAAACTGCCGGAGATTGGAAGCGGTATTGGAAGGGGGATCAAGAACTTCAAGAAAGCCACCTCTGGCGAGTTGGATGAGGAGTCTGAGCCCCGGGAGCCGGAAAAACTGGTAGGAGGAGACAAGACAGAAGAGACAGGCAAAGCAGAAAACGAAAAAGAAGCATAGGGCCGGGGCTTTTTTTTCCGATAAATCCGGTGTTATATTCCAACCTCCCCCGCGAGGGGATTTCTCTGTACGGCTAGAACGGGATGTCGTCCTCAGAGGGTTTCGTGACCGCTCCTTCCGCCTTGTCGTTTTGCTCTTGACGGGGCCCTGCTGGACCCCGTGATCCCAGCATTTGCATCTTCCAGGCCTTGATTTTTGTGGTCTGTCGCTTATTACCTTCCTGGTCCTCCCACTCGTCTGTCTGGAGGGATCCCTCAATATAGACCTGGCGACCCTTGGAAAGATACTCTCCGCAGATTTCTCCCAGGCGACCCCATGCCTCAATGCGATGCCATTCCGTGCGAGACTGCTGCTCGCCCTCTTTGTTGGTCCAATTCTCCGTGGTAGCAATGCTGAAATTCGCAACGGCAGTTCCGCTAGGTGTGTACCTTACCTCCGGGTCTCTGCCGAGGTTGCCGATCAGGATCACCTTGTTGACACTGGCCATGGGCACCCCCTGTGGATACGAAGTGAAGCTTGGGCTAAACGATTCGCATGTCGTTACCCTTCTCGTTCAGTCCATAGTCGATAAAGGACGCAAAAGCAAGTCAAATCCTGCCAGGAGTGAGCATACGGCTACCTGTTTGGGCCTGTTTTCTCCTTGATTAACAGGCTTCTTTTGATGTAATGGAGTGATGTTTGCCCTGATGTTGCAAAAGTCGAGGATGCCCGAGATCCCAGGCGTCCAGGGGTGAGGCTGTAGTAAACTACGCCGAACCCTTGGCAACAAAGGAGATGGGGTATACTCGGCTTTCCCATAGGGTAAAAAATAAGGCCCTTTTTTTGATGTTTCCTGGACATCACTAATAGTTGATTTCTCAGGATCGCTCTTAACAACCGCAAAGACAAGGCGTTACTGTTTTTGAAGACCTTTTGCCATATTTTTTATGCAACATTAGGGTTTGTTCAGCTTGGGACGATGTAGCCGTCATGGGATATATTTTCGACTTCCGGGCTGCCCGGCAATACGACAGTTGGTATGAGTACCCGCAGAACCGGTTTGTCGCTGATCTTGAAGATCAGATTCTGCTGAGGTTGCTCCAGCCCGTTCGAGGGGAGCGGGTGTTGGATATTGGCTGTGGCACGGGCAGACATCTTGTTATGTTCCTGCAAATGGGTCTGGATGTAACAGGCCTGGATGCCTCACCTCACATGCTCGAGATAGCAAAAAAAAAGCTGGGCGCCCGTGCAGAGCTGCATGAGGGTTTTGCCCAGGATCTCCCTTTTGAGGACAACAGTTTTAATATTGCCAGTCTGATTACGACCCTCGAGTTTGTCGACGACACTCAAAAGGTCCTTGAAGAGGCATGTCGTGTCGCCAAGGATCGCATCTTTTTGGGCGTTTTAAACCGCTATGCTATCAAAGGTGTTGAGCGACGGTTGACGGGCATATTCTCAGAAAGCATCTTTAATCGGGCCAGATTTTTCAGTGTCTGGGGGCTTAAACGACATGTCCGAGAGGCTCTGGGCAAAGTACCTCTCAAGTGGGGAACCGTTCAACTCCTCCCAGCCGGTTTGAGAACATACACCCAGTCTGTTGAGCGGTGCTCACTGGTCCAGAAGAATCCCTTCGGGACCTTCATTGGGATGGCGGTCACACTGGTGCCTCAATATCAGACGAAAAACATCCCCATCAAGTATGCCCGCCAGGCGACCAAGGCTGCCCCAGGGTTAATGCAGACCCCGACACACTCTCGTCAAGGAGACTAGCACCCATGGAGGCCTATCTGTATGAACCATTGGACGATAGGAAGGTGCGATGCCACCTTTGTCACCACCGGTGTGTCATCAAAGAAGGCAAGCGCGGCATCTGCGGCGTTCGTGAAAACCAGCATGGGATCTTGAAGACCCTCGTTTATGGGAAGTTGATTGCTCAGCACGTTGATCCCATTGAAAAGAAGCCGCTCTATCATGTTTTGCCCGGCACGCTCTCCTATTCCATTGCTACCGTTGGGTGCAATTTCAAGTGCCGTTTTTGTCAGAACGCCGATATTGCACAGCTCCCATCAGACCGAAAGGGGATGATCGTCGGTGATCCTTGCACGCCGGAAGATGTGGTCACGGCTGCGACGCGATCGGGCTGTCGGAGTATTGCCTACACGTATACAGAGCCAACGATATTTTTCGAATTTGCCCATGATACAGCCAAGCTGGCACACGAAGAGGGGCTCCTCAATGTTTTTGTTACCAACGGATATATGACCTCTGAGGCCCTTCACATGATCAAACCGTACCTTGATGCGGCCAATGTGGATCTCAAAGCCTTTAATGACGACTTTTACAAGGAACAATGCAGTGCCAAGCGAAAACATGTCATGGAAACCGTACAGCTGATGAAATCGCTGGGTGTCTTCGTGGAGGTGACGACACTGCTCATTCCCGGGCTCAACGACGATAGAAAGGAATTGGAAGAACTCGCCTCATTTGTTGCCGATTCCCTGGGGCCTGACACCCCCTGGCATATCAGCCGATTTCATCCGACCTACAAGCTGACAGACCGTCCCCCCACGCCTGCAGAAAGCATTCACGAGGCACGCAGAATCGGCCTTGATGCAGGGTTGCGCTACGTGTATAGCGGGAATCTTCCAGGAGACGAAGGGGAGAATACGGCCTGTTACAGTTGCGGCCATCCCCTGATAGAGCGGTGGGGTTATCGCATTTCCAAAAATGCCATTCAGGATGGTAGGTGCCCGAAGTGTAATGCCACTATAGATGGGATAGGGCTTTAGTTTCCCGGCCTATCACGTCCTCCAAGGGCCTCATTTCTCACCTTAGGTCTAACCGGGGCAAGCCAGAAGCAAAAACGTAAGAACTATCACGAAAGCACGAAAATACGAAGACACGAAATTCTGGCTATTTTTTCTTTTTCGTGCTTTCGGTCTTTCGTGTTTTCGTGATTAGCTTTTAGATTTTCTGCCACAAGAAACACAGACTTCATTGTCTAGGGCCTGGCCAACCCGGCATTTACGCTTTCTCAGATAGGCTCTTGAGGGCCTGGTCCACATCCGGGACATGAAACACATAAATTGCCTTTTTTGCATCCAGGGCTCCCGAGCCATAGACATAGTTTATGTTGATGTCGGCATTTCCGAATCTCCTCGAAATGTCCGCCAATCTGCCTGGCCTGTTATGAAGCTTTATGACCAAAATCTCCGATGTGTTGACCCAGTACTGGGCTTCGTTCAAGACCTCCAAGGCCTTATCGGTCTCATCGACCATCACCCGGATGAGGGAATATTCTCTGGCTTCTTTGATCACTGAGCCATAGCTGGCCGCAGAGGCGGTTCTTTTGATGGACTTGCCTCGGGCCTGGAACATTTCCTGAATGTAGTCAGCTGCGTTTTGGATGAACATAGCCAGAATGTTGATGTTGGCCTTTCCCATCAATTCTGCAAACGCACCCAGTTCGCCTGGGACATTTCTCAAAAATATCGAAAGTTGCCTTTCTTTTTTCATTCTTTCCTACTACCTCATCGCCGTGAACGGCAAAAGCGAGCCCATTCCCAGTCCCGACATGTCGGGACTGGGGGGATCTTCAATCGGATGCTCTTTGTGGCAAAACACGATGCCTTGTCATAATTTGATATGTTCCAGCTTTCCAACACTTTTGAGGATCTTTCTGGCCAGCTTTTGGAACTGATCCGTTACATCCGAGACATAGAATTCACAAGTTCCCTCCGTCCTGAGGTCATCCGCAATGTGAGGATTGTGGTGGAGGAAGTCTTTCACTGAACGAGATAACGCTTCTGATGAGTCAATAATCTTTACACGCTTGCCAATTTTTGCCTGAATGATTTCCTTCAGGAGGGGATAGTGGGTACAACCCAGGATCAGCACATCAATTTGCTTCAGCTTCAGGGGGTGAAGGTATTTCTTAACGATTCTTCTTGTCTCCCCTTTCTTCAGCCAGCCTTCCTCCACCAAGGGCACAAGCAGCGGGCAAGGGGCCCCGTAGACTTCCACATCCGGGCGCAAGGCCCTGATCTTTTGTTCATATACGCCGCTGTTGAGAGTGGCCCTGGTACCAATGACCCCAATACGCCTGCCCTTGGGTTGCGAGACCGCCATCTGGACCGCAGGGGATATCACCTCAAAAATGGGTACATCAAACCGCTCTCTGAGATGATCCGTGGCCACGCTGGAGGCCGTGTTACAGCCCACCACCAAAATCTGGGCACCCCTTTGGATGAGAAACTCTGCATCCTGGATAGCGTATTGTATAACGGTCTCAGGGCTCTTTGTGCCGTAGGGCGTACGTGCCGTGTCACCGAAATACGAGAGGTTATGCCGGGGAAAATCCTGCCTTAAGGCACGAACCACGGTCAGACCGCCGATACCGGAATCAAACACCCCAATCAAGGTCGCATCCCTTTCAGCACGAAGCTTTGGGCTTTCAGTCTTGGCAGTCCCTTTCGTATTCTGCCAGGACTTGTCTGACACACTTGGTGAGATCCTCCAGACTGACGTTTTTGCAAACGCCTGGGCACACGGAGTGTATGGCATCCCAGTTTGCTGGATCGACCAAGATACTTTCAATGAAGGGCCAAATTTTGCACATGCGGGGTTTCACTGGGTGGATGGTGCAGACTTCATCCCAAAAGACGCAGTAGCCCGACTCTGAGGTTCTGATTAAGGGGCGTCCGCCGGACCACTGGCAATAATCTCTGAGAAAGGACTCTGAATCTATGTTTAGATACCGGGAAATGCGCTGGATTTCTGGCTCATTCACAAACACACCACCGTAGCCCTTACAACAGTCGCCACATTTTTGACATTGAAAAAAGTCTGCAGGCGTAAGCAATTTAGAGTTCGCGCCTCCTTTCCATGGCCCGGCTGATGGTCACCTCGTCAAGATATTTCAGGTCACTTCCCATGGGCACCCCTGAGGCTATTCTCGTCACCCGCGCTGGATATGCCCTAAGGAGTTCAGCCAAATATGAGGCTGTGGCTTCTCCTTCCACATTGGTATTGGTGGCAAGGATCAGTTCTCGTATCTTGCCGTCCGCGACCCTGGTCACGAGTTCCTTGATCTTAAGGTCATCGGGTCCAACGCCGTTCATAGGAGACAGGGCCCCATGGAGAACGTGGTAAAGGCCTTTAAAAGCCCCCGACTTCTCAAGGGCTACCAAGTCGCTGGGCTGCTCAACGACGCAAACAGTTGTACTGTCTCGATGCGGACTTGCGCACAGGCTGCACGGGTCTGTGTCCGCAAGGCCAAAGCATTCTGAGCAAAGCCTCACTCTGTCCTTGACTTCAAGGATGCTTTGAGACAGTGCCTTGGCGTCCTCGTAGGGTGACCGCAGGATGTGGAGAGCCAGACGCGTGGCGGTCTTCTCGCCAATACCAGGAAGTCTTGACAGATGTTTTATGAGGCGGACAAGCGATGGTGGATAATACGCCATGTGACCCGACAGACTCTATGTCAGCCCCGGAACCTTAAAGCCGCCGGTCAACTTGGTCATTTCTTCGGATACCATCTCCTGAGCCTTTTTGAGGGCATCATTGACGCCGGCCACAACCAGATCTTCAAGCATCTGAACATCGTTGGGATCCACAACTTCTGGTTCAATCTTAATCGATACCAACTGCTGCTTGCCATTGGCAACAGCTTTGACCATACCGCCACCCACCGTCGTCTCTACGGTTCTTTCAGCCATCTCTTCTTGGAGCTTAAAGATTTTGGCCTGTAACTTCTGTGCTTGCTTCAGCATGTTGCCCATACCTTTTGTCATTTTCTACCTCCCGAGGATGAGGCCCGTCTGAGAACCATGGTCAACGAATTGGCCGGGACTCACAAGGAATCTAGTCTGTGCATCCATCCTCAGCTCTTTACAGTGCTCGTCTATGGGAGTGGCTATAGAATTTTTACCCCTACAACCCTTCCCTGGAAGACTTCCAGTGTATCTACCACCATGGGATGACTTAAGGCCTCCTTTTTTAAACGCCTGGCCCTGTCACTTTCTCTGGGATAGTTGTTTTCGGAAGTCTTGTCTTGCACTTCGGTAATCTTGATTGTCATGTTCCGTCCAAAGAACTGGCTGCAAACCTTCTGGATAGCAGCGGTACTCTTTTTGTCCCGAAGTCGAGCGGTGTGAAAAGAGTTGCCGCGCACACGGATTTCCAAAAAATCTTCGGCAACCTTGGACAACATGGCCTTTTCTAAGCTGGGGACAAGAGATTGACAGTGCTGATGAAAGATCGACAGGAGTTGTTGCCAAGTTTCTCCAAGGTCGTCAGAAGGTGCCCGGCCTTCATTGGACAGTTCGTTTCCTCCTGAGACTCCGATGGCCTCTGGCTTTGGCCTCGCGCGGGCTTTTCTTTGCTCAGACGGCCCACAGCGCTCTTCGAGCCGTTGGGTGAGACCGTCAAGTTTGTGCACAATTTCATCAAAGGACATGAGATGTTTGAATTGGGCTAGCTTGATAAGAAGCGCCTCAAGGGCCAGTTTCGGCTGGGCAGAAAGCCTGATGCCAGCTTCTCCTTTGAACAGCGCGGCGAAGACCTGATTGATGGACTCCAAGGAAACAGCTTCTACCTGTCGTTTCATGAGTGTCATTGCATGTGCAGGGACGTCGACCAGGGGGGGGGCGGTTTGGCCCATCTTGACGAGGAGAAGATGTCTGAAGTGGTCGAGCATCTGCCCATACAGCCGTTTCAGGTCGTGGCCGTAATTGTAAAGCTCTTCAAGGAGTTTAAGGGTCCCCACCACGTCACCAGCGAGCAAGGCAGAGGAGAGATCAAAGATGACCTTTCCATCAATGGCCCCCAGACTATCCAACACCTGGTCCTCAGTCACCTCGCCTTCTGAATATGCCATAACCTGATCAAGGAGGCTTAGGGCATCACGCATGCTTCCGCCAGCCTCCCTAGCCAGGAGGCGGAGACTTTCCTCGCCGATATGAAAGGACAGTTCCTGACAAACACGTTCTAAAGAGCTAACCATATCTTCAAGACCGATGCGCTTGAAGTTGTGTCTCTGGCACCGTGATAGTATGGTAATGGGAATCCTATGGGCTTCAGTGGTGGCGAAGAGAAAAAGGACGTGAGCAGGGGGTTCCTCCAAGGTTTTGAGCAGAGCGTTAAACGCTGGGGCTGTGAGCATATGGACTTCATCAATAATGTAAATCTTGAAGCGACTGTGGCCGGGCATATATTTGATGTTTTCCCGAAGCTCACGGATCTCATCAATGCCTCGATTGGATGCGCCATCGATTTCAAACACGTCTAGAGCGATGCCTTCTGTAATCTCCTTGCACGATTGGCAGACGTCGCATGGAGATGGGGTCGGACCGTCCTGACAGTTCATGGCCTTGGCCATAATCCGTGCCACAGAGGTCTTGCCAACACCCCTGGGGCCGGCGAACAAAAGGGCGTGGGCGACTCTATCAGCCCGGATAGCGTTTCTCAGCGTATTCGTGACGTGATCCTGGCCCACGACCTGTTCAAAGGTTTGGGGCCGGTATCTTCGTGCAAGTACCAAATAAGACATGGGGCCTATGCTTTAACCCTCTAGCCGGCTTGCTGGTCCGCCGGCAGTGGGTGCCCACCCGGTAAGCCAGCGGCGAGCGTCTGGTTACATATTAGGCGTTCATGACGAAATTTGACAATGCCAAACCTTGTGGCGGAGAGAGAGGGATTCGAACCCTCGGTACCGCTTTTGGCAGTACACACGATTTCCAATCGTGCTCCTTCAGCCAACTCGGACATCTCTCCGGAATTCCGCGAATAACATCCTCTGGCGGAGAGGGTGGGATTCGAACCCACGATCCCGTATTTACGGGATACCGCTTTTCGAGAGCGGGGCCTTCAGCCACTCGGCAACCTCTCCCATGGACCAGTGGCTCTCGCCACAACGGCCATGATCCGTCATCCCATAACCCGTTTGGCATTCTCTGTCAATATGCCCGTAGGCTTCATTTTATAGCTTGCGTGAGGTTTCTCTTTTTAGTATCAACGTCTTGCTCCCGTGGGACTGTTTTAACGTTGAGCCATTTTGTCACTTCTTGGCTGGACCGCAGTCCCGAGGGATCCAACATGGTTTCAGGTTTGGGTGGGTTTTTCTTATGGCCAGCATTGTGCCTTTTCGAGGCATTCTTTACGATTGGGAAAAGATTCACAATCTGAGGGACGTCGTCACGCCGCCTTACGATGTCATATCAGCAAGGGAACAACAGGCGTTCTACCAGAGGCATCCTCAGAACATCATTCGGCTGATCCTGGGCAAGGTATATCCTCAAGACACCGAACACAATAATCGTTATACCCGAGCGGCGAAGTTCTTTCGTGGCTGGCAGGAACAAGGCATCCTTGTGCGGGATGCAGTGCCTGCCTTTTATGTGACGGAAATCGACTTTACCGAAGACGGCACGCTTCGCACCCGGTTTGGTTTTATTGCATTGGTAGGGCTTGAGGATTTCGAAAGAGGCGGAATCCTTCCCCATGAAAAGACGTTTTCAGCGACCAAAGCAGACCGCCTGAGGCTCATGGAGGCATGCAAGGCGAATTTCAGCCCTGTCTTTTCGTTGTTTTCAGATCCAGGTGCAGAGATTTTCGGTGCTCTCCGAACCGCCATCAAGGGGATTGAGCCGACGTTCCAGTTTGAAGACCTCAAGGGGTATCGGCACCGACTCTGGCGCGTTACAGATCCACGACTCCATAGACAGATAGCAGAAGAACTGGCGGGCGGAGCCCTTTACATCGCTGACGGACATCACCGGTATGAAACGGCCCTGGCCTACAGGAACCGTGTGGCTTCAAAGCGAGGGGGTTTTGGTGGAGACGATCCGTCCAACTTCATCATGATGTTTTTGAGTAGTCTAGACGACTCGGGCTTGACGATCCGTCCGGTACATCGACTCGTCTGTGACGTTCCTCAACAGGCAATCGAGGGCTTCTTGGATAAGGCCCAGCCCTGTTTCCATGTGGAGCGGCTGCAGTCTCATGGTTTGAATCGCACGGAGGTCGAGAACGCCTTTCTTTCCCAGGTCAGGGCAGGGGCTGAAAAGGGCGTCCTAGGGGTGGTCTTCCGGGATCACAGGGGCCCTTACCTCCTGCGGGTCAAAGAGGGCATCATGGATCAGTGTTTTGGGGGAGAGATCCCGGCGCCGCTCAGAAGGCTTGACGTCACCATGGCTACCAAGCTTGTTCTTGAGAAGATCCTTGGCTTTGACGACACCGCCCTGGACGACGAGGAGCGCATCCTATATACCAGCCGAACCGAAAAGGCCTTTGAGGCAGTGGATACAGGAAAATGTTCCCTTGCTCTTATCCTCAATGCCACCAGGCTTTCCCAGATAGAAGAGGTCTCAAAAGCAGGTCTCACCATGCCAAGGAAATCGAGCTATTTCTATCCCAAGGTTATAACGGGTCTTGTTATCAATAAAATCGGTGAATAAGTGGTGGATCATGAGAGACTCGTGATGGCTACAAAGAGCCTATTTCGCGGTCGACTGAAAATCCTTCAGAAGGAAGAAGGTTACCGATTTTCCATTGACGCTGTTATCCTGGCTCATCACATTCCCTTGAAGGATATGGATATGGGCGTAGACCTGGGGACCGGCTGCGGAATCATCCCTATCATCTTGGCCTATCGGAGTTCTTCAGCACGTCTATATGGAATTGAAATCCAGAAGGATTTGGCCGAGTTGGCTTCTAGAAATGTGCGACTAAATCAGATGGAAGATAGAATTACCATTGTCTGTGGGGATATGAAAGATTTCAGATCCTATCTTGAGCCAGGCATGGCGGATGTCGTTTTCAGCAACCCGCCTTATCGCAAGGTGTTGTCGGGACGGATTAATCCAGACCCCGAGCGCGCGGTGGCCAGGCATGAAATTAAAGGGACTCTATCCGATGTGGTCTCGGTGGCTGAAAAGCTTCTAAGACCCTCAGGTAGGCTGGTGGTCATCTATCCCGCTGAACGTATCGCCGATCTCCTTTTACAGATGCGAGCCTTCAGGCTGGAACCCAAGAGGCTTAGGTTGGTGCATTCCAGACAGGATTCAGATGCCGAATTGGTTTTGGCAGAAGGACGAAAACAGGGGAGGCCTGGCGTCAGGGTCGTTCCTCCCCTTATCGTGCATAAGGAAGACGGTGGCTACACGGACGAACTCAAGGAAATGATTGGCGAGTGAACGCTTCATGCCCTTTCAACTTGGATCTTCATATCCCTTAACCGGGCCAATCTTGAACCGTATATCTTTCACTGATTCTTTCCCGAGGGCGCTGTTCAGCTTCTCCATTAACTCATCTTTGAGGTAATGAAGCTGTTGCGTCCAGGGGGCACTTGACACATGAACCAGGAGCAGCTTCCCCTTGATGGCCGCGGGCCGCGCGTTTTGAGCAATGGTGGGGCCCACCAGGTCTGTCCATTGCTCCCAGAGCCTGTGCAGATTTAAATCAACATCTATGCTGGAAGCCTCTAAGGCCTTTTGTAAAATGCCTCCGAGGGGAGCTGGCTTGTCCATTGCTTTGCGTACTAGTCTCATGGGGAGCTTCACTTATAGTTGAGAGTGTACCCCCTGTCAACAGATGCGCATCTCTGCCTTTTGTTTTCCCTTGACCGATTGAGGCGGCTGGCCTATAGTCCAAACTGACGCCAAGAAGCCGTCCTTTTGAACCCTTGAACAAAGGAGTAACCCATGCCCTGGGATTGGGATAAGCTAAAAAAGCAGCAACAGGGATCTGGTGGTGGGGTGCCCCCACAGGTGGACGAGTTGGTCCAAAAATTTAAGCAGCTCAAGATACCGGGGGGTTGGATCATCCTCCTTCTTGTCGTCCTTGTGTACTTGGGCAGCTCAGCTTTTTACACGGTGGCAGTGGATGAGGTGGGTGTGGTTCAGCGGTTTGGCAAATACGCGCGCACGGTAGAGCCGGGACTCCACTTCAAGTTACCCCGCGGTATTGAAAAGGTCACCAAGGTGAGGGTGCGCTTTGTATACAAGGAGGAATTTGGTTTCCGGACCCTTCAGGCAGGTGTCCGTACCCAGTACGCGGCAGGCCAGGCGTATGATAGCGAGTCTTTGATGCTTACAGGAGACCTTAATGTGGCTGTGGTTCCTTGGATTGTGCAATTCCGGATAAAAGATCCTTATAAGTACCTGTTTAAGGTGCGCAATGTAAGAAGTACGCTGCGAGACTTATCAGAATCCACGATGCGTCTGGTTGTGGGTGACAGGAGTATCAACGAGGTCATCAGCAAGCGAGAAGAAATCGCTGATCAGGCAAGAGGTTTGCTCCAAAAAGACCTGGATGAGGCAGAAACCGGGATCAATGTGGTGACCATTGAGATGAAAAAGACCAATGTGCCGGCACCTGTCCAGCCCTCTTTTAACGAAGTGAACCAAGCCACCCAGGAAAAGGAGCGCATGATCTATCAGGCAAGGGAGGAATACAATAAAGCCATCCCTGCTGCCAAGGGAAATGCCGAAAAGACCATCAAGGCAGCTGAGGGCTATGCCCTGGACCGGGTTAACCGCGCCAAGGGCGATGCCGCCAGGTTCGTCGCACAGTATAAGGAATATGCCAAGGCAAGAGATGTGACGCGCAGGCGCCTTTATCTGGAGTCGCTCAAAGACCTGTTTCCCAAATTGGGCCAGAAATACATCATTGATGCGGACCAAAAGAACTTACTGCCGTTGCTTAATCTGGGCAAAGAAGGAGGGGCGCAAAAATGAAATCTAAAGGATTCATTATTGTACTGATTATTCTTGCCTTTCTTCTGGTCTCAGGAGGCGTCTACACGGTGGATGAAACTGAGCAGGTGGTGGTCACCCAGTTTGGCA
>Ga0272444_10003930_pt1 | contig 13242 bp, 13 predicted proteins | sample SSMForm13_FD_201033 | JGI IMG/M metagenome (GOLD analysis project Ga0272444, IMG submission 201033) | Marine sediment archaeal communities from Little Sippewissett salt marsh, Falmouth, MA, United States - SSM-Form-13 | ecosystem: Environmental > Aquatic > Marine > Wetlands > Sediment ...
GCCAAGCAATCGACGATTTCATTACAGGCTACAACAAAGAAGCAGCCCCATTCGAATGGAAGAAAAAAGTTGTTAAACCCGTTGGCTTCAAAAGTTCTTACGCTGACTTATGCAGGTAAGTACTAGTGCCCATCCACGAAACATGATCCAATCCATGGGCACAGGTGTCAGTTTCCAATTCAGAAAGGACCATTTTGTGCTCTGAGCAAGGCCGCACAAGGGTTGACGCCGAGACGTACTTTTCGTACGTCGCAGGCGAAAACCGGCGGAGAACACCGCTCAGAAACAAAAGGACCATTTATGGATGGAAACTAACTAAGATCGACAATGTCAGTGACCATGTCGTCGAGATCGATGACCATGACACGGTTTCTTAAGAGGGGCTTTTTTCTTAGGGAGATTCTTGCTGCTTCTGAACACGCCAAGGAGGCGAAAAGGGTCGTGACCTGAGGTAGACAACCGAGAGAAGCCTCTGCCCCCGCACGGGGCAAGGAGGCGGCATCGCCGTAAATGAGCTGCAGCCCGGGGTCAGAAGGAAAAATGGTGGTCACGTGGCCCGAGAGACCGGCAACCGCGGCTGAAACCAGAGGACACCCCGCCTTTCTTGCGGCCCGCTCCAAAACAAAGCGGCCTTTCAGACCCCCCAGGCAGTCGATGGCCACATCTGAGTCGCTCAGCATGAGCAGGGCGTTGCCCTCAGTGAGATAGGCTTCGTGAGCGTTGACCACCACAGAGGCGTTGATGGCAGCCATGCGTATTTTGGCCGCCAGGGCCTTTGCCTTGCCGAGCCCTTTTTCCTTGCTCAGAAACTGACGGTTGAGATTGCTCTCTTCGAAGGTATCGCCATCGATCAATCTTAGGGTGCCCGCGCCCAAACGGCCCAGAATCTCTACCACCGTTCCCCCAAGCCCACCCAGGCCCACGACGCAGATACGGGATCGAAGCAGGGCCGCTTGATCCGCCAAGGAATAGGTCTTCATGTTCCGTGCGTATCTTTCCGGCACCACCCCGGCTTCCAGGGCAGCGATTTCCACGTCTCGGCCCGGCACGCCGTGCATTTGGGATAGTTTCTGAACGTCTGTTGACGCAATGGACTGGTATGGGGTGCCATCGGGGTGTATGGCAGCAACGCAAGCCTGGCCGACTCCTTGAGCGAGTGTAGTCTTCAGGGAAATTACCCTCCGCCTATAGGGGGAAAAACGCCTACCCGTTCGCCGCCACGAAGATTGGAGGACATCCCGCCCTTGATCCCGTTGATAAAGACAAGCTTCACCTCATCCAGGGGAACCCCAAGCCTTGTCATCAAGGCCTCTACGGTCTCACCCGATTCGATGGGGAGGTATTCGGCCCCTTGGGGCGAATAGGTCTTCAGGGAGGCAAAAAGCCTCAGTTCGATGTGAGCACCCATGGAAAAAGCTCCCGACTACTGTCGTGTCCCAAGAATACTTTGCATTTTTCGGCCGCGTTGCAAAGACTTTTTGTGAGCGACATTGAGCATTTTGGGAGCCAGACGGATGCTCAACGACGCGTAAAGAATCACAGACTGTCTGAGGGCCTAACGGCCCGAGTTTCTGTGATTTAGCGCTGTTTGGCAGGCGTCCCCAAAATGGTCACGGAGCGAGGAAAATGGCTTTGGACGACGGCCACTTTATGATTTGCACTTCTTCAACTTATTTCTGTGACACAACACTAGGACACGACATTAGCTTCTGCTCTTTTTCTTGCTCATCATACCCAGAAGGACCCGGTAGGGGCCGGGAATCCCGGGCGGCACCAAGGCCACACGATCTCCGTCTTTGAGCACGGTGTCCACGGGCCTGATTGATCCATTGACAAAGACGGCCTCTACATCTTCGGACAAAAGGTCCATGTGGGCGATCAGATCCTCCACCTTGGTTCCCTCGGCAACGTCAAGGGTTGCGTTGACGAAGGGGCGGTTTCGAGCCTTCAGCTTTTTCTGCAAAAAGGAGAAGGCATTGAACAAGATCGTTGCCATGATATCCCAATTCTATGACGACAAGGGCATCGGCCGTCACTGGGCGCCGTTGCCATAAAATGAAGAAATGAAAAGAGCCCTGTGCGGCGCTGCACAGGACTCTGCTTTTTGGGTATGCACCGGAAGCCGCCTCAACTAGCTGTATTGTACGGCCTGTTGCAGCTCGTCGTCCGTCAAATCCCATGTGGTATTGTGGGGCGGCAAAGGCTCTTTAAAGAAATCAGGGAGCCTGTCATGGGCCTTGGTAAAACCGGCCTTGGTGTTAAACTCGCGTTCGTCTTTGAGTATGGAAATGCCGAGATTCACCACGTCAGTCGGCGTGAGGGACAGACCATACTGGGCGTTCAACAGATCCACGATGGTCTGCACCCCGTCTTCCGTATCCAAGACGGCAAAGGCCACGAAGAGGCAAAGCCCCGTGCTGTCCACAGCGGCAGTGGCGACTTGCAGATTCTTCGACACGTCCACATTGCCTTCTTTCCTCAATGGATCTACGTCGCCACCGACTTTTAAAATATTTGGAGCCACGGCATAGCCGGCCGTATGGTCGGCGCCCATGGGTGAGGTGCAGTAGGTCACGCCTACGCCCTTGACCGCCCTCGGGTCATAGGCCGGAAGTCCTTGCCCCTTCACGACGGGAATCCGATCCACGCCCAATGCCCGGCCAGTGAAGGCTGCGCCGTTTCCGATGATTTTCCCAATGGGATCGCCGGTGGCGACCTTCTTAACCAGATCGATGGCCGCCTTGCCGTCTCCCCAAGGGAGCAAGCCGCCATCCATGGCCACCGCCAGCGCGCAGCCGGTCTCAATGGTGTCGAGGCCGATGTCGTCGCACAGGGCGTCGAGCCTAGCCACGTCGTCCAGTTCTTTGATCGTCGTGTTGGCGCCCATGGCCCAAATGGTCTCATATTCGAAGCCCGAGGTGAGGACCTTTCCTTCGCCGTCACAGTATACGTTGGAGCATTGGATGACGCATCCTGGATGACAACCCTCCTTGGTCTTGCCTCCCCGTGCTTCAATCAATTCGGCCATATGCTCACCACTGATCGCCTGGGCGTGTTCGAAGCGTCCCGCGCGGAAATTCTTGGTGGGCAGCCCCCCCGCCTCATTGAGGATGTTGATCAAAACGGCGGTGCCGTATGCCGGCAAGGCCTGACTCGTGACTGGATGGGATCGAAGGATTTCCACCCATCGCTGGTTGGCCTTTTTGAAGGCCTCGGGATCGACAAGAGGAATCTTACCCGTACCCGTATCATCGATGACAATGGCCTTGATCCCTTTGGATCCCATCACGGCACCCAAACCGCCTCGTCCTGCCGCACGCCCTGGCCGCCCGTTTGGGTCGGCAAAATGGATCGAGGCTGCCGTGAGGCGTTGTTCACCTGCCGGGCCGATGCTGATGACGCCCCGACGTTTTCCATACTTTTGCCACAACCGCTTCATGATCTCCTTGTTGCCAAGGCCCGCGTATTCGTCTGCGGGCAAGATTTCAACGGTATCCTTATTGATCACAATGAGGGAAAAGCCGCCATCTTCCGGCTTGTCTTCAAGAACGATAGCCTTGATGCCCAGTTTCGACAGTTTCTGAGAAGCCAGTCCGCCGGAGTTGCTCTCCTTGATCCCGCCGGTCAGGGGTGACTTCGCCCCAACCGAAATCCGCCCCGAATTGGCTGCCGCGGTCCCGGACAGTAGTCCCGGCGCGATAATCAATTTGTTCTCCTTGCTCAGGGGGTGACATGTGGGGGGAACTTCTTTCAACACGATTCTTGAAGTCAGCGCCCTGCCACCCAGAGATGCCAGCTCCTTACTTGGCTCTTCAAAGGTGAATGTCTTCTCCCGGGTGTTGATCCTCATTAATCTGGACATGCCATCCTCCCGTGGGTTGGGGTGACCAAGCAAGCGTCCATAGCCTTTATTCCGCAAAAACAACGCAACACAACCTACCAGGTAACCCATATGCTGTCAAACCTGGGATCGGCGTAAGGGCGGTCGCTTGGTTCCGGTTTGCACCTTTGTGGGGTTGTTTGACTTGCTTGGTTTGTACTGGTATCTTGCAAAGTCAATGGCCTTTTGAATGATCTTAACAAGGAGAAGAGGAGCCTGATTCATGATGTTTGACCTGTTCCAGAAGGGGGGAATCGTGATGTATCCCCTCATGGCTTGTTCTGTCATCTCCCTGACGGTTATCCTGGAAAGGGCGCTCTTCTGGATACGTCGAAAAAGAGACACAGACAGTCGCCTCGTGGATCACGTGTTGGACTTGGCTCGCATGAGGAAATATGAGGAAATCAGAACAAATACCCAAGGGTCCGCCGATTATGTGGTCAGGGTGCTCGTCTGCGGGCTGGTTCATAGAGAATACTCGCTTTCCAAAGCCATGGAAATGGCAGCCATGGAAGAGATCAAGAGGATGAAACGGTACCTTCCGGTGCTTGACACCATGATTACCGCTGCTCCTTTGCTGGGGATTCTGGGTACGGTGATCGGGATCATCCATTCCTTTGATATGCTCGGAAAAGCAGGCATTCAGGATCCCCATGCGGTGACGTCGGGCATCGCCCAGGCCTTGCTCACGACTGCTGCGGGCTTACTCATAGCCATCTTCACACTCTTTCCGTACAACTATTTCATGTCCAAGGTAGAAAAGGCAGCAATTCGCATTGAGGAATATGCCACATCCTTAGAAATTGTGCACAGAGGAAACCAAGAGCAATGAAGGTACAGCTGAAACAGCATAGCGCCCGAATTGAACTGATCCCCCTCATAGATATCATATTCTTACTTCTTGTGTTCTTCATCTATTCCATGCTCTCTATGGTCGTTTACAGGGGTATCCCGATTGTATTGCCTACCGCGGATTCGATAGAAGCTGAAAAGGGACAAGTCCTAAACATCACCATCGATGAGGCCGGAAATGTCTTTTTGGATGAGGAACTCACGCCTAATAATAAGCTTTTGCCTCGCCTCAAGAGCGAGCAGTCAGCCTTTCCCGAGAAAACAGCTGTCATTTCAGGGCACAGGGAATCGCCGTATAGGGCCTTTGTTGATGTCCTTGATAAAGTGCGGCTTGCAGGGTTTCAAAGGGTGTCCATGGAAGCAGAGCCCAAGAGACTTGAAAGCCCTTCGATGCCGGTGGCCAGAGATCAACGCCAAGACTAGTGTTGTATCTGAGAAATAAGTGTCATTAGTTACACGGCAGCCGAAAGCCTTTTCCGAGCGACATTGACCATTTTCGGAATCAGGCGGCAGTTGAGAGCAGCGTTAAGAATCACAAACTGTCTGAGGCCTAAGGCCGAGTTTTTAGGATTTAGCGAGCAAGTCCTTAGATGGGTCAAAAAGCTCATACAAATAAGTGAAAAGGAGTTTTTCAAAGGTCTCGAAACGGAACTACCAATGAAAAGGGATATCATCCTATCGGCCATCATTGCTGTTGCTGTTCACGTATCCATCTTGAGCGCAGCACTGCCAAGGGCCATGGATACCCACGGAAACACGCGTGAGCCAATGGCGTTGTCTATCGTTCACCCCCGCGCGGCCGCAGTGGGGCCCTCCCCTAAGCACGAAGCTGCCGAAACGGGGCGAAAGCCCCATTTTGTCTCAAAGAGCCAGGATATGCCCAAACCAGATTGCATTCCCAAAAGCAAGCCAAGCCAGAAAAAACGGCCCACCGCTAGGCCCACCATCAAGAAGAGGGACTTGAAGATAAGCCAACCTAAGGAGGTCACAAGGCTTGCACCAGCGTTCGCCCCGAAAGACAAGGTTGAATCAGTGCCAGAGCGTTCTCTTGACCACGCCCCAGAGGGGGTAGACAAAACGACCGATGGCGGGTCTGCTTTCAACACCGCGCCGATTCCCAGTGTCACGACCAAAGAGGAGGAAAACAACATAGGAACACCTGGGGGATACGGATCGGTAGAAGCCATAATCACCTATGCCACACCCAAATACAAAGAGAATCCTCTGCCGCTCTATCCCAACATGGCTAGGAGAAGGGGCTATGAGGGTCGGACGCTCCTGCGGGTTGAAGTTCTTGAAAGCGGCAAGGTAGGACGCATGGAAATTGCCACTTCATCGGGTTTTGACTTATTGGACCGGGCTGCCTTAGCATCGGTCAAAGATTGGACCTTCTTGCCCGGCACAGAAAACGGCAAAAACATGAAGCAATGGGTCATGGTACCCATCAAATTTTCCTTGAGATAGATTGCCGCCAACCTCACATCCTGCCATCCATCTCTTGTTGAGACCTTTGCATAACCTCGTCTCGCTCTTTGGTATGAGGTTTTTGACCCATCTACGTGCTCACTTACTAAATCGCAAAAACTCGGCCTAACGGCCTCAAATCCCGCCGGAGTCGGGACAATTTGCCCACTAAGGTGGGCCGTTCGTTTCGCCCAGATGGGTGCCCCAAAAATCTCCTAATTGTCGCTTTTCGCGGTCATGTAAAGCTCTCTCTTATTCTTGTTTTTTGACACCCCGTCACGACACCAGGGATAGGGCAAAAATGGCCGTGTTGCCCAAGACATGGATGGTGATGGGAACCATGAGGTTACCTTCCACCTCATAGGCCACGGCAAAGACAATGCCTCCCACGATCTGGGTTAGAGGAATCCTGGAGCTGATGGCATGGGCGAGAACAAAGATAACGGTGGTGCCAATCAGGGCCAAAAGAACGCCCCACCGTCTTAGGAAACCGTAGACGATACCTCGGAAGAAGACCTCTTCTGCAATGGGCGCCACCAGGCCTCCGACCACAAAAAATAAGACGATCCCCTGGGCACTTGGCGGCACATGGGTCTCAATGAGTTTGAGGGGGTTGATGTGCGTTGCATAAAGGACGGCAAGAACCAGACAAGCACAGATTCCGAAAACGCCCGACCAGATCAAGCCCCGCCTCACCCCAGTGAGGATTTGGCCTCGAGCCAGCCCTATGGATGACATGCCTCTCCCCCAGGTCCAGACAATCATTAGAAAAATCAGTACTTGTGCGAAACGTGCCGCACCCAGGATGAACATGGGGGAATGCCCGGCTTCAGAGATGACAACGCTGATAGCCACCTCAGTGGTCACGAGGGCAGCAAGGGCCAGGAACACAATTTTTGTTTCGATGGTCTTTACCACCATTGGCATTTCTCCATGGCCTGACCACCTTTCCGTGGTCTGCGACACGGATCAGGTGTCGTTCGTGGTAGCACTTCTTGGGCGTCCGTGGGCATGGAGCTGACCCCTAACGGCCACTCCATCTCAATTTGGCCTTCAGTACGTCATAGTAACTTTGGCCCGGGGTTCTGATCATGTGAATCGTGTGGGGCGCCTTGTCAATCAAGATGGCATCGTGGTGGGTGACGTGGAGACCGACTTGGCCGTCAAAGGTCAGAAAGATATTCGAGTCCCCCTCTTCGATCTTGATCTTGATGGTAACCGTGTCGGGGACGATCAGGGGACGATTGATCAGGGTAAAGGGACAAATGGGAGTAAGAATGATCGTTTTTAGAGACGGGTGGACGATGGGACCCCCTGCTGATAGGGAATAGGCCGAGGAACCCGTGGGGGTGGCCACGACGAGACCGTCTGCCTTGAACGTGGTTAGATAGTCCTCGTCAATATAAGTATGGATATGGGCAATCCGTGCAAGGGCCTCTTTGTTGATGACGACATCGTTAAGAACGGTTTGGCACGCGCGTTGCTCGCCGTCCCGAACCACTGTCGCTGACAGCAAGATCCTTTCTTCGGTTTTGTAATCGTCTTGGATCGCCTTTTCCATGACTGGAAAAAGTTGCTCCACCGGTGTCTCCGTGAGGAACCCAAAGCCGCCAAGGTTCACCCCGAGGACGGGGACACCCGTATCCTGAACCCATCGGATGGCGCTGAGGAAAGTCCCATCACCACCCAACACCACAATGCAAGAAAGATCGCTAGGGGCCTTGGTGATGTTTTCTACCAAACAATGGCGCGAGGTAATGGGTGCGGGGATATTCTGCCGGATGAGGACCTCAATCCCTTGCGCTTTCAGCCAGGTCTCGAGTTCGTCCGCCTTGTCCATGGCTTCTTGCTGAGCCTTGACGACAATGCCTATCCGCTTCATGGAACCTAACCCGCCGTGAAGATTCTTAAATCTTTTTGCTCTATAACAGGGTTTCAAACACGCGTCAAATCCAAGCGGACTGTCGCCCTCACTCCTTGTTGCTTGACCCAGATGGTCTCTTCATCAACCCAAGGCTTGCAGCCAAAAACCGACCAACAATCCAGAGGCCTTTTCGGCGAGATCCGAGGTGTTCATGTGGGCCCCAGCAATACGTCGCTCCTTGATCCCGGTTCTTTGCACAATCCACTCGTCAGTGGTATCCACCATGGTCTCGGGATCATAATTTGTCAGAACTCGGTCAAGCACATAAGATCCAGTTCCCACAATCCTAATGGATGCCATAAGAGCGCTTACTCCAACTACCAAGATGCTTTCTTATATCTCCTATGGAGAAGAGAAAGAATAAGAGCACTCACCTCACTGAGATTATCCTTGACCCGTGACTTTATATTATCCATATTTCTTGTGTCAAATCCATATTGGTCGGGCATCTTGTCTTTTCAACTGTCGCAGCAAAACAAGAGGCAACCCGTTTATGCACGATCCAAAAGACGGGCATTTAATGGTTTAAGGAGGTTTCAGGGCAATGAAGAGGGAGCGGTGGAAAAGCCAACTTGGGTTTCTCCTTGCATCCGTTGGGTCTGCCATAGGACTGGGTAATATATGGCGGTTTAGTTACATGGCCTATGACAATGGTGGAGGGGCCTTTCTTATTCCTTATATGACGGCTCTCTTAACCGCAGGCATCCCTCTCCTCATCCTTGAGTTTGGCATAGGACATGAGAGGATAGGCTCAGCCCCGCTTGCCTATGCAAAGATTAAGAAGAACTGGGAGTGGCTTGGGTGGTGGGCTGTGACACTCGTCATGTTCGGAATCGTTCTTTATTACATGGTGGTGATAGCCTGGTGTCTTAACTTCTTTGTCCTCTCCTTTAATCTTGGCTGGGGTGATGACCCTAACGCCTATTTCTTCAAGCACTTCCTTTCAGTGAGCGCGGCGCCATCTGAGATTGGCCAAATCAGAACCCCAATATTCTCTGCCCTTGTCATGATCTGGCTGTTGAACTGGTTCATCGTTTATAGAGGGGTACGAAAAGGCATAGAGCTTGCCAACAAGATATTCATGCCCGTGCTGTTTTTTCTCACTGGTGTGCTGGTCTTCTGGTCTCTGACCCTTGACGGGGCAATGGAGGGCGTCAGGGCGTATCTCACCCCCGACTTTTCCAAGCTCTCCAATCCAAAGGTCTGGATTGATGCCTACAGCCAGATCTTTTTCACCCTCAGTCTGGGCTTTGGCATCATGATAGCTTATGCAAGTTACCTCCCGGAAAAGGCAAACATCTCAAGAAACGCCATACTCACGGGCTTGATAAACAGCGGATACTCCCTTTTTGCAGGCCTGGCCGTATTTTCAGTGCTCGGTTTTATGGCCGCCACTCATGGGAAGCCCCTGTCCGAGATTGTCTCTCAAAGCATAGGTCTTGCCTTTGTGGCCTATCCCCAAGCCGTGAGCCTCATTCCCAGCGGGAACCTTTTTGGTGCCATATTTTTCCTCTGCCTGGTCGTAGCCGGGTTATCTTCATCCATATCCATCATGGAGGCATTCACGTCCGCCATGGTGGATAAGTTTGGTCTAAGGAGAAAGCCTCTCATCACCGCGATCTCGATCCTCGGATTTCTGGGTTCTATCATTTTCACCACCCAGGCAGGGCTGCTCTGGTTGGACATCGTGGACCATTTTCTGACCCACTATGGGCTGGTTGTGGTCGGTATTTTTGAATGTATTCTTGTTGGATGGTGCTTCAGGTTAAAGGTTCTAAGAAACCACATCAACAAAATATCCTCCGTCAAACTGGGCATCTGGTGGGACATCCTTATCAAGTACTTCGTACCCCTTGTGCTTGGGATCATCCTTTTTGGAGACCTGTATAACGAGCTGAGAAAACCGTATGGGGGATACTCCTGGGCATCCCTCATTCTGATAGGCAGGGACTGGGTATTACTCACGCTCATTGCTGCTTTTATTATTGCTTCAAGGCCGTGGAAGACAGCACATCACAAAACAGAGGGAAGAAGTTGTGGCTAGTATTTCTGGGGCTCCGGGCGAGACGTCAGACCTGAGGCCTCTAGCTTGAGGCTGTTTTCTGAAGGGCACTCAGGCGAGGGCTTAACTTCACCGGATAGGACGGGGGCCCGTCCAAGGCCTTGTATGCTTCATCCAGGGCTTGAAAGCGTTTTGCAAAATGCTGCCGGATCTCTTCTAAAGTTGGGGGGGCCTTTATCTGCTTCCCCTTCTCCAGCACAGGCGCCAGTAAAGGCATTGTCCCCTCTTGGGTCTCATCGTGGGTACCGATCACATCTTCTATGAACCGCCCCTGGCTGTCGGGCCTCCTAAAGACCTGCTTTTTGCCCGCCAGGTTCACCTTGCCCGTGCTGAGCTTCATAATGGGCCGCTTGCCGTATTGGACGAGTTTGTAAACAATGTCAAAATAGGGGGCATCGGCCGACACGCCCATCTTGGTCCCTACCCCAAAGGCGTCAATCCTGGCTCCCTCACTAATCAGTCTTGCGATCTTGTACTCGTCAAAATTGCTACTGGCAAATATTCCTGTTTCCTTCAGGCCTGCGTCATCCAGAATATTTCGAACCTCTTGACTCAACGTTGTCATATCGCCGCTGTCCAGTCGAACGCCTAATAACTTGCCGCCCCCTTTGGCCATCTCTTGGCCTATAACGGCCGCTTTTCGGGCCCCGGCAAGGGTGTCATAGGTATCGATGAGAAGAACGGTCTTTTCGGGAAAAGAGCGGGCAAAGGCCCTGAATGCGGCAATCTCATCTCCGAAAGCACTAATATACGAATGAGCCATGGTCCCCGAAATGGGGATGCCATAAAGCTTTCCAGCCAGGACATTGCTGGTGGCTGCAAATCCGGCGATATAGCTGTTGCGGGCCACCTTCAGCCCGGCGTCGACCCCGTGAGTCCTTCGAAGGGAAAAATCAATGAGCCTTCGGCCTGAAGCGCCATGGACACATCGGGCCGCCTTGGTGGCAATCATGGACTGCAGATTTATGGTGTTAATGACCAATGTTTCAAGTATCTGGGCCTCTATGATGGGCGCGGTCACCTCAAGGATCGGTTCGTCCTTAAAAAAGATCTCTCCCTCGGCCAGGGCCCGGACGCTGCCAGTAAAACGCATGTTTTTAAGATAATGAAGAAAATCGTCTGAAAACGTTCCTGTGCTATCCAGGTAAGCCAGATCCGTTTCTGAAAAACGAAAATTGGCTGCATAGTTAAGGACATCCTCAAGGCCTGCTGCGACAAAATAAGCCCGGTTGGGCGGGTATTTTCGAATGAAGAGCGAGAAGGTAGCCGACTCAGCCATCTTGTTTTCAAAGTAACTGGCCGCCATGGTCAGCTCGTAGAGATCGGTCAGTAGTTCAACATGTTCCGGAAAGTCCGTCATAGGATCTTGGCTCCGTATATCTTATCCATGCGCTTGAGAGCAAATTCATGAAACTCAGCGTCAAAATCCGCTACCCCGGCCCTCTGCACCGTGATGTTATAATCCCGATTGGCCAAACCACCTACCGTGTCCATCACGCAGATATTGGTGCAAACCCCCACGACCTCTACATCTCGAATGTGATGTTCTCTCAACAAATCCCCTAATTCGGTTTCAAAGAAACCGCTGTAGCGTCTTTTCTGGATCACCACGTCTCCCGGGCGGGGAGCAAGTTCCGGCACGATCTGGTGTCCCCACGTGCCGCTCACCGAATGCTTTGGAAATCTTTCAAACTCCTTGTCGTCTTCCAAGTGTGAATCTTGGATGTAGATGACAGGATCTCCGGTTTTGCGGTAATCTGCTATTCGGGTTTTGATGAAAGGAACAATGTCCCGGGCCGATGGACCACAGTACAATGCCCCTTTTTCATCCACGAAATCGTTGAGCATATCCACGACAATAAGGGTCCTGTGAGACATGATGACCTCCTGCTTGTTCATGGACAAAGACCTTCAAAAAGGTTCTTTTTACGAGACCCTTATTATTGCATAACCTCGTCTTGCTCTTTGGTATGAGGTTTTTGACCCATCTACGTGCTCACTGACTAAATCGCAAAAACTCGGCCCAACGGCCTGAAACAGTTTGCGATTTGCCCACTGAGGTGGGCCGCTCGTTTCGCCCGGATGGGTACCCCAAAAGCCTCATAATTGTCGCTTTCCGAGGTTATGCAAAGCTCTCTCTTTACGTAACACATTGCCCCTTTGAAAAACAGGGATAGGGTCCAGGCCTCTTTTCGCTTTGTCTAAACCGGTTTTTGATCAACCGGAGGGGCAGGGCCTGCCAGGGATTGAATGACGCTCTCAGTTGTTGTTTCTTTGCGCTCACTTGGAGACAAGTTTGACACGCATCAAAATTCGACTGCCCTTTGCGCGACCCTCGTTTCCTTGTTTTGGCGCAGGCTATTATATCACAAGGGCCGGACATACGCCGACATCATTTGACAAGGCAAGGGGTTTCCTTTATTGAGTCTCCAGTTAGGTTTGCAGGTTAACTGGAAAGCAACGGTTTGCAAAAGGAACCGACTCCACCCATGGCACCCTTGTTAGAAGTCGATGACCTTTGTAAGGAATTTGGCGGTCTCTTGGCCATAGCCAACCTGAGTTTTGCCGTGGGTTCAGGGTTGATTAAGTCGGTTATTGGACCCAATGGCGCTGGAAAGACAACCCTTTTCAAGATGATCACTGGAATCCTGGATCCTACGAGAGGTGAAATCCGTTTTAACGGGCGGTCTACAAGGGGCCTAAAACCCTACCAGATATCAGCCTTAGGTATATCGAGTACCTTTCAAACCGTGGAACTTTTCAGCGAAATGACGGTCCTGGAAAATGTAATGGTGGGCCGGCACGTGAGGACCCGATCAGAGCTCTTTGCCGCAGGTTTTCGCCTCAGGAGGATGCGACAAGAGGAACGGCAGATAAGAGACTCCGCCCTTGAATACCTCGAATTCGCCGGACTCGTTGCAAAGAAAGACATCAAGGCTGACAACCTGTCGCTGGGGGAGCAAAAACTTCTGGAAATCGCCAGGGCTCTGGCAACCGAGCCTCAGCTGCTTCTCCTAGATGAGCCGGCAGGAGGCCTGAATGACCGTGAGACAGAGCATT
>Ga0272444_10003931_pt1 | contig 13240 bp, 11 predicted proteins | sample SSMForm13_FD_201033 | JGI IMG/M metagenome (GOLD analysis project Ga0272444, IMG submission 201033) | Marine sediment archaeal communities from Little Sippewissett salt marsh, Falmouth, MA, United States - SSM-Form-13 | ecosystem: Environmental > Aquatic > Marine > Wetlands > Sediment ...
TGGAATTCAGTTGAGGACTTGCTTTGCGCTACCTGCATCGACTGATGTCCCGCCTTGCGTCATTTTGCCGATGGCAACCGCTCGTTGTCTCTGAGGGTGCCGGATGCATAAATCAACAGGCTGCTAGACCTCCTCGTCAACCATGGCGAGTGAGAGGACGATGAGACCGGGACGAGCTTGAAGGCCGACCTCTCCAGGCCGGCCGACCAGATGCGGCAGCGTGCGAGGCAAACGGGGTCAAGGATGCACATCAACGCTGAGTTTGTCTGTCCTCTTGCTGACACGTACGATCCAAAGAGTGCGCGCAAGGAATCGGTCAAGCAGTAGCATGGATGCATCGCGTTTCGCTGCATGGGGCGTTGCCGCGTTGGTGTTCGCGGCTCCGCTCTGGATGCTACCCCTGGAGGGGAGTGCCAACAGCGCGAAACTGATCCTCATCCTGGCCGGGATCCTCTTGATTCTTGGCATACTGGTCATCGGTTCGTGGGGTAAGCGGGAACTCATTGTCCGCATTCCTTGGCTCTTCTTTGGGGCGGCGCCGTTTGTCGCCGCATCCCTCATCTCCCTGACGTTCGCCAAGAACCCGTTCTTCGCTCTGGGTAGCCTCCTGCTCGTTTGCCTGTTCATCGCATACGGTCTCGCCGTGGCAGGCCTTGCATCTTCTGGCCACCGGGTCAGGCGGTTCCTCGGAGCGCTCCTGGCCGCGGGAGCGATTGCATCGATCATCGCGCTACTGCAGGCTGCCGGGCTGTTCGGCGATCCGATGTTAAGCCCGGTGCAGCGCGCCACATCAACGTTCGGAAACCGGAACTTCCTTGGTTCGTTTCTTGGAATCATTGCGATTCCCACGGCAGGGCTCTTCTTCTCTGTCCGGCGTCGGAGCCTTCAAGTCGCGGTCTTGGGGGGCTCTGTCATCTGCGTCGTCGGCGCGCTGCTCGTCCAACAGACGGGGATCCTACTTGCGCTTCTCGTTGGCCTCGTCTTCGTCACGGTTGGGGTAGCCATCTTCCGCTTGGGCCATGTCGTACGAAAGAACGTGCGGAAGATCCTCGTGCTCGTCCTCGTTGTCTCTCTTGGAGCGGGCGCGGGTTTGGCAATGTGGGTTGTACAGCCCCACGAAGAAGTCCGGCGTACGTCTGGATTAATCGTGGAAGATCTTTGGGCGGCGAACTACGGTACCACTCGCGAAATCGACTGGCGGGTCGGCTGGGAGATGTTCAGATCCCATCCGTGGACGGGCGTGGGGTTGGGAAACTACAAGGCGTCGTTCTTGGAAGCCAAGAGCCAAGTCCTTGCCGGACCTGCCGGGGAGATCTACGCCGAACCGATTCGGCGGGCAGAGCAGGCTCACAACGAGTTTGTGCAAGTTGCTGCGGAACTTGGAATCCCAGGGATACTGGCTGTCATCTGCTGCTTTGGGCTTGCCCTCGCGTGTTTCTGGATTCGGATCTGCGCGGCGCCGGGGGGAATCCGCCAAATCGAGCTCCTCATGGTGATCGCTGGCTTGGTGGTCGCCGCCGCTCACGCTGTCGTCAGCTTCCCCTTCCATCTGCCCGTCTCGGCTCTCTCTCTCATCACGCTTCTGGGTCTTGCGAGTTCCGAGTACTTCGGAGATCGCTCGCCGCTGAAGCTGCACCTCCGCGGCACGAAGGCGCGAGTCGCTTCGCTGCTCGGATGCGTCTTGCTTTGCGCGATCGCGATCGTCCTCGGCCGAGAACTCTCCGCTCGTGTTGCGTTCTCGAACGCGGTCGACCAGATCGAACGAGGCGATCTTCAGCAGGCTCAATTCCTCCTGAAGAGGAGCATCGACACCTCCTCGCTCACCACGAACGCCCTCTACTGGATGGCCAGCGTCGAGGCTCTTCTTGCCGAACAGGCGAAGCAAGCGGGTGAGTCGCTGGACGCTCGATCACTGCTGGAATCGGCTCGAACCCACGCCCTCATGAACCGGGACAGGTATCCGACCGAGGAGGGACTTCTCCTTCTAGCAGGCGTGGCACTCAAGCTTGATGACGTCGATCTTGCAGAAGCCACCATCTCCACGCTCCTCGATTCCAACCCGAGGCTCGTCTTCAGGAAAGAGGCCCTCTACTTGCGCGCTGCGGCACATGGGCTTCGAGGCGATACGGATCGGGCAGAGGCGTCTCTGCGTGATCTCATTGGCGAAGTCCCGGAGTACGTTTACGCGTACATTCTGCTCGGAACGCTTCTGCGTGGTGAGGGCAACACCGAAGAGGCGTTTCAGGTGCACGAAATGGCTCTAGGGATCACCCAGTCCGAACTGGCCCGCATTGAACTGGAAGCTCCATCCGCGAATCAGGCGGAGAGCAGAGTGCTTGAAGCCGAGAAGCAACGGCTTCTTGAAGAACTCAGGATGATTGAAGCCCTTCTCGCCGACTACTGATCCCAGCGGCAAGGCGATGCGTCAGTTGGAGAAGAGGCCGCGCTGCTGCTCCAGGAGCCTGTCTGCGACTCGATTTGCTGGAAGCTCGACATCCGAAGCCGTCAGGACCTCGTCCTTCTTGACGTTTCGTACCATGCGGCCGCCCTCAGCGAGTCCGATTCGCAGGAGTCCCTCGTTCTCCACGATCTCCGTATTCTCGCACAACCCGTAGGTCATGAAATGGCCTAGGGGATCAAGGATCTCACCTTCCGAGAGGTCCCGCTTGGCTGCCGCTACGACATCGACGAGCGATCCGCCAAGGGGAGCCAGGGTTGCATCCTGGAAGTCGACCGCCCGGACCACGGAGCTCGGGACCTCAAAGTGGCACAAGTGATACGGGCGATAGAAGCAATAGAAGGGGCCCTTGCCCAGCTTGTATAGCTCGAGGAAGCGCTCCTGGACCGGATCCTCATATGTGGCCACAACGAACACGCCCGGAGCGGGGCTCGGACCGACAATGTAGTCTACGATGGGGCCATTCTCGGCGATCTTGGCAAGGGGGAGTTCGTTCATCGCCTGATCGATCGGTGTTCCGGGCGCGACGGCCGGGCCATGCATCCCTCGCACATCGACGCGCATTCCTGTTGCATTTGCGATCACGGCCTGCTCGAACGACACCTTCGTTCCATCGGCGAATGATGTGACCATGTGCGCCTTCTGACCCCACTTGCGCGCGAACTCCTCCTGGGTCTTGGGGGTGCGATGGGGATCGTGGAAACCCTTGATGTTCCCACAGACGATCGGGGCTGCGCCGATGCCTCGCACAAACCGGTACAAATTCATCGTCACACCGGGCTGATCCCCGTCAGACCCTGTGTAGACGACTCCCGCTTCTCGAGCAAGATGAGAGAGCACTGGGCCCAGCGTGCCGTCGAGTTCCGCATTGAGGGACACAACATGTTTCCGGTTCTTGAGTGCCTCCAAGACGATCCCGGCGGCGAAGTCGATCGTACCCGTTGCCTCGATGATTGCGTCGACGTTCTCAGATCGACACATGATGGACGGATCAGAACTCACAGCTCCTGCGCCGCGGTCCATTGCCTGCTGGAGCTGGGCTTCGCTCTCTACGTTGAAGACGGTGTCCCGGCCGGCCTTCTCATACGCGCGCTCTGCCTTCTCGACGTCACGATTCGCGACGCAAACAAGCTCCATGCCCGGCGTGTATCGGATGATCTGGCGCGCGATGCCGGCACCCATGAAGCCTGCTCCCACCAAGCCAACGCGAATCGGCCGCCCGGTCTCTTCGCGCTCACGCAAGGCCCGATCCACAATGATCATCTCGGTTACCCCCCGTCGTCCGTCAAGTGAGTCCATCGTACACGCTCCGCCCTAGTGCGTGAAGACTCGGTTCAGGCAGAGATTGCCGGCCGTTCACCGGAGAACGTATACTGGCTGGGAGGCTGGGAGGCTGGGAGGCTGGGTTGGCCATCTCATTGCTCGCCCACCGGAAGGCTGAGGAGCATGACAGCGAAGATGAAGACGCCAAAACGAGGGGAGATCGAGGGCATACGACGCATTCCGCTATCCCTTCACACGGACGACCGTGGCTCGCTCGTCGAAATCGCTCGTCGGTCTGGCGCTCCGGGGGATCACAGTGTGGTTGACGAGTTCGGCCAGGTCTATCTTGTCGAGAGTCCGGCGCGCGGAACCATTCGCGGGTTCCATAGACATCGCGACCTCTGGGACTTCTTCTTCGTTTCTGTCGGGTCCGCGAAGGTGATCCTGGTGGACGATCGCGAGGGTAGCCGGACACAACACACGTTGCAGGAGGTCGTCCTCTCCAGGTTGGCTCCGCAACTCCTGGTCATCCCTCCGGGCATCTACCACGGGTGGATGTCGCTTGAGGACCACACGCAGCTCGTCAGTGTGGCGAGCGAGCCATACGACCGGGAGAATCCAGATGAGGAGCGAATCCCGCCGGACACATACGGAGACGTCTGGACCGTAAGGGGTCGATAGCGCCAAGAAGAGAGGTGGGGGTGGAGGAGCGGGGTCTGGTCGTCGTCGCCGGAGGAGCGGGATACTTGGGATCCGTTCTCGTCCCATTGCTTCTCGAGTCGGGCTATCGCGTCCGCGTCCTCGATAGCCTGATTTACGGCATCCGCGGTCTCGATGTAGTACGCGAGCACGTGGAGATCATCGAAGAAGACATCCGCACTGTGGCGTCGACAGCCGTCCGTGGGGCCGATGCCCTCATCAACTTGGCCGCGATTTCCAACGATCCAACAGCCAATTTTCGCCCCCAGTTGTGCTGGGACGTCAACATGACAGGGGCCGTCCATCTGGCGGAGATGTGTATGGCAGAGGGTGTACCAAGATACGTGTTCGCTTCGACCTGCTCCGTTTACGACACTCGAGATGCCTCAACGACTCCCCCGCTGTGTACCGAGGAGCAAGCCGTTCGTCCGGAGGGGCCCTACTCGAGCTCGAAGCTCGAAGCCGAGCGCAAGCTTCTTGCTTTGGCTTCCTCCGGCTTCTGCACAACCTCCCTTCGCAAAGGCACGCTCTACGGGTTCTCACCCCGGATGCGGTTTGACCTTGTCGTCAACACGTTTGTTCGAGACGCTCTGCGCTGTGGATCCCTTACGCTGCACAACGGTGGCAGTGCCTGGCGTCCGCTCCTCGACGTTCGTGACGCAGCCGCGGCATACAAGCTCAGCCTGGAGGCGCCTTCGGCCGATGTGAACGGGAAGGTCTTCAACATCCTCCATCGAAATGAACGTGTCGTCGATATCGCGAACAGCCTCCGGGCGGTTCTCGCTCGATATGAGATCGCCGTCGAAACTCAATCCGGCCCCGCCCCCGGTGCCGTCCGCAGCTATTGCGCTGACGACGCAAGGGCCCGAGGAGTGCTGGGATTCCAAAGCACCGTGTCCGTGGAGCAATCCATCGACGATATGCTTCCCCGGCTGAAAGAATTCGGATACACCGACTTCGAGAACCCCTGGTACTCGAACATCCAATGGATGGAGGCAAGGGCACTGTAGCCTTAGAGGTCTTCGGATGACCCCTTCTCGCTCCGTCTGTCGCTCAGCAGTTCCCAGTCCTCGTCGCGCATGAGAAGCGGCTTCGATCCACTCACATCCACAACCCACACGTCTGATGCGGGAAACGTTTGTGCGTAGCGGATCCAACGCTCATGGAGATCCAACAGGAGGTTTGGGAACCTTCGATACAGAACCTGTAGCGACGCATGGAGAGAGATGCCATCCCGGAGAAACGCACGAGCCCGTGTGGCAAGAGAGGGTTTACCTGCGAGCCCAAGCTTCCACGCTTCCGGATCGGCTCCTCCTCCCCGAGAGCGGGAGAAGAGCCTCATTGGCCCCCGTAAGACCGCTCCCAGGATCCTTCGGCGAGTCCTCCGGGCCAGTTGCCCCGGTTCGCACCAGATCACAACGAAAGTCGTCTTCGCCGCGCCGCGGATACGCTCGAGAAGGATGTCCGTGTGCCAGTCGGGCGTTTCTTGACGCAAGATGCCGTACTCAAGGATCGCTCTCCGAATGGGCTCGCCCGTCTGCAGGGTCTGGCCAAGCCAAGCTGAGTTGCAGACAAGCCAGTCCTCGCTGGCATCGATTCCCAACTGCCGAGCGATGCCCGGCCAGCGCTGCTCGAAGATGTCTCGGACGAACCGTGACTTGCCGCTTCCTGCGACTCCTCCGACGATCACAATCTGCCCTAGCCTGGCGCTCTCTCGATTCACGCAGAACAGAGTAACGGACGACCGCGGCCACGAGAAGCCGCTTATTGGCTTTCGGGCAGGCCTGCCTCGAACCCGTTCCTTCGGAAGCGAATCCACAGTAGACTTATCCCGCTCAAACACGTATCGCCTCATGGACTCCGGAGTTCTGAAAGGGGCAGGTTGGGAGATCGCGAGACCACGGCACTAACTCGGATGCTTGGCGAATCGGCGATCGGAGCCGTCGGGGCTGTCGTGGGCTTCCTTGTGAGTTACGCCATCCTGGGAGTCCTTACGCGCTACCTATCTCTTGAGGACTTCGGCGTCTATGCCATGCTGGTCTCACTTCTCGACTTGGCCATCGTCTTCGCGCTATGCGGGCTCCCTCAAGCCATCGACCGCTTCACGGCGATGTACAACGCGAGGGAGGAAAGCGGGAAGAGCCGCAGCCTTGCCGTCCGAGGCGTCGTGTTCGCGGTCGCAGTCGGCGGGATTGGATTCGCTGGGCTGGCTCTGGCTTCCAGGCCTATCGCAGGGCTCCTCCTTGGATCGTCCGACAGAGCCACAGCCCTCATCCTCTTCTCCGCATCGTTCCCCATCGCACTTCTTCTCCGAACGCTGCTGGCTGTCTCTATTGGGCACAAACAGCTCCGCCACTTCGTGCTCGTCGATCGCCTCCTGATTCCCGGGCTCAAGCTCATCCTTGGCCTTGGCGTTCTCGCCCTCGGCTACGGGCTGCTTGGATGGCTCGGGGCCTACTGCGCGGCGATGGTCGCAGGATTGGCCTGCGCGTGGCGGCTCGTGAGGTTGAGGATTTGGCCAGATCTCGCAGACCATGCACCCGAGAGGATCTCCTTTCGACGTATCCTTGGCTTTGCATGGCCTCTCGTGTTCGTCGATGTGACGATCCACATCGCGAGAGACGTCCCCGTTCTCCTTCTCGGACGAGCTGGGACCATCGAATCGGCGGGAATCCTCCGCATTTACTTGCTGATCGCCGGGTTCCTGGTTCTCGTCCTCTCGGCCGTGTCAAGGATTCACAAGCCGGTGATCACGGATTTGATCACTCGAGGACATCTTGAGGAGGCTCGAAGTACACATCAGCGAGTCTCGAAGTGGGCATTCGTCGTCGGCGTCTACAGCGCAGGGATCCTCTTCGTTCTAGGGAGAGAGTTCGTGGCGATCCTTTTCACTCCAGCGTACGCGCAGGAATTCAGCGCGCTGCTGATCCTGTCGGCGGGAGCTCTTGCACGCTTGGCATCCGGTCCGGGCGGAGCAGCCCTTCAAGCGATGGGAGCCACGCGCCGGAACCTCTTGAGTGCTGTCCTTGGCCTGTTTGCTATGGTTGTCTCCGGGGCTTTCCTCATCCCACGGCTCGGGATCCTTGGAGCTGCGCTCGCGATCTCCCTCTTCTGGGCTATCCGCGATGGAACAGCTGCTTGGCAAGCGCGTCGATTGGGCGGCTTCATCTCATTCGGTTCGGCACATCTGAAGTGCGCGCTTGTCGCGGCACTGACCATTGGAGGCTTCCTTCTCCTGCGGCACATCACCTCCCTCGCAGGGCCCGCCTGGAACGCTACGTTCGGGATTGCGTTCACTGGGGTCTATTGGGCGGGCTTGCTGTTGTGGAACGTCGTCGACTCTGTGGATCGCGAGCTGCTCTCAGGCGTCCTGAAGAGGGGCACTCCCGCGGGTTAGGGATCTGAGCGCCTACGAAGACGGCTTAGGATCCCAACGATCCGCAATCAGGCGACCGAGCCCTTCGCGAAGAGAGGTCGTCGAGGCAAATCCAAGAACACGTCTCGCCTTTTCCACATCAAGCCAGCTCGCGAAGATCTCGCCCTGTCTCTCCTTCTTGTGAGTTGGCGCATCCTGGCAACCGAGGAGATCGGAGAGAAGCTGATGAAGCGCCATGATCGATGTCTGCTTCCCCGAGGCGATATTGAATGCGCTCTCGTTCGTCGAGGTCGGGTTCGGCCGGATCTCGAAGAGATACTCGATCGCCGCGAGGTTGGCACGCGCGATGTCCGACACGTGGATGAAGTCACGCGTCTGCTCACCGTTGCCGAAGATCGTAGAAGACTCACCACTTCTGATGTCGTTCAAGAAGCGTGAGATGACTCCCCCACCTTCTCTCTCTCGCAGAGAGCCGAATGCATTCCCGTAGCGCAGAATCACGGCCAACAGCCCATGCGTTCTGGCATATGAGAAAACGTACTGCTCTGCGGCAACCTTTGCCGCGGCGTACGGGTTCTGCGGCGCCATCTGCGCGGTCTCGGAGGCTGGGAGGAGGCACTCGCCGTACACAGCGGCCGAAGAGGCAAACACGAAACCACACTCCGCGATCACTTCACGAATGGCCTGCAGAAGAGTCAATGTGCCGAGGACATTCACCGAAGCATCGTCTTGCGGGTTGACGAGGGAATCTGGTGCACTGACACGCGCGGCATGGTGACTGACCACTTCAGGGTGAAAGGCTTCGATGACCCTGTGGACGGCCTGGGCGTTCCGAATGTCAACGCGATGGAAGAGTAGGTCTGCGGAGATACGCTCCCGCAGTCCAGTCGAGAGGTCATCCAAGACGCACACCTCATGTCCGGCTCTCATGCAGATATCAGCAACGTGAGAGCCGATGAATCCTGCACCCCCGGTTACCAGTATGCGCATGTTCTGATCCTACTTGAGAACGAAGAGGAGAACGGCAGCAAGGCCGAAGATGGCCTCAATCCCAATGAGAAGCAAGACAAGTTTCGCTTCCCCTATCCCTCCGGCTATCTTCATCACCAATTGAGGCAAACTAACTGGGCGAACCCCGGGACATCGAAGCTGGCCGTCTTGCCCCAACTGCCCTCCCCAGCCTCTTGTTGGAAACCCGCTCAAGGCTTTCAAGAAGAAGTCCACGGCGTGCGGGATGTAGACAATGACTCCAGCGATCTCGAAGTTTCCAACGATGGCCGATGCTGCGATGACTCCTCCGATCGTCAATGTCCCGACATCGCCAACAAACACCTTCGCCGGAAACCAGTTATAGCGCGCTGCGCCGAAGAGCGCACCAAGCCCCGCCAACAGAATAACCAACGCTGTCTGCTCCCCGAGTACGGCGGCAATCACGGCTAAGGAGCCCATCTGAACGATGCCGAGGCCGATCTCCAAACCGTTGAGCCCTGCCAGCATGTTGGAGGCATTAGTCGCGACCGTCATACCTATCGGGACGAAGATCAAAGGATACACCCACCCGACATCGATCGCCCCGAAGACAGGCACCGCAATCTCCGTCACGCCGACGCGCATCGCCACAAGAGGCAAGGCAGCCAAGAGGGGCAGGAACGCCTTCGTCGCTTGCGGCAGGGTCAGGAGATCGTCAACAAGCCCGATGATCGCTGCGATGAGAACGGTTGCCAGAACGGCCATGAGGAGGGATGCATCCATGCCGGAGCCCCACTGCACGAAGCGCATCAGTGCTAGAGCGAACAGAAGAGCCGCCGAGAATCCTCCAACAAGACTGATCCCGCCCATTTCCGGAACTTCCTGGTGTCCCGGCTTATGCACGTCGCGGCCCAATCGGCCGGCACGGCGAAGGGGGGCGATGGCTATGGACAGTGTCAGATACGAAACCACAGCAGCCACCACGGGCACCAGAACCTTCATGCTCCTCCAGTCAATCCACGCGCAGAACGGCGCCTCCAAGAAGGAGTCTACAATTAGCTGGGGGCTCAATCCCAACCCGAGCCCGCAGACTTCCGGCGACCCGCTTCTCTGGCTGCCCCCATCGAACCCTGCGATCTGGACGTATCGGGCTCGCAGCAGCTCCTTTCGATCTGCGGATGCCTCCGGGATGGGCATCCCGTCTTGTCCATCGCACCAGAAGCCGCTCCAGAGGGTACACTCAAGTGGGTCAGTGGTGGTCGCAGCCATGCCGGTGCCGACGGTTCTGAGGGGCTGGTCGGGACCTTGGCAGGATATGCGCGAGTGCGGGGGCAGGCCGAGGTGTGCTAGGGAGGATCCCGTGACCGTGAATCCGAGTTCGCCTGATCATCGCGAGCAAAGGGAGCGAAGCGCTCTGCTTCCTTCCGTAGCCGCCGTGGTCGTGACCTATGAGAACGAGCGCGACACGGCCGATTGCCTGACATCGCTTCTGGCAAGCGATTACCCCATTGGGAGGATCTTCCTGGTGGACAACGGATCGCGAGACGGATCGATCGATCGTCTCAGGATTCGCTTTCGGGAGGATCCTAAGCTGGAGATCCTCTGCAACGAAGAGAACCTCGGATATGCAACCGCGGCCAACCTCGGCATTCGACGCGCCATGGACATCGCAAGTCATGTCCTTCTCATCAACAACGATGCCGAACTGGCCGCGGGCTCGCTGGGGATTCTCGTGGACGAGCTCTCGAACCATCCCGAGGCTGGTCTTGCGGTCCCACGGATTGTGCTCTCCTCCAATCCGGACATCGTGTGGCGTGGCCCCTCACGCTTTTCGTGGCTCAGAGCAGGTGCGATCGACCCTGAACGCGGGCGGGTGGTCGGCAGGGCTTCTCAGCCAAGCCGGTGCGTGGAACTGGCAACCGGCTGCGTCATTCTCGTGCGACGCGATACGTTTGAGCGAGTGGGGCTCTTCGACGAAGGCTACTTCCTCTACGGTGAGGATACCGACTTCTGTCTGCGGTCTCGCGAGGCGGGGATCTGCCTCCTCTACGTATCCCAGGCCGTCGCTCGACATCGGGTGGATCGAACAGAGCCCACTCCCACATCTGCATTCACCGCGTTTCACATGGCGCGCAGTCACGTTCTCGTGATTCGCTTGCACGCAAGGGGCATCGTTTGTGGGTACGCTCTTGCCGTGCACTGGCTAGCGCACACGCTGGTGATTGCCCTCCGCGCAACCTTCCGCGGCCACGGGAGACACCCCGTCGTAGGATGGATCAGAGGATCCATCGAGGGAATGAGGGTGCCGATTCCTCATCCGGCAGGGCGGCCCCGTGATGCAGGGACCACATGATCGCCCTCCCTGTCACTCTTTGGCTATCTCTCGCGCTCCTCGCCTACACGTATGTTGGCTATCCGCTCATGGTCGACGTCGCAGGTTGGCTGCGGCCACGAGAACGTAGCTGGGTCGCTGCGGTCCCAGCTGTCGCCCTGGTCATCGTCGCGCGAAACGAAGAGGAGTGGATCCGTAGACGCCTAGAGAACGCGCTCCAACTCGAGTACCCAACTGAGAAGCTCGAAATCATTGTCTACTCTGATGCGTCGACCGACTCGACAGATGAGATCGTGAGGGAGTTCGCGTCGAGCGGCGTGCGGCTCATTCGTGGAGATCGGCAGGGAGGACAAGCTCACGGTCAGGCTGTGGCTGTCGCCTCGACGGAGGCCAGCGTCGTCGTGTTTTCTGATGCGAACACGCTTTTCGAGCCCAGCGCTCTCCGATACCTCGTTGCCGCTTTCGGCAACCCTTCCGTTGGATGCATCGTTGGATCGCTCCGCTACCGCGGCACAGACCAAGGTTCCGTCACCACGGGAGAGAGCACCTACTGGCGATACGAGGAAACGCTCAAAGCAGCCGAATCTCGCATAGGATCCTGCGTTTCCGGGACCGGTGCCATCTACGCAATCCGACGGCGCGCTCATCAAGTCGCCGATTGGCGTGTTCCCTCGGACTTCTTTCTCCCGCTGGTCATTGCCGGATCTGGCCTGGACGTTCGCTACGAGGGGCGTGCTGTCGCGATCGAGAACACGGCGAAGGATATCTGGGCTGAACTCCGTAGACACATCCGCACTGCGGAGGGTGGAGCATTCTGCCTTCTCAGGAAGTCGGAGGTTCGAACACTCCTCAATCCGTTCCGCTTTCCACGTCTTTCCTGGCAGCTTCTCTCCCACAAGCTCATTCGCTGGCTGACAGGGCTATGGCTCGTCCTTGCGCTGACTTCCTCCGCCCTCCTTGCCTCCGAGAGTCCGATCTATGCTGTCGTCGCCTCAGGGATGGCAATCCTTCTCGGTCTCGGCCTGTTGGGACTCATGCAGATCCGACGGCGTCTCTCGATCTTCGCGGGGATCCCTCGGATTGCGTTCTTCTTCCTCGCCGTGAGCGCTGCCATGCTGATTGGCTTCACTCGAGGGTGTGCCGGCGCATCTCGTGCGACGTGGGAGCCACAGCGCTAGGGAATCGCCGAGGCGTGGTTCGACTCGCGAGGCGAACCATCGACTGTCGTCCAACAGCTTCGCGGCTTCCGCGATCGCCTTCACGCTATGAGCATCGGCAAGAGGATGCGGAGAAGACACGCGAGTGCTCCTGGATCTGCTGCCCTCTGAGGTCTCCTGCCAGCTACAGCTTCCCGACCCATTCGATTCCGCAAGAAGACTGCGAGTTCAGCGCAGGCTCCCTTCCTCGATCCGAATCCTAGCTCTACTTCTGGACCGATTTCAGGGGGGCAGGTCAGGTCAATCGAAAGACCTATCAGCGACAGCATGATCGACTTCAGCAGGAGATCACGTTGACAGAACTGGAAATGCGCGATTGGACACCACTGATGTCAAAGAAGTCCTCGACTTCGCTGAGCAACGCGCCTAGCAGTCCTCTTGACCTCTGGCAGAAGTGTGATTTGGATCAGAAACAGCGGCTGCAAAGGGTCTTCTTCCCAGATGGCCTTGTGCTGGAGAACAAGAGGCTTGGAACCAAAAGAACTTCCCTTCTATTCCAGCTTTCACAAGGACAAGACCTTGCCGCAACTGATTTGGTACGCCCGAGGTGAGGACTTGGTCCTCGCTGCTTCGCACCGAGTCCCTTCCGAGTTTCCAGATGTGGAAGGCTGGAAACCCGCGGCGATCGCCGCTCAGAGACATACAGAAAGGGACAGGTCGGGATTGCTTGCTGCGCGGGCGTCTTACGCGTTGGCATGAGGACTCGTAGCTTCTTGCCCTTACCACCCGATCTGATGGCTCGCCGACCGAGAGAAACGGACGAAGTCCGATTCTCTGCCCCGATCGGCGAAGGCGATCGGGAGGGACTCAGGAACCTCTTCCTCCCTGCCGCTGCGCAACAGGGAGGGAACGAGTTTCGCTGGCGCGAAACTCGGGAGGTTCTCTCCAACGGACATACAGAAGGGGGCAGGACAACAGTCCTGCCC
>Ga0272444_10003932_pt1 | contig 13236 bp, 13 predicted proteins | sample SSMForm13_FD_201033 | JGI IMG/M metagenome (GOLD analysis project Ga0272444, IMG submission 201033) | Marine sediment archaeal communities from Little Sippewissett salt marsh, Falmouth, MA, United States - SSM-Form-13 | ecosystem: Environmental > Aquatic > Marine > Wetlands > Sediment ...
CACGGTCACCGCGGCGAACGACGTGTGCCGGCGGTGGGCCGAATCGAACGGCGAGAGCCGAACCAGCCGGTGCACGCCCTTCTCGCTCTTGAGGTTGCCGTAGGCGTAGGTTCCCTTGACCTCGAGCGTCGCGCTACGGATGCCGGCCGTGTCCCCGGGGCTCGCTTCGAGCAGAGCGGCCGTGAATCCCATTCGCTCGCAGAAGCGGCCGAACATCCGAAGCAGCATCTCGGCCCAGTCTTGGGAATCGGTGCCCCCGGCCCCAGCGTTGATGGCCAAGTAGCAGTCGCCGGCATCGTGTTCGCCGGAGAATGCCAGTTCGATCCGGAACCGCCCCGCATCGCGATCGAGCGCATCCAGGCGGCCTTCGAGCGCCGCGAGTTCGCCCTCGTCTTCGGCATCGATCGCCATCTGATGCAACAGGTCGATCTCGTCCAGCTCGTCTCGGACCCGCTCGTACCGGTGCAGGAGCGATTTCGATCGCTCGAGAGAGCGGGACCGCTCGGTCGACCGCTTCCGGTCGTCCCAGAAGCCGGGGGCGGCCATCTCCTGCTCGACTTCGTCAATCTCCTGCCTCACCCGGGCCGGGTCAAAGGTAATCACCCAGCTTGGTCACGATGTTCTGGAGCCGACTGATCCTCTCCTCGTACATGGCACGCTCCGTTCGGTTCGTAGCTCGGCCGGCGGCCGGCGGTTGGTTTATAGGCCACCCGGCCCTTCGTCTCAAGAAGACGAACGCACACGAGGCCTGCTCGTCGCGGGCGCCGAGTAGCCGAGGCTTGCTCGTCTCGAGGAGCCGAGCGGGCCGGCGAGTCGGTTGCCCCACTGCTCGAACTCGACACGGCCCGATTGACAGATCTCGGTCAATTCCGTTACAAAGGCACGGATTCCGCAAGCACAAGGAGGCATGACGTGGCAGGCTACTTCTCGATTCTGGCGGCGGTTCCGGGCTTCTTCCTCAGTTCGCTGTTCGTGATGCTCCTGTCGAGGGTCGTCGGCCCGCGGCTCGGTCTGACGGCCATCGACTACCCGACGGCAATGCTGGTGACCATCACGCTATGGCTCGCCGTGGCCCCGCTGGCCGCCGCGAAGCGACGAAAGCACGATCGCTAGAACCCGGACACGACATGATCATTGCGAAGGAGGAGGCATGAGCGACTCGACGACGCGGACCGAGGAATTCACCATCAACGGAGAGCAGTTGGTCTCCACCGTGAAGGAACTGGTTCGTCAAGGGAACATCCGTCGGATCACCGTCCGCAATCGGGACGGCAAAAGCCTGATCGAGATTCCGCTGACGTTCGGCGTTGTCGGTGCACTGCTCCTCCCGACGCTGGCGGCCCTCGGCGCGGTTGCGGCATTGGTGACGGAGTGCGATATCGTCGTCGAGCGAGTGGAGGACTGAGCCCGGCCGAACGGGATCGATGTGGCCGTGCCCGGGGACCGCGGATCGGTGCGGTCTGCACGACCCTCGACGGCTATCAAATGCTCATCGTCGCCTCATCGCCACCTCACCCCTGCTTCACAACATCGATGTAGTGTCGGGTCATACGAGAGTTTGTACCTCCTGAAAACGTCGGCACCGGACGCGCGAGGGGTCTCTCCGGGGATCCCTCGCCCCGTTGTGGGAGAGGGGAGATGGCGGCCGGTACAATGCCTCGCCCCACGACCCGAAGGAGCCACGATGACCTTCCATCGAATCGACGAGTTGCCCGCAGTGCAGATGCTTCCCGGGATCAGCCGCCGCGCCGTGTGGCTCGACGGCGTGATGCTGACGTTCTTCGCCTTCGAGCCGGGCGCGGTGGTGCCCGAGCACGCCCATCCGGAGGAGCAGATCACCGTCGTGATCCGCGGGACGATGGAGTTCACGCTCGGCGACGAAACGCGGGTCCTCAGCGCCGGCGATGCCGTCTGCATCCCTCCGAACGTCCCGCACGGTGCCAGGATCCTCGACGAGGAGACCGAGGCGTACGACGCGTGGAGTCCGCCGCGCGAGGACTACAAGCGCTAGCCTGTCGGCCCACCGCCTTCCGCCACGGGCTGTAGACATCGCCCGGAAGATGTGCTACGGTGCATTCATCGAAGGAGGCGAGATGACGCGTCGAGGGAGGTCTGTTTGGCTCGGATAGAGCCGTAGCGATTCGCTTCTCGCCCATTCTCCTTTCCATCCCGCCGTTCAAGTATTGGTGGCGACCTTTCGTGTAAGCCCGTCGACCGACCGGACCCACGAAAGGAGCTTCCATGAAGACGATCTTCCATCTCGATCAGAACGACCTTCCTCGCCGCTGGTACAACGTCCTCGCCGATCTCGATTCGCCGCTTCCGCCACCGCTTCATCCGGGCACGCGTGAGCCAATCGGGCCCGACGAACTCGCGGCCCTGTTCCCCAGAACCTGCATCGAACAGGAGATGTCGACCGATCGGTTCATCGACATTCCCGAGCCGGTGCTCGACGTGCTTCGACGCTGGCGGCCGACGCCGCTGCAGCGCGCCGTCCACCTCGAACGAGCCCTCGAGACGCCGGCCCACATCTACTTCAAGTACGAAGGCGCGAGCCCGACCGGCTCCCACAAGACCAACACCGCGGTCGCCCAGGCGTACTACAACCGCCTCGAGGGCGTCCGCCGGCTGACCACCGAGACCGGAGCCGGGCAGTGGGGCAGCGCCCTGTCGTTCGCGTGCCAGACGTTCGGCCTAGAGTGCACCGTGTTCATGGTGCGCATCTCGTTCGACCAGAAGCCGTACCGCAAGACGATGATGCGCGTCTTCGGGGCCGAGGTGTTCGCCTCTCCATCCGACCTCACACAGGCCGGCCGCGCGATCCTCGAGAGGGACCCCGACTCGCCCGGCTCGCTCGGGATCGCCATCTCCGAGGCGATCGAGGCGTCCATGGCCGCGGAGGAGACCAAGTACTCGCTCGGGAGCGTCCTCAACCACGTCTTGCTCCATCAGACGGTGATCGGGCTCGAAGCAAAGGCCCAGATGGAGATGGCGGGGGAGCAGCCCGATGTCGTCGTCGGCTGCGTCGGCGGCGGATCGAACTTCGGCGGCATCGCCCTCCCGTTCTTCCACGACAACGTCGTCCACGGCCGCTCGACGCGGTTCGTCGCCGTCGAGCCGCGCGTCTGCCCGACCCTGACCGCGGGTGAGTACCGGTACGACTTCGGGGATACGGCGCAGACGACGCCGCTTCTGAAGATGCACACCCTCGGCCACGATTTCGTCCCGCCGCCGATCCACGCCGGCGGGCTTCGATACCACGGGATGGCGCCGATCATCAGCCACCTGGTCGATCGGGGCACGATCGAGCCGGCGGCGTTCGACCAGCTCGATGTGTTCGACAGTGCGGTCCTGTTTGCGCGAACCGAGGGGATCATCCCCGCACCGGAGACGGCCCACGCCGTTCACGCAGCTGTTCAATTGGCCCGACGATGTTCCGTTGAGGATGACAAGAAGGTCATCCTGATCGGGTTCTCCGGCCACGGCCATTTCGACATATCGGCCTACGCGGCGTTTCTCGACGGGCACCTGATGGGCCGGTCCTCGGACGATTCCGAACGCGAGGTCCCGGCGGCGGGAGGGGCGTCGGACCGCGGCGCAGCGTTCGCCGACTCCGAACGAATGCTTTTCTGCTAGCGCATCTTCCTCGCCGGAAGGGCTCCCCTGCAGGGGCCGGCGCGCCGCGTCGGCCCCCCTTCTTGCCACCGCTCTCCTTGCCGAGGCCGTCTCGTTCCTCGAACATGTTCCCCGACAAGGAGGGATCGTTAGTGGCGGACAAACAGGATCGACAAGCGAAGTGGCGCCTCGGCGAGGATTGGCTCTCGGTGATCATCGGCCTCATCCTCGTGGTGCTGGTGTGGATCGGCGTGGTCGGCCGCGTGCCGTGGCCGCTGTTCGGGTGGTTCTCGTGATCGGGGCCGCGGAGTCGGCAAGATGCCGGCGCGCCGGCCTGATCGTCGGCTTGGTGTTCATCGCCGCGATGGCGATCCTGATCAGCGAGCTCGACGGCGGCATCGCCGCGTGGTTCAAGGGCCGTGGCGTGGCAAAGAATCCGCTGGAGTATCCGCTGATCGCCGTTGCACTGGGACTGCTCGTGAACGGAATCCTGCGCGCCACGCGGACCCACCGGCTGATCGAACCGGCCATCCGCACCGAGCTGTTCTTGAAGATCGGCCTCGTGTTGATGGGGGCCCGTCTCGACATCACCCAGGTCGTGACCCAGGGCGCGGGAGGCCTGATCCAGGCGGTGATCATGGTGACCTCCGTCTTCTTCTTCACCTGGTGGCTGGCGACCAAGCTGAAGGTGGCCGAGACGCTCAAGGCGGTGATGGCGTGTGCGGTGTCGATCTGCGGCGTCTCCGCGGCGATCGCAGCCGCCGGTGCCGTGCTGGCGAAGAAGAAGGAGATCACCTACGTCACCGCGCTGGTCATCATCACCGCGATTCCGCTGATGGTCCTCATGCCGTGGATCGCCCAGGCGTTCGGCTTGCCGGCCGACGTCGCCGGTGCGTGGTTCGGGGGCAACATCGACACGACCGCCGCCGTCGTCGGGGCGGGGACGATCCACGGCGAGGAGGCCCAGGCGGTGGCCACCGTCGTGAAGATGGCCCAGAACGCGCTGATCGGACTTGCCGCCTTCCTGTTGGCCACCTACTTCGTGGTCAAGGTCGAGCGCAAGCCGAACGAGCGCCCGAGCGCATCGATGATCTGGCACCGCTTCCCGAAGTTCGTGCTCGGCTTCGTGCTCGTCTCGGTGCTCGCGTCGTTCGGCCTGTTCACCAAGGAGATGGTGTCGGTGATGAAGGCGCTGTCGAAGTGGGCGTTCGCGATGGCGTTCTTCTCGATCGGCCTCGAGCTGTCTGTCAAGGCGCTCGGCAAGATGGGGTGGCGCCCGATCGTCGTCTACCTATCGGCGACCGTGTTCAACACCGTGCTCGCGCTGGCCGTCGCGTGGGGCATCTTCGGAGCCCTCGGCCTGTAGGCGGGGCGACGGCATGCGCGGATACGACTCGGCGGAGGCCTGGAACGAGAACGCCGACGCCTGGACCATGCTCTCTCGCGCCGGCTACGACACGTATCGGGATCATCTGAACACGCCGGCCTTCTTCGAAGTCTTGCCCGACGTCCACGGGCGCGTCGGCCTCGACATCGGCTGCGGCGAGGGGTACAACACGCGCCTCTTGGCGCGTCGCGGCGCCCGCATGACGGGGATCGATCTCTCCGAGCGGTTCGTCGACCACGCCCGTCGGAGCGAAGCCGCAGAGCCGCTCGGCATCGCCTACCGCGTCGCCGATGCGCGCCGGCTGCCGTTCGAGCCCGAGACGTTCGACTTCGCCGCCGCGTTCATGAGCCTGATGGATATCCCCACCCCGGAGGCCGCATTGGCCGAGGCGCGCCGGGTGATCCGTCCGGGCGGCTTCCTCCAGTTCTCGATCTCTCATCCGTGCTTCGACACGCCTCATCGGGTCAACCTCCAGGACGAGGCGGGAAGGACCTACGCGTTCGAGGTCGGCGACTACTTCCGCAACGAGGACGGCAGAATCTGCGAGTGGACGTTCAGCGCCGCGCCGGAGGAGGTCCGTCGCCGAACCCCGAAGTTTCGGGTCCCCCGATTCACCCGCACCCTGAGCCAATGGCTGAACGCGCTCCTCGACGCCGGATTCGCGATCGAACGCCTCGCCGAACCGCGGCCGTGCGACGAGATCGTCGAGCGCCATCCGAACCTGCAGGACGCTCAGGTGGTGGCGTACTTCCTCCTCGTGCGGGCGCGGAAGGCGGCCGGATAGCTCCGCTTGCTCGATGCGCTACGGGCGCCGCAGTTCGATCTCCTCCAGCCGAGGGATCTCGACGTCGCCGAAGTCCTGAAGGAATCGATCGCCAAGGTCCACTCGTAGTTGCGTTCCGTGCTCGTCGAGATAGTAGAAGCGGCCGTCGGTCAGCGACGCCCGGATCTCGGCGACCCCGTCGCCGTCGGAATCGAGGATGTCGAGTTTGTACCCCTTGGCCCGCTTGAGCTCGGGATCGATGTTGACGATCAAACGGTACCACAACTCGCTTCCGGGCGCGGTGTCTTCGGACGATCCGTTCGTCCCGAGGTACGGTGGCGACTGGCCCGAGATGTCGAGCCCGCGAAATGCGAACAGGACCTGAGGATTCCACCATGAGGTCTTCAAGGCGTTGTTGCTGGCGCTGAGGACGACCAGCGGCGCCGCTTCGACCGCCCCGGACGATCCGACGTGGTCCACGGTCAGGGTTCGGATGTAGCCGTGGTGCCAGTACTCGGCGAGGATCTCGCCGGCAGGATCGAACACGACAAGCTTGCATGGATAGAAGTGCTCATGCACGAAGGACACGAGAAGCTCGCTCGCCCCGTCGCCGTCCAGGTCGGCGGCGTGGATGTCGTTCACCAGGAAGCGATCGAACGTCTCCTGCGATGAGCTGTAGATGCATTCCCCATCCGGGATTGCGTAGCTCCAGAGCGTCCGGCCGATGCGATCCAGCAGGTGAATCGCCCCGTCGACTCCGTTCTCGATCGTCGTACCGACCGCGATCGCGTCGATGGCGCCGTCGTCGCCGATGATCGGCAGGTATCGTTGAATCGGCGTGTCGAACGCCCGTGTCCACGTCGATCGCAGCGTGATCGGCCGCGCGTTGTGAACCGTCAACATGCCACCATCCTCCGAGACCTCGACACTCCCCGGAACGAAGCCCAACCACGACTGAACTGCGAATCCGACCAGGGCGATCGTCAAGGTCAGGAGCACTGCACCGGCAATGGCCAACCGACGCATGCGTCCCTGGCGTTGAATGCGGCGCAGCTCGGCCAGGGCGTCGTCCGAGAACGGAATCGCGATCGCGTGTCCGATCGGACCCTCGACACTCCGTCCTTGACAGACCCCGATCAGGCGATCGTCCACGAAGATCGGGCTTCCACTCTCTCCGTGATCGAGCGGGACGTCGGTTTGAAGCGAGATCTGTTGCCTCGCCTCGCGGACGTCGACGATCCGCCCGGTGCGAAACGGCTCGGAAGGATCGGACGGAACGCAGACCGCGACGTCCTGCCCCGAGGACACGGCCGGCGCGGAGGACCGGACGAAGGGGATCCCTCGCACGCGCCTGTCGGCGGGGCCATCGAAGCCGAGCACCGAGAGATGGTCGATCCCGAGCGCCGGCGTCGGCAGGATCCTCGCTCGATCGTACGGGACTCCGTCGACGTGAATCGAATCGACCGCCCCCTCCTCCAACAGGACGATCAGGTGAGACGGAACGAGGAGGGCCAACGGTCTACGTCGAACGACGATGCCCACGCCGCGATCCTCGCTACCATTGGCGCGAATCGCGATCCGGACGACTCCGGCAGCGTGGTTCGTGAGGTGCTGGTGTCCGGTCGACACCGAGATCTCAGCCTGCCTTTCGGAGGTTCTCCGCCAGCGCTTCGAGGGCACGAGCCAGCAGTCGCCGTTCGCGGGGCGTCTTGACGGCATTCGCCAGAAAGGCGAAGGCATCCTCGGCGTCGTCGCGCTCCGACCTGCTGTCGCCCGGCGCGGGAGGGTCGGCAACGCACGTTCGCTGCGACGTGGGAACCCCTCGAATTCGCTGTCTCAGTCGGTCCTCCCGCTCACCGCGCGCGATCGACCACAGGTGCTGCGCGTCGACCCCGAGCGATGTCGAAAGCGCGGCAACGAGGGCGTACGGAGGCGCCGTCTTTCGTCCGCTCTCGAGCGCAGAGATGTATGTGTTCGATACGCCGATCTGCTCCGCGACCTGACTCTGCGTCAGACCGGCTCGCACGCGCAACTCGCGAATCGTCTCCCCGAACAACGGCACCGTCCCACCTTTCCTCTGTGTGCAATCGCCCAGGTCCAGTATACCAGATCGGTTCAGCTCCGACGTCTTCATGCTTGAGATCGTCGGTTGACCCGACTACACCTCATCGGTACACTACACCTGTTCGGTGAATCGTATTGCGTGCGCCTCCCTGAACGAGAGAGTGTGTTAGCGGCGCCAGGGGTTTCCGGTCGTGTGGTTGGCACGGAGTTCGCGGCGGAAACCCCTACGTCGTTTGCTCGAGCCACATCCGCCCGCGCGGGTCGATTCCCGGATCCCATGTAGGGTATGATTCCCGCCGAGGTGTTCCGATGTCTGTCTTGTCCGCGCTGCTTCTCATCTTCCTGGTCATGGATCCTCTGGGAAACATCCCCCTTCTCCTGGTGTTGCTGGAGGGCATCGACCCGAGACGACGAAGGCTGATCCTGTTGCGCGAGTCTCTGTTCGCACTGGGATTGCTGCTCCTGTTCTTGTTCGTCGGACGCCACGTTCTCAACCTGCTGCAGATCTCGCAGCCCGCACTCGGCATCGCCGGCGGCGTGGTGTTGTTCCTCATCGCGTTGCGCATGATCTTTCCCCAACCGGGCGGGATGTTCGGCCCGTCGATTCAAGGCGAGCCCTTCGTCGTTCCGATCGCCATTCCCCTCATCGCCGGCCCGTCGGCGTTGGCGACCGTCATGCTGCTCGCGACGCAACACCCGAATCGACTTCCGGCATGGGCCCTGGCCATCGGCGGAGCGTGGCTCCTATCGACGGCGATCCTCGTGTCCTCGGACACGTTGCGCCGCATCCTGCGCCCGCGCGGCCTCGTCGCAATCGAGCGATTGATGGGGATGGTGCTGATGACGGTGGCGGTGCAGATGCTTCTGTCCGGGATCGAGGTGTTCCTCGCCGAGTAGGGTTCGCTTCTGACATCCCCCTCCGCCAGGTACAATCGCCCCGTTATGGCGTGGCAATGGACGACCTCTTCGATCATCCTCCTCTCGACGAGCGGCCTGTCGCTGGCGATCGGCCTCGTCTTCTTCCGACGACGCACGCTGCCCGGGAACCGGGCCCTCGGCGGGGTCATGGTCGCGGTGTGCGAATGGGCGCTGGTCGCCGGGCTCGAAGCGGGCGCCGTGTCGCTCGACACGAAGATCCTACTCTCCACCCTGGAGTACATCGGATCCGGCTGCGTCTCGGTGCTGTTCCTCCTGTTCGCGTTCGCCTTCTCGGGCCGAGACGCGTGGATGACCCGGCCGAGGATCGCGACCCTGTGGGCGTTTCCCGTCCTCTCGGTGACCCTCGCCGCCACCAACCGGTGGCACCATCTCGTTTGGACGGGCTTCGTCGAAGGCCCGGCAGGGTCGAACGCGATCCTCTACCAGCACGGACCGGCGTTCTTCGGCATCATCGCGGTGATCTACGTGTTCCTCGTCGTCGCGGTCGCGCAGCTCACGGTGACCGCCGTCCGCCGTTCGATCGTTCAGAAGCGTCAATCGATCGCCCTCCTCATCGCGGCGGTGTTTCCCGTCGCCGGCGGCATCTTGTACGTCGTCGGAATCACGTTGGTTCCGGGACTCAATCTGGCGCCGATCAGCTTCGTCGTCACCGGCTCGATTCTCGCGTTCGGCATCGCCCCGCTGCGGTTGTTCGCCTTGGTTCCGGTCGCCCGGGACCGCCTCGTCGAGCGGATGACCGACGGCGTCCTGGTGATCGACTCCAACGAGCGCCTCGTCGACATGAACCCCGCGGCACAACGGCTCCTCGGCCTTTCGACGGGCCAAATCGGCCGGCATGCGCGGGACGCTCTGTCCGAGTGGCCTCAGGTGGTCGAGCGGATCGCCCGCAAGGAGGAATCTCACCTCGAGATGCAACTGACCGCCGATCCGTTCTGCTACGTCGACATTCGCACGTCACCGCTTCGGGAGAACGAGGAGCGCACCGGGTGCTTGGTGGTCGTGCGAGACATCTCGGTCCGCCGCCGTGCCGAGACCGCTCTGCAGGAGGCGAACCGGCATCTGCAGGAGCAGGTCGAGCAGATCAACGCGCTGCAGCGGGAGATGAGAGAGCAAGCGATCCGCGACGCACTGACCGGGCTGTTCAACCGCCGCTATCTCGATGAGATGGTGCCGCGACTCCTGGCGCGGGCCACCCGTGACGGCACCCGCGTATCGAGCATCATGCTCGACATCGATCACTTCAAGCGGGTGAACGACCGTCGAGGACATCGAGCCGGAGACGAGCTGCTCTCCAGGCTGGGCCGGCTTCTGAGCGAGCGGACGCGCACGGTGGACATCGCCTGCCGCCACGGCGGCGAGGAGTTCGTGATCATCCTCCCCGACACCTCGATGGACGTCGCTCGCCAGCGGGCCGAGGAACTGCGGCGGGCGTTTCGAGCCGCGGCCGCCGATCAGGCGTCCTCCGACGAGCCGATCACGCTGTCAGCCGGCATCGGCGTGTTTCCACGGCATGGCGGATCGCAAGACGAGCTGCTGCATGCCGCCGATCGGGCGTTGTACGCCGCCAAGGCGGCGGGCCGCAACTGCGTGCGAACTGCCGACGACCTCGATTGACCCGCGGCGGGCGGCGCGATCACGCCTCGCCGCTCGTCGGCGAGCGAAGCGGAACGAGGATCAGCATCACCATCATCGCCGCCGACACGGCGAGCACGGCGGCCCCGACCCCGAATCGGTCGGCGAGCCATCCCAGCATCGGCGCCAAGCCGGCCATGATCAGCGTTCGGATCTGCACTTCGATCGACAACCCGGTGGCCATCATTCGATGCGAGACGAGTTCGGCGATCGTCCCGATCGCCAGCGGACGACGCAGGTTCTGGATCATGAACACGGCGATGAATCCCCCGATCGCGACGCCGGGAACTCCGCCCATCGATGCGAGGCCGGCGGCGGCGAGTAGGCCAAGGCCGGCGATCGCGGCCGCATTCGCAGCGCGGGCCGGGCTCCCCGACCGGGACGACGCCCACCCGGCGCGAGCCGACGCCCAGCTCGCCCCGACGTGAATGAGGAAGTAGACGATGCCGATCAGGAGCGCGGTCCGTTGCTCGCTGCCGAACGCGAGCAGGATGGGCAGGGCGAGCGCTTGCGCCTGGACGATCGGCTGGAGGTAGTCCTTGGTCGACTTGAACGCCGCATCGAAGCCGGCGCTGTTCAGCAGGCCGCGCAGCAGGAGCGGGTTGCGAAACAGTCGTCCCAGCGCCGCCACCGTGTCGCGAAGCCGCCGCGCCGCGGCGCGCACGGCCGAGCCCTCGATCGGCGCGAGATCCCCATCGAGTTCTCGAGGATACGAGGCCAGCAGCAGCAATCCGCCGACGTAGGGGACGATCGATGCCAGGAAGACGATGCGGTAGCTGCCGGTGTAGAAGACGAGGCCGCCTGCGATCAACGCGGCGACGGCCGATCCGAGCTGCGACGCGGCCCGCGTGCGCCCGTAGTAGGCGACCCTTCGGTCCTCCACCCCTCGAAGGCGAAGGTGATCGAGGATCATCGCCTTGTGCGTCCCCGAACGGAATGTCTCGCCGAACGCGAACAGCACCATCGCCAGCGCAAGCGCCCAGAACCGGGGCACGAGGTAGAACACGGCGAAGGCGGCCAAGTACGCCGAGAACGCGGCCAACATCGCCCGTCGCCGACCGTAGGTGTCGGCGAGGATGCCTGTCGGCACTTCGAGAAGCGTGGTCGCGATCTCGCGGATCGAGAACAGCACACCGATTTCGAGGAACGAGAGCCCCACCTCGCGGAAGAACAGGATCAGGAACGGGTCGAAGAACCGGAGATTCTTCAGGAATCCGTAGAGCCGGAACTTCAGGTACATCCGGTCCTTCGGGAAGCCACTCTCCCTTCGTGTCACGCGCCGTCTCCTTTGGGATCGTTCGACCGGCTTGAATCTCGCCCCTCGTTCACCGTCGGTGAATCAGCCGTCCAAGCAGCGGCACGTCGACCTCGATGGCGTTCTCCGGGCACAGCTCCTGACAGCAGTAGCAGCGGATGCAGTCGTCGTAGTGGTGGATCGGCGGATCGCGTCGGTCGTCGCCGGCAAACCGGACCGCCTTCGGATCGACGGGGCAGACGGAAACGCACGTTCCGCACTTCGTGCAGCGCGAGGCACGAATCACCGGCTTGGGGACGACGAAGCGGCGAGCGAGGCGACTCGGGCGTCCCGGCGGACCGGTCGTGGAGCGCGGAGATCGGTTGGCGTCGAAGTCGGGCACGATCGGCTCCTCGATCGGATCCCCGACGAGGTCGATCTCGGTCGCCTCCCCGAGCCCGAACTCGGCGCCATACTGGATCGGCAGGACGAGGCCGGGATCGAGTCCGATCAGCCGGCAGGCCACGGCATCGATCGCCACGAGATCCCGCGAGAACAAGAGGACGTCGAGCGCCCGCGGCGATCCGCCCTGCGGGCCGTTCCCCTCCATCGCGACAATTCCATCCATCACGGCCAACCGAGGCCGAAGCACCATGTTCAGGTCAACGAGCATCCGCGAGAACAGGTCGGCGTTGGGCAGGCGGGCGTGGAACTCGGGCTTGCGGACCCCCGGGATGCAGCCGAATTGGTTCTTGATCGCCCCGGTCAGTCGCGTGAGCCCGTGGGTCTTCAGCTTGGGAAGCGAGACGATGCCGTCCGCATCGAGCGCGGCGGCGGCGAGCGTGAAGCTCTTGATCAAGCGGCCGTCGGGATGCGCCACGTCTCGGCCGCGGGAGAAGTCGGCGAACGGCACGCCGAGCTCGCGGGCCACGGTGGCCAGTCTGGCCCGCCGTGCCGCGGTTTCCGGCGGACCGAATCCGGGCGAATCGCCGTACGTCACCGACGCGCCGGCCCGCTGGAACTCCTCGATCACCGCCCGGAACACGGCCGGATGCGTGTTGACCGCCCGCTCCGGGGACCGTCCGACGAGGAGGTTCGGCTTCAGCAGGATGCTCTCGCCGGGCTCGACGAACGACGACGTCCCTCCGAGAAGCTCCAGCCCGCGCGCCGTCGCGGCTCGAACGCCGTCGATGCCGTAGCCGGAGCAGCGCACGACGGCCACCCTCACCCGTTTCCCGCTCATCCGACCTCCTCCTTCCCGAACCTCGATGGTCGATCCCACCGCCGATTCTATCACGGGGCGGCGGCCCCGGTGCTTGGCACACGCCGGACTCTGGTATCATCTCGCGGTCGCCACGGCGCCGATCATCCACCCCGCGCCGTTCGCGACGAGCGACGAGGAGGCCGAAACCAGTGACGGACCAATACCTGTATCGGGTTCAACCGACGAGACCCGGATTCCTGATCGAGAGCACACCGGAGGAGGACGGGATCGTCGGCGATCATTTTCGGTACCTCGAATCCCTGGCGCAGCGGGACACGGTGCTGCTCGCCGGACGGACGCTCAACACCGACGAGACGAGCTTCGGAATCGTCGTGTTC
>Ga0272444_10003933_pt1 | contig 13228 bp, 11 predicted proteins | sample SSMForm13_FD_201033 | JGI IMG/M metagenome (GOLD analysis project Ga0272444, IMG submission 201033) | Marine sediment archaeal communities from Little Sippewissett salt marsh, Falmouth, MA, United States - SSM-Form-13 | ecosystem: Environmental > Aquatic > Marine > Wetlands > Sediment ...
CCTCGACCGCCAACCACGACGTGCGCAGACACAGCCCGGCGTCGCCGTGCCACGCGCGTTCGGGTTTGAGGTCGGGGTTGCCTTCGACGTAACCCTGGTTGAAGTACAACTCGCCGAAACTCGGCGCACGGAACGACCGTCCGAAGTTGCCCTTGAGCGTCAGCCAATTCCAGGGCGACAGCGCCAGCCCGGCTTTCGGACTCCATTGCGAACCGGCGTCGTCGGCGTCGTCGTAGCGTACCGCGGCGGTCAGCGTTACGGCCCCGCCCCACAAAAACACCTGATCGCGCAGGGCGACGGCCCAACTGTCGCGCGTCGGGTCGTCGAAGTCCGCGTCGTCCAGCCGTGTATACCGCGCCAGGCCGGTCAGCGTCCAGATTTGATGCGTGCCCCAGATGTATTGCAGACGCGGCTCGACCTCCGGCTCGATCTCCGCGCGTTCGCTCACCACCGGCACGCCCGTCTGCTCGCCGCGCCCGTCGCGGTAACGGCTCCACTCATAGCGATTGCCCAGCCGCACCGTCGCGCTCAACCCCGGCGCGCCCAGACCGGTCAGCGACGCGCTCAGCGACGACACGTCGCGCAGCAGTTTGCGATGCACGTGCGGCGAAGGAAAGGTGATCAGTCCCGGCACGCCGCTGTCGGCGCTGTACAGATCGGTGTGCGCGGTGATATCCGCCGTGTCGCTCGGTGCATAACCGACGCGGATTAGCAAACTGCGGGCGTCGAGCTGGTTGTTGACGCGCACGTCGTCGAAGTCGTCGCCGTCGTCGAGGGTGGTGCCGTTGTCGTTGCGGAAGCGGAAGGTGCCGTCGCTGTGCAGGTACGATCCCGCCGCCAGGTAGCGCCACCGCCCGCCGCCGCCGCTGCGCGAACCGGCAAAGCGCCAGGTGTTGAAGTCGCCGTAAGTCAACGCCGCCGCGTTGCGCGGTTGTCCATCGGGTTTGCGGGTGATGATGTTCACCACCCCGCCGATCGCCCCTTCACCGTACAGCGCCGAGCCGCCGCCGCGCACGATTTCGATGCGCTCGATCTGCTCGGGCGAAATCGCGCCGAGGTCGGCCCCGCCGCCCGCCGCCGGGTTGAGGCGTACGCCGTCGACCAGCACCACCACCTGCTGCGACGACGCCCCGCGCACTGAAATCGTCGCCGTCGAACCCAGCCCGCCGAAGCTGCGCACGTTCACCCCCGCCGCTTGGCGCAGCACCTGCTCGGTCGTCGTCATCCGCCCGGCGAAGCGATGCATCTCGATCACCTCGGTAAACGCCGGCGGATCGTCGGTCGACGCGTTCAGCCCCTGCGCCGTCACCGTCACCGGCGGCAGCTCGGTCTCTGCCGTTTCTTCATTCTCGGCATACACCGGCGTCGTCAGCAGCAGCAACGGCAGCAGCATCCAGGCAAACAGACGAAACACGCACCGCTCCGGTTCGTTGGCGCGCAAAACTGGGGGGAAGCGTCGTCGGACAACGCCTCGCCCGTCCGCGCGGGCAATGGACGTTTCGCGACCGGGCGGGTGTCTGGCTTGCGCAGCGCGCTTACAGTGGCGGGACCGCGCCGGACTTGCACCGGCTTCCCCGCGCCGCATCGCCTGCGCATCGTGGCCCGGAGCGCCGGGCGCTGTCAAGCGTCAGTCGATGCAGTAGCGATCGTCTTCCGGGCAATGGATGCGAACGTGCAGATGATTGCTGTGCCCCGGCGAGTGGCGGATGACTCCTTTGCGCACGCCGCGCGAACGCGGGTACTGAAAATAGACGTCGAGTTTCTGCTTGGGAACGGCGATTTTAATTTCCTCGTAAATCATCTTCTGAATTTTCCAGTCGAGCAGAACGTACTGGATCTTGCCGGTTTCCAGCAGCGTTTCGATGAAGAACCAGGTCTTGTCGATGTCGAGCGCTCCGCGGTCCATGCGTTTGAAGCCGCGAATCAGCTTGTTGTTTTTCGCGTACATCGCTACGTCGAAGTCGCGTCCGCTTTGGTGGCTTTTGTGCGGTCGCAGCGGTCCGCCGTTGCGCGCCGAAAGGTGGCCGACGACCATCGGCACGGTGTCGGGATAAGCCAGGCGCATCGACAGCGCCGACATTTCGATGATTTGCACCAGTTCGGGAGTGCCCCAGGCTTTGTCGGGCTCGAGCACGATGATCTCGTCGCCGGACGGCAGCTGCACGCCGTCGATCAACCGGCCCTCGTTCGGGCGGCCGATCGAACCGGTCGCTTCGGGCGGAACACCGCCGGGAACACAGGCGGCGGCAAGCAGCAGAATCAGCGCGAACAGCGGCGCGGTCGTTTTTTTCATGGCAGATAGTTTAACCCAGCTTACGTAAAAAGAGAAGGATGGCGCGTTTGCAGCGTCTCTGTTATGGTTGGCCCGACTCGAATGGAGGAAAAAATGTCGGTTCCCTTGCTCGATTTGACGCGGCAATACGCGTCTTTCCAAGACGAAATCGAAGCGACGGTGCTCGAAGTCTGTCGCTCCGGAAAATACATTCTCGGCGACACCGTGGCCCGTTTTGAGCGCGAAGCCGCCGAGTATTGCGGCACGGCCGATGCGGTCGGCGTCACTTCCGGCAGCGATGCGCTGCTGATGGCGTTGATGGACGCCGGCGTCGGCCCCGGCGACGAAGTAATCACCACGCCTTTCACTTTCTTCGCCACCGTCGGCGCGATCACCCGCCTCGGCGCGAAACCGCGTTTCGTCGATATCGACCCCGCCACCTTCAACCTCGACGAAAGCGCCGCCCTCGCCGCCTTCAACGAATGCACCAAGGCGGTCGTCGTCGTGCACCTGTTCGGTCGCTGGTCGCCCTGCGACCGCCTGCTGCACGCCTGCGACGAACGCGGCATCGCCCTGATCGAAGACGCGGCGCAGGCCATCGGCTGCGAAGACGCCGACAAACGCCGCGCCGGCAGCGTCGGCCGTTACGGCGCCTTCAGCTTTTTCCCCAGCAAAAACCTCGGCGCCTTCGGCGACGGCGGTTTGATCACCGTGCAAGACAAGCAAGTCGGCGAACGCCTGCGCGTGCTGCGCAACCACGGCCAGTCGCGCACCTACTACCACGACCTGATCGGCGGCAACTTCCGCCTCGACGCGCTGCAGGCCGCAGTGCTGTCGGTCAAACTCAAGTACCTGGAAGGCTGGCACGCCTCGCGCCGCGCCAACGCCGAAAAATATCGCGAAGCCTTCGAACAGGCCGGCGTCCCGGCCGACAAGGTAACGCCGCCCGCGCCCGGCGGCGGCCGCCACATCTATAACCAGTTCACCCTGCGCTGCGCCGACCGCGACGGATTGCTCGAACATCTGCGCGCGCGCGAGATCGGTTGCGCCGTTTATTACCCGCTCGGCCTACACCTGCAACCGTGCTTTGCCGACCTGGGCTACCACGAGGGCGACTTCCCGCACGCCGAACAGGCTTGCAACGAAGCGCTTTCGATTCCGGTTTTCCCCGAGTTGACCGCCGCGGAGATCAACGAGGTGGCAACGGCAATTGCAGACTTTTACAAGTAGTCATTAGTCTTTAGTCATTAGTCTTTAGTTTGTAGTTCCCCACCTACAACTCAACAAATGAATAGAATAATCTTTCTGCACCCGTGCAGCGGGTGCCACACAGTAGCCCAGGGTTTTAACCCTGGGTGACAATCCTGTGAGTTACCCAGGACTGAAGTTCCGGGCTACTTTGTTTCACCCCGGCGGGGTGTAATGGAAAATGGTTTAATTAATAATAGTCTCCAACAACCGAAAGTCGCCGATGAACTGGACGCTGTACATCGTCATTACCGCTACGCTGACCGCGCTGCTGGTCGGCATGTATCACTTCGCTTTTTACCGGCGTTACGGCGACGGCTGGCCGGGCAAGATGCGCACCGGCGACCCGACCTACTGGCCGCTGATCATCGGTTTCTCGCTGGCCTTCGCCATGGCTATAGCCGAACTGATCCTCGACTGGCCCGCGCGCGTCACGCCGTGGATGATCGTCGGTTGGGCGCTGCTGCTGTTCGGCAACGCCTGGAACCGCTGGGCCTACCGCACCCTCGGCGAGCACTACCGCCCCACTGCGCACAAACCCGAAGGACCGGTCGTGCGTGTGAACAAAGCCCCCTACAAGTGGATGCGTCACCCGCTTTACGCCGGGCAGACGGTTTACCTGATCGGCCTGATGCTGGGCGTGGACGCCGACGTTTCCTGGCTCGGACTCGCGTTCTTTCTGCCGCCGCTGGCCCGCCGCGTCTGGTATGAGGATGCGCTATTGAAAATCCGAGGCTGAGCCCTGGACCTGACTTCCGGGTAATCAGGTTCACTGTCAGTGGCTTGCTCAGAAAGATCTTCCTCCGAAGCACTCATGCAACGGGTGCCACACAGTAGCCCAGGGTTTTAACCCTGGGTAACAATCGTGTGAGTCACCCAGGACTGAAGTCCTGGGCTACTTTGTTTCACCTCTGCGAGGTGTAAAGGTGAATTGTTTATTTATAAAGAGGGCGAGGCATGCATGCCTCGCCCCTGCAAATAATATAATGTTTTAGGTGATTCCCCTCTCTACTTTCTGCTTTCAACTTTCCCATCTATGTCTTGAACCTAAAGTGTTACCCATGTCCTGATTGCACATCCTGTATCGTCATTCATAATCCGTAACTCGTCATTCGTCATTCATAATTCGTCACATGTACTTTTTCCGATACTCCGCCTATAATCGCTGCTCGCTCGGAGGGGAGTCCGGCGCGTTTTGTTAACCCGCAACTGAGACTTGCTATTGAAGCTCGACAAAAGCCGCGTCAAATTGCTCGCCTTTGCACTGTTCATCGTGCTGTGCATCGCATTGGCCCAGCTTCCCGGCGTACGCAAGTTCCTGACCCTGGAATCGATCAACGCCCATCTGCAATCGCTGTCGGCGGCGGCCAACACCCCGCAAGGCCCGTTCATCTACGTCGGCATCATCATCCTGGTCATCATCTTCCACATGCCCGCGCTGGTGCCGGTGGTGCTCGGCGGATTGGTCTACGATCCCTGGCTCGCCGTCTGCCTGTCGCTGACCGGCGGCGTCATCGGCTCGACGCTCACCTTCCTCATGGCGCGTTTCTTTTTACGCGACTTCTTCGCACCCCGGCTGCAAAAAAGTTTTCTGATTAAATACGTCGCCTACCTCGAAGCCCACGGCATTTTCACCATGGCGATGATGCGCATGCTGGCGGCGATGTCGCCGATTCCGAGCTGGCTGGCGGGCGTTTCGAAAATCTCGATTCGCGATTACGTGGTCGGCAACCTCATCGGCCTGTTCCCGCTGATCGTGCTGGTGACGGTGGTGGCCAACCGCCTGCGCGCGATCACCTCGCTGTCCGACCTGCTGCGGCCGGATACGATGATTCCGTTTGCGCTGTTCATGGCGCTGGTGGTGGCGATTTTCGTGGTCAGAACCAAATTGAAGGCGCGCGCCGAAACTACTGCAGAGCCTGCCGTCGACTAAGCCGCTTTCTTCCGCCGGGTCAGAATGTTGAGCAGCGCCGGAATAACGCACAGCGCGGCCAGCGCGTTGACCACCATCACCAGCGGCAGCAGCAAGCCCAGGTAAACCAGCGGCATGAACGACGACGCCAGCAGAATGGCGAAGCCGCCGCCCACCGAAAAGGCGTTGAACAAAATCGCGCGGCCCGAGGTGTCCATCGTCACCTGTATGGTCGATTCCATGTCGCCGGTACGCTTGCTTTCCAGGCGGTAGCGGTGGATGAAGTGGATGGAGTAATCGACGCCGACGCCGATGATCACGCTGGCAATCAACGCGGTGCCCATGTTCAGCGGAATGCCGGTCAGCACCATCACGGCGAAGTTGGTCGTCACCGTAATCACCAACGGGACGATGCCGATGATCGCGTCGACCAGCGACCGGAACAGCAGCACCAGCATCAAAAAGACACCGACGAAGCTGACCAGCAGGCTCATCACCTGACCAAGCACGAGGTAGTCGACCACCTTCAGGTTGATCGCCCCCGCGCCGGTGAAGCTCAGCCTGACCTTGCTTTCGTCGAATAGCTTCGCCGCCAGTTCGTCGATGCGATCCATCACCACGCGGTAGTCGTTCGAGTCGTTCGACTTCACCTGCACGTGAACGTGCGCCCGCTGGTAGTTGAAATCGGCGGCGCGTGAAATTTCCTCGCCGCCGGTCGTTTCGTACAGCAGCAAATACTGCGCGACCTTCGCCCGCCCCTTGCCGAGCGTCCACTCGTCGCCCATGTCGGTGCGGGTGCCGGGCACGCGATCGAAGGCTGGGTCGTCGCTATTAAGCACGACGTTCATTCGCTTGAGGAAATCGTTGACCGACGTCACGCGGCCGACCACCGGCAGCTTTTCGAGTTCTTCGGCGAAGGTTTCGATCGCCGCCAACAGCTCGGGATCTTTCAACGCGTCGGGCTTCATGCCGTCGACCTGCACCGAGATCTCGCCGGTGCCGGCGAAGTGCGCGTTGAGAAAATCATCGGAGTTGCGCAGGTCGGAGCCTTCTTTGAAATAGCGCACCGGGTTGTTGCGCACGGTGATAAAGGTGCTCAGGATGCCGGTGACCACAAGCAGCAGCAGGAAGCTGAGGAAAATCGTCTTGGCGTGACTCAGGCTGAAATGACCGAGCCGGCCGCTGAAGCGTTCGAGCAGCTTCTGCCGCACTTCGCGTTGGGCTTGCACTTTCTTGGGTTTGCCCAGCACGGTCAGCGCCGCCGGGATGAACGTCAGCGAGAAGATCATCGCCCAGATAATGCCCAGGGCGACGGCGTAACCGTACTCGCGAATCGGCCCGATCTTCGACGTCGCCAGCGCAATGAAACCGACGGCCGTGGTGAACGAGGTCATCACCACCGGGCTGTTCATCTCGCGCATCGTCCGGTGAATCGCGTCGAGGTTGCCCAGCCCCTTGCGCAGGTGGTGGTAGTACTCGTGCAGAATGTGGATGCCGTCGGCGATGCCCATCGACACCAGCACGATCGGAATGCTGGCGCAGATGATCGTCGTTTTCATTCCGACCAGGCCGATCACGCCGTAGGTCCACAACACCGCGACGGCGACCACCGCCAGCGGTATCCACACGCCGCGCAATGTGCGGAACGACACGAACAGCAGCAAGATGAGCAAGAAGCCGACCAGCGGCAGCATCACGCGCATGTCGCGGTCCATCATCTTGTTGTTCATGCCGAACACGACCGGCAGCCCGGTGACGTAAATCTTGCCCGGGCCCGGGTCGGCGTCGGCGATGGCGTAGATCGCCTCGGACACGGCGACCGCTTTTTTCGTCTCGTCGATTTCAAACGCCGGCTGGGCAAACAGCACGGTGCCGGTTTCGTCCTGCGACACCAGCCCGTTGTTGATCATCGGGTTGTTGCGCGCCAGCTCGGCGAAGGCCCGCACTTCCGCTTCGGTTTGCGGAATCGTCTCGGCGATCGGCTCGATCACGATCATCTCGTCGGACGACATGATGTTCTCGACCATCGTCAGCGACTGCACGTCGTCGATCAAATCGAGCGCGTCGAGCTTCTTCGACAGGCGGTCGATCTGCGCCAGCGTGGCGGCGTTGTAAATGCCGTCGGGATTTTCGACGGCGAGGATGATCTTGCTGCGGATGTTGAAGTGCTCGCGGAATTCTTCGTAGAAGATGCGGATCGGTTCGTCGGCCGGCACCAGCCGTTCCATGCTGTGGTCGCGTTCTATGGTCCGCGCGTTGTAGGTGAAAAACACCGTCAGCAAAGCGGTCGCGACGATGACGATCCACGGGTGCTTGGTGCTGAACCGCGTCACCGAAAACATCAGGTTGTTCACTTTCGACATCGGCTTCCTCGAACGAAATCAAATCCGCCCGGTTCTTTTAACCGCGATCGGAAAAAAAAGCTACCGGCGATTAAAGGCGGTTGTCGGCGTCGTCGGTGATTGCGTTAATCGACTTGACGAACGCGTTGACGTGCGCGCCGTCGACCAGGCGGTGGTCGAGCATCATTGTGATCGGCAGCACCGGCTTGGGAACGCATTCGCCGTCGACCATCCGCGACTTGTACACGACCGCGTGCGGGAAAAAGCGCATGAACGTGCGTAAGACCTGCATCGCGCCGCGGGTCGCCAGGAAGTTGCCCGTGATCGGATGGTTGGCCTTGGAAATCACCAGGTTGGTCGTCAGGCTGCGCGTGTACAGGGTTTTGAACTGCATCTTTTCGCTGATGATCTTATACAGCCCGCTGCGCAGCAGAAACTTGGGCGCCAGGCCGATGCGCGTCTGGCCGGTGACTTCGAACTCTTCCCGCTTGACCTGCTTTTCGCTTTCGAAAAAGTCGGCGATCTCCTCCAGCGACTTGTTTTGCGGATCCTCCATCAGCAGCATGGTCAGCGCGCGCTGGTCGCCGGGCAGCAGGTAGGGGTTGGAGATGGTGACGTTTTCCAGTTGGTAGATGCGGCGGTCGAGCACCACGCAGTTGTATTCCGGATTTTCGGCAAAGGCGATGCCGAGCATCTTGTTCAGCGCGTGGATCATCGTGACCGGCTTGCCGCTGGACTCGCGCCGCGCCGCGACCACGTCGATCAGCGGCTGAGCGTCGACATCGAGCACGATCACCACGTAGGGATCGGGCGAGATCGAGAACATGAACACCTGGTTCTGCCGGGCGATGCCGACTTCGTCCCACGGCAGTTTACGCATCAGTAGAGGTCGTTTCTTCACCGCGTGCTTCCTTTCAACTCGAACTTGAACCAGCGAACATCCGCGTTAAGGCATCAGAAGCATTCTCCGGTCGGCGCCGGGCCGGCGCCGGGATAGCGCTTGTTTTATTGCCTTACCTTCTATTTTTTCTTAACCCTCTATGACCACCATATAAGCCAAAACCACCATATCTTAGCACAGATTGCTCAAGATTGGAATAAAATTTAACGCCTCTTTCACTTTTTTCAAGGGCCCAGGCAAGATCAGGGCTTTTCTGTCAGGTAGTTAGGGTTGAGTGGGGGGGATTCAGTTGGTTTCGATTAGGGAACTAAAGACTAAGGACCAATGACTAATGACTAATGACCAATGACTAATCTCTGATTTTTTTGCTCTTCGAATCATGCGGGGTATAATCATGCGCCAATCCGAAGGTTTGTGCACGGGGGAGACCGACATGAAGCGCTTGATTCTTTTCCTGGTGCTGACGGCTGTTGCGCTGGTTCTGTTTACCGGGTGCCCGCCGGAATTCGGGAAACACAATCCTTAATGATCCCTCAAAATCCGGGTAAACGCAGCAATTACATGGCTCAGATTTTCCAAATATTTTCCTAAATGAAAAAAATTTTCGCTATCCCCGCGAAAAACATGTAAAAATTTCCGCTTTGAGCAAAAAGTGGTAAATTTTTCTAAACTATTCCGGATTGGATACCGATGACTATTAATGTCACCGCGAAAAGATCATTTACAAAACGTTCCGTGACAAAGGCAAACCCATCGCGAGGTGGGGACGCAAAGCCAGAGGTCTCCAAGTGGAGATAGCTCGGCTGCCGAAGGAACGATTTCTCCTGCCAGGAAATCGTTCCCTCAAAACGAAAATCTTTTTATCCTTGGAGGGAACTATCATGACTCGCCAAACCACTGCTTTGATTATCGCTCTAATGTTCGCTTTGCTGGCCATCGGCTGCGGAGAGTATGACGAGAACGACGACAGCCTGTCTGAAGACGACTATGCCCTTGAAGACGGCGACGATTATATGGACGAAGGACCGGGATTCGACAAAAATGCCGAAGCGACGGATCATGCCGTCGAACAGCATAAACTACTCGATCAGTATGGAGAATATGTCTATATCGATCAGCCGTTCCAGCCCAAGAAAAACGAACAGCCTTTCGATCCGCCTTTTGACGGCGATGCCAATGAAGATCCGACTTACAATCCGCAATTCGACCGCGATGAGGAATTCTACGACGAAGCCGAAGAAGAGTATAAATTGCTCGAACTGTACGGCGAATACATCTACCAGGATCGCCCGGATTTCAGCCCGAAAAAAGTCAACCCGACCGATCCCCCGATCGAAAGCGAAGACATCGAAGAAGCTTTCTACGATGACCCGGAAGAAATGAATAAACTGGAACAACTTTGGAATAACAACAACAGTGCCGATCTTCCCTATCCCGATTTCAAAAAATAGCCAAGCCAAAATTCACTCTGTTTCGGGCGGTTCTTCCGCCCATTTTTTTTTAATTTTCGTCTATAAAATCCGGGTGCACGCATCAAGTACATGTCTCCGATTTAGCCCCCGCAGACGATGACGAGTTACGTCACCCAACATTTTTGCTTTTCAAATCATGCGGGAGTATAATCGAATGCCAATCCGAAGGTTTGTTCGCGGGGGAGACCGACATGAAGCGTTTGATTCTTTGCCTGATGCTGACGGCCGTTGCGCTGGTTTTGGTTACCGGTTGCCCGCCGGAATCGGAAATGAGCTACATCGACAACCGCATCGTCAAAGTCGGCGTCGAATTGAAAAAGGGCGGCGCCATCACCTACATCGCCGAGTACAACAACCAGAACGTCAACCTGATCAACTCCGCGGATCTGGGCCGCATGATTCAGCAATCCTACTATTCCGGGCCGTGGCCTTACGGCAATCCCCATCCGAGCTGGCCCGACTGGGGCTGGAATCCGATCGGCGCCGGCGATTGCTACGGCAATCCGGCCGAGGTGATCGACCACGTCAACGACGGCGCCACCCTGTACGTCAAAACCATCCCCATGCAATGGGCGCTGGACGACGTGCCCGGCGAATGCTTTTTCGAGCAGTGGATCACCCTCGACGCCAACGCGGTGCATGTCCGTTTCAAGCTGACCAACGACCGCGCGGACACGACGCTGTATCCGGCCTGCCACCAGGAGCTTCCCGCGGTTTACACCACCGACCGTTTCTACCGGCTGTTCACCTACACCGGCTCCCACCCGTACACGCACGGCGCGCTGACCGAGATCGTCAACAACGGCCCGCCCTGGACATATTTCAACGCCACGGAAAAATGGACCGCGCTGATCGACGACAACGATTGGGGCCTCGGCGTCTACAACCCGAACGCCCAGCAGTTCGTCGCCGGCTTCCACGGCACCCCCGGCAGCGGCAGTCCATCGGGTTCCTCCACCGGCTACATCGCGCCGCTGCGCACCGAAGTCATCGAGTACGACACGGTGTATGAATACGAGGCGTGGTTCATCCTCGGCTACCTCGACGACATCCGGGCGTATGTGTATCAGAACGAATGATTGAGCAGGTAGGTGGTAGGTAGTAGGTGGGAACTACCAACTACAAACCATAAACAACAAACTACAAGTGGCTCTTTCCTCGCACTACCTCACGTACAGCGGTCCCGAGATGTACTCGGTGACTTGCGACGGATCCGGGTCGCCGTTTTCGTCGGCGGGGGACAGGGCGAAGTTCAACGTGTAGTCCCCGGTTTCGGTGTCGGCGGTGATGGCCATGTCGGAAATAACTTGGAACAACGTCGGCGTGAACTGGAGTTCGTCGTAAAAGTCGGTGATTTCCAGGTAGCCGTCGTAGCCGTCTGCGGTGACGTAAACCGCCCCGGCCCATTCGCCCTTTTCGGCCGCTTTGGCAACCAGGTAGTCGACATAGCTGCGGAACGGATCGCCTGGATTGGCGCAGACCGCCGTCCAGGGCTCGAAGGTCGGGCAATCGCCCGGCAGCGTGGTTATCTGTTCGAACGACAGGTAGTCCATGGCCGGCGCGCTGCCGGTCGGTGACGGCGCCGTGCCGGGGTTGTAGGTGCCGCCGGTCGAGGACACCGGGAAATCGTAGTCCGGAATTTCTTCGCAGACGCAGTCAAGGCAGATTTCTCCTTCTTCGCAATCGCTCTGTTCTTCGCAATCTTCGGTCGGACCCGTGACGATGCCGTCGCCGCAGACCGGATTTTTCACGCACTGGCACTCGACGCACTCTTCGTCGTCTTTGCAGCCCGGCGTGATCACGCCTTCTTCACATTGCTCGCCTTCACCGACAAACAGATCGCCGCAGACCGCTTCGGGCGACTCGTCGTCATCATCGCCGGGGCTGGCATCGTCATCGTCGCCGGCGTTGTTGTCGTCGTTGTCATCATCGTCATCATCGTCACCTGCTTCCATCACCTCACAGGCCAACAAACAAATCATGGCCAGGGTCATCAGAAAACAAACCAGATAAAAGGATTTACGTTCCGTTTTCATCTAAGGCTCCTTTCAGGCAAAGGAAATGTAGCGCAATTTTCTTTTCCGAAATTCCGCGTTGAAGGCGTAGTGGCCTGACGTCCGGAATTTCCGTCGTTGGCACATGGGCAGAAATACTTTGTTTTTGTCGCAAGTTATCAAGTTTTTCGCCATTGGATGGAACGATTGTATTATTTTCTCCGCCAGCGAGCAAGGCTTTTTACACCCAGTGACAAAGGTTGGGGAACAATGACGAATGATGAATTAGAGGCCGGGGGCCAGGGAAGTAGATGGTAGGTGGTAGGTAGTAGATGGGAACTACAAACTACAAACCATAAACTATAAACTACCCCCGTCATTCCGACCGAGTAACGCCACAAGCGTTACGATTGGAGGAATCCCTTTCAGCAGCGAAGGCAAGGGATCTCTTCACTCCGGTCGAGATGACATTGTCGGTCTACCCCTCAGGGGTGGCAATAAAAAATGACTTTACATCCTTATAGAGTCCCGCCGGTGGCGGGACGACAGACATTAGCCTGGGGCGTAAGCCCCAGGAAACAAGGAAAAAAAGAAAGAAGCCCTGAAGGGGCGAAAGATAAAATAGCCTTTCGCCCCTTCAGGGCTCTCTTAATTTGTGCTGTGCTTTCCCGGCGCTTACGCACCGGGCTAGCTCCTTTCGCCCCTTCGGGGCTGTTTCAACCGATTCACTACCCCATGTCCGCAGACCACCCGGCTTACTTTTCAACACCAAACGCCCGCAAACCACCGGGCAGCTTCCCCGGCACCGGCAAACGACTCACCACCAAGTGCTCGCGCCCCTTCCCCCGCGGGCTTCCCCACCAGGGCTTTACCCCGTATACGCGACTTCCAAGCGACCGAAAACCAACACGAGGTCGCCTATCGATTCGCGAACGATTCCGCACCATCAGCCGCCTACACACCCCGCAGGCTTCCCCACCAGGGCCACACCCCTTGCTATAGTTATTTTATGTAATAATAAAATTAGTTTATGCTTTTCGTGGTTAGTTATTATCTTTAAATGGCCGCTGATTCCAATAACTTATAT
>Ga0272444_10003934_pt1 | contig 13224 bp, 12 predicted proteins | sample SSMForm13_FD_201033 | JGI IMG/M metagenome (GOLD analysis project Ga0272444, IMG submission 201033) | Marine sediment archaeal communities from Little Sippewissett salt marsh, Falmouth, MA, United States - SSM-Form-13 | ecosystem: Environmental > Aquatic > Marine > Wetlands > Sediment ...
CTCCCTTACAGCGTGCCCTCCAGCCTGGAGCACAAGACCCAGATCGCGCCGCAGCACGGCCAGAGTTAGCGGAACCAGCCTATCGACGAGGAGTTCGATGAGTCATCAACGGACCTTCCTTGGAACGGCTGAACTGCCGAGAGTCTCGCAACGGTTGCTCACGCTCTTCCGCTGGTACGCCCGACGTTATATCCGCCGCCACTTCGACGCAGTACGGCTTTCACGTGGCGGACCGTTGCCGACTCTGTCCGATGCCCCCTTGGTGATCTACCTTAATCATCCCTCATGGTGGGACCCGATGATCGCGCTGCTGGTGGGCACTGAACGGCTCGGGGACCGGCCGCAGTATGCGCCGATTGACCAGGCCATGCTCCGGCGATACCGCTTCTTCGGGCGTCTCGGATTCTTTGGATTGGAGGCCCGTTCGTCGCGTGGAGCGAGGACACTTCTGACCATGGCCGATGCCATCTTTTCCGAGCCAGGGAGTGTCCTGTGGATTACCCCGCAAGGTCGATTCACTGACCCGCGAGTGCGAGCGCTGCGGTTCCTCGGCGGGTTGGCGGCGGTGGTCGAGCGTATGCATCGTGGACTGATTCTGCCGATGGCGTTGGAGTATCCCTTCTGGAACGAGCGTCAGCCCGAGGCCCTGATCCGATTTGGCGAGCCGCTGTCAGCCGAAAGTGTCGCGGGACTCGGACGTGACAACATCAACGTCATGCTGGAAGAACGACTCATTAAGGCCCAAGACGCCCTGGCCGAGGAAGCCATCCGCCGTGACCGCCAAGCCTTTGAAGACTTGCTGTCGGGCAAAGCCGGGGTAGGCTTTGTGTACGATTCCTGGCGTTGGCTCAAGGCTTGCGTTCGCGGGCAGTCATTCGATCGGCACCACAGCACGGAGTGATTGTGGCCCTCATGATTCTGGCCATCGTGTCGGCTGTTATGGCGGCGATTCCTGCCGTGATCTTTGCGGTCAATCTGGGCCATTTCCGTTGCCCGATCGAATCAGGGACCAAAGAGCGGCCGCGTGTTTCCGTCTTGATTCCCGCCCGGAACGAAGCATGCTCGATCAGCGACGCACTCACCTCGGTATTGGCCAACCAGGGCGTGGATCTGGAAGTGATCGTCCTGGATGACCACTCCGAAGACCGGACTGCCGATGTCGTTCGCGAGATTGCGGCCCACGACAGCCGTGTCCGCCTGGAGTCCGCGCCGCCGCTGCCGCCCGACTGGTGTGGCAAACAGCATGCTTGTCACACCCTGTCCAACTTGGCATCACACGATGTGCTGGTGTTCATGGACGCCGACGTTCGCCTGAAGCCAAACGCACTCGTTCAAGCGGAAGCCTTCCTGGAGCGAAACGGGGCTGATCTTGTCAGTGGCTTCCCAAGGCAGCTTATGGGGACGTTCTCTGAACAGTTGGTGATCCCGCTCATTCACTTTGTTCTCCTCGGCTTTCTGCCCATCTGGCAGATGAGAAGATCCAAGCAGCCTACCTTGGCAGCCGGGTGCGGCCAGTGGTTCATCGCTCGGCGGTCCGCATACCAGCATGTCGGTGGCCACGAGGCGATCAAGGCGTCACGGCACGACGGCATCACGCTGCCGAGGGCCTTTCGTCGTGCGGGGCTGACGACGGACATCTTCGATGCCACGCCACTGGCCGAGTGCCGTATGTACCACGGCCTTCGTCAGGTGTGGGGCGGCTTGGCCAAGAATGCTACCGAAGGGCTCGCCTCGCCGGCCAACCTGCCCGTGTTCACCATATTGCTGGTAGGAGGGGACATCCTCCCGGTGTTTCTCATGGCCTTCGCCCTGGCCATCGGGGACACTTGGATCATGGCCCTGAGCACCTCGGCGCTGGTGATGTCTCTATGGCAGCGGCTCGTGGCAGCTGGGCGTTTTCGTCAGCCACTGCTCGGTGCCGTCCTTCATCCATTGGGGATCACGCTGCTGCTGGCCATCCAGTGGTACGCATTTGTCCGCAGTATGGCTGGCCGACCCATCGCCTGGAAAGGGCGAACCTGAGGTGAGCGGACTGACGACGCATTGCCACTTCGAAGAGGAAGAGATTATGACGAACCGCAAATCACGTGGCGTGGCCGTTGGCGATCTACTACCGGACATCGCGTTGCCCGACCAGAACGGGAACATGGTGCAACTGCGGGGCTGGATCGGCCGGTCCGCCCTCGTCGTGTTCTTCTATCCCAAGGACGGCAGCCCAGTCTGCACAAGCGAGGTCTGCCACTTCGGCCAGCGGCACGATGAATTCCGGGGCCTGAACGCCGAGGTCATCGGTATCAGCAGCGACCGCCCGGAGTCACACGCCCGGTTTTCCGCCCGGCACCGCCTGCCATTTACATTGCTGAGCGACACCGATGGCAAAGCCCGCAGGCGATTCGGCACCGGGAGCACGCTGGGTCTCATTGCCGGTCGCGTGACCTACGTGGTCGATCGGCAAGGCGTAGTCAGGCACATCTACCGGTCACAGTTTCATGCCAGGAAACACGTGGAAAGAGCTTTGTCGGCCCTCAACGATGACGCAGAATGACCAGGTGACCCATGGGGGCCATGAGGTATTGCGCGATCACCGTCTCTGGTAGGATTGTGGTGCGAACTGGTGAAAGTCTGTTTTGACCGGATTGCCGGACACGAGGATCAGTAGACCATGGCCAATCGCGAATTGACGCAGCAGGCCGTCCGAGAGCTACTCACCGCCGAGAGCCTGGCGGTGCTGTCGACGCAGCATGAAGGCCGGCCCTACGCCAGCCTGGTCGGCTTCGCCGCCAGCGAGGACCTGCGGACCCTGGTCTTTGCCACGATGCGCACCACGCGTAAGTTCTCGTACCTTACAGCCGCACCCTACGTAGCCTTGCTTGTGGACAACCGGTCCAAGGATACCGGGGACTTCCACCACGCCATGGCCGTGACCGCCACAGGCTGGGTTGCCGAAGCGCCGCTCCGCGAGTACGAATCTCTTCTCCAGAGCTACCTGTCAAAGCTTCCGCACCTTGAGGAGTTCGTGCGGAGCCCCAACTGTGCGCTGGTGAAGATCACTGTCGAAACCTACTACGTCGTCAGCCGTTTTCAGAACGTCATAGAGTTGCACTTCGAGCTATGAGTCTGGTCCTCGCTCTTGAAGCCATTCTGTCGAAGGACCGGCCTCGCGTTGGCGGCAAGGCCGCCGCCGTGGAAAAGCTGATCAACCACGGGCTGAGCGTTCCGCGCGGCATTGTCATGACCACCGAGGCCTATCAGCACTTCGTCACCTCGACCGGTCCTCGGAACCGCATTGCCGCTGAGTTGCAGCGCAAGCGTTTCGAAGACATGCGGTGGGAAGAGTTGTGAGACGCCGCTCTGCGGATTCGACATCTGTTCCTGACGGCCCAAATGCCCCGCACGCTTGGGCATCAACTGGCCAAACAGATAGAACACCTCGTCGCAGACCGGTCGGTCGGGGTCCGTTCCTCGGCGCCGGCTGAGGATGCCGCCGAGTCCTCGTTTGCCGGCCTGCACGAATCCTATGTGAACGTTCGTGGCACCGAAGCCACCCTCGCCCGGCGGAAGGCCCTGAAACAGCGAACGCTTGCCCGGCTTCGGGCAGGCAACTCAGGTCACCCGACACAGGCCAAAGAGCCGCGAGGTGTGACTTGGCAAACCGGCCCTCGATTGCCACGTTCGCTGACGATATACCGTAGCACGCTTTGAGCCCCCAAATGCAGCCGGCACCGGCGATAGCGGCCTTCGAAACCATGGCGGAGTCACGGCTATCTGAGGCGGCAGCCGCCTCACTCGACGATTCGCTCAAACGTCGGCTTGGCGGGATCCACGTCACCGCGTATGCGGGCGCAGTACACCGAACGCGGTGTCTCACGTTCCGAAAGCACGGCCTTCACCAGGCCGAGCAATTCCTCGTCGGGTGTGTTCTTCCAGAAGCCCTCACGGAAGAAGCGGGCGATCACCTTGCGATGCTGCTGCATGCGGGCCGAGGCCTCGTCAATCCGGATGCCTTCGCGGGCCGCAACGAGGATCGCGGCCACGTTGCCGCTGCGGCCACTGCCTCCGCCGCAGTGGAGCAGCATAGGGCTGTGGTCTCGCAGCATCAGCGCCGCTTCGATCGTCACCATGCGCGCGAAACTGGCGCACAGAATCTGGTTCGCACCCAGTTCAGGCGGACCGAAGTAGCCGTCCCAGAAGCCGCAATGCCGCCAGTGAATCGCGGGCGGGAGCTTGGCGACATAGGTGAACGCCTCCGGCCCGGCGACAGAGACGACGTTAAGAATTCCGCGGACACCAGCCGCCTCGATGTCCGGCACATGTTCCGGCCTGGGGCAAGCGCCCACGGCCAGATAGGGCGTCACGAAATGCGCGTCGTAATTCGAGAAGGTCGGCCAATCATTCATGTTTGCCTCGCTTAACTGTGCGGACAGCACGCCCCCTCCAACACGCCGCTTCCAAGACTATACCAGGCGGAGTTCACGATGGACAGGGGCACGTTACGCTTGATCGGTGACCAACTCGGTGCTCTCGGGGCGTTTTCCTGCCCAAGGGCGACCGTCTTGGTGCCAAAAGGCAGCCCCACCAGTGGCATCGCTTGACGTTCGCTGTCACGCCGTGGCAGAAGTGTCGTCAGCCTCCGAAGTGACGCATCTCGCGTCGGGGGCGCAAGAGTGACGCCGGTTGGCAACGGGTGTCAACCGGCGTCGCTTATTGGCTTGGAGCGGGCGAAGGGATTCGAACCCTCGACGTTCAGCTTGGGAACCGGCTTTGAGGCCGCCGTAAGGCTATGCCGTATCGCCCCTTATGGCCGCCCTGCCCCGCCAGTGACCCACTTGGTGCGGGATGACTGACGTGCTCTGGCAACTGCTGTCGGCCTTCCTGTCGGTTTGAATCCACACTGGGAGTGAAACTCATGGGATTTTGAATCCGGCTTCTGGAGGTACAATGGCGTCAAATGACGTCAAGACACGGCAAGTGAGGTCAACTGAGAGCAACTGAGATCAACTTTCTTTGTGGCTATCTTGTGGCGCAGCGCCACAAAACGCCTGAACAAGAAACCGTGAGGTCTTGGGTGTCTGGCTTTCCAAGACCATCAAAAAGGAAACTGCTCTCTGTCTTCACGAGACGGCCGAAACAGCGATCTTCCCGCTTGCGGTTAGCAGTTCAGTTCATCAGGCTTAAGAAACGAACTATCGTATGCACATCTTTCACCCCTTTGGCGTTCAGATCCGGCAAGACCTTTTGCTGGCCGGTCCGTGGCGGATTCTGTTATGGTGTGAGCGATTCGATTCTCTTGGCAAGTGAGAGGCGCAAATGAACAGACCAGACTACAGTCCGGTTCGTTGTCGTGTTCTTTTTTCTGCGGGCCAACGGTGGGCCGTTGGGCTATTGTGTGTGGCGGCCCTGTTAATGGCCAGTGGCGTGGCAGCCGCTGAACCATCGCCCAAGGCGCCTTCGGTTACGGAACTGCCCCGTATGTCGAAGGTCGAACAAGCGGGCGTTACCTGGACGTTCGCTGAACCCGTTCCCGTCGGACGGTTCGTCAACGGCGACTTCTACGTCGTCGGCCCGGTGACCATTGCCGCCATCGATCCTGCTCCAGCCGACGGCCACAACGGGTCGGTCAAGAATCTGTCAGCGAAACCGGCCAATCGCAGCGGGTTCGACTCGCGCACCCCCGGCAACCGCTATGAGGACAAGCTTCGGGCGGAACTGCCCGTCAAGCTCGCGCCGGGCGACAACCTGGTCTCCTCGATCAGTGCCACGGACGAGCATCGCAAGAGCCGCACGGAGCGCAAGCTGATGGTCTTTCTGAACCACACGTTCGAGGGGCACGGCAGCCGGGTCTTCAGCTACTCAATCCTGACTTGCCTTGCCGAGCCGGTGCCGGCCGACACGTTCCGCCCGGGCTACTGTGATCGGCAACAGCGGACCTACCGGGCCCGCGATCTCCAGTGGTGGCGGCTGCAGAGCCTGAAGTCGGTGGAGGGAACACCCTCAATCGAGGCAGCGGCCGAAGTCTTCCGCCAGCCTTGGATCGACATCATGATGTACAACTTCGACTCGGCCGTGGCCTATCAGCCGATGTACGCCAGGGAGTCGGTACGAATGGAGGGCGTGGCCACGCTGCTGCTGAACCTGGACTATCCGAAGGAAAAGAAGAAGCCGCTCCTGGTCAACTTCGTGCAGTACGGCATCGATCTCTGGTCAATCGTTCGCGATGGCGAGCATAGGGGCTGGGAAGCCAACGGCGGTCATGGCAACGGTCGCAAGTGGCCGATCGTCTTCGCCGGCATGATGCTGGGCGACAAGGCGATGGCCTCCCCCAGCAAGACCATGCCGGATGTCAAGTTCGGCCAGGACATGCAGACCATGTACGGCCCGTGCTGGACGGGGGCCAAGGTGGTCTACGCCGGGCATCGCGGCGTGTGGAAGGGCAAGCCCGTGTCCAAGAACCCGGCCCAGACACCGTACGAGCACCTGCAGCCGAAGGACTGGTCCTACAACACGTTCAAGTATGCCTGGCGCAAGGAGCCGACCACCCAGTACGAAGGCGAGGTCTACCGCCGCTCGGTCAACAGCCCGGCCTGGGTCGGCGTGGGCCTGGCCGGCCGGATCATGCATGCTGAGCCGTTCTACGCCCACGATGCGTTCTTCGACTACGTCGACCGCTGGATGACCGAGGAGGACGATCCGCTGCGCGAGAAGATCATGCAGCAGGTCGACGCGGAGAACACCAAGCACGATTTCCGCGAGGAGAAGTGGCGGGCCGGCCGGTCGCACGACCCGTTTGTCCAGAAGATGTGGGCGGCCTATCGCGGCGGTGCGCGGGAGAATGCAAAGATGGCCAAGCTGATCGATCCGGATGCGACGCCAGAAACAGTCGCCCTGTGGGAGGCACTGCATCGCTCCAGCCGCAAGGCCGTACTGTTCGGCCACCAGAACGCGAATTACGAGGGGTTGGGCTGGCGGGGCGACCACGGCCGCAGCGACGTCAGGACCATCACCGGTGACTGGCCGGCCGTCTTCGGCTTCGGTTTCCAGGCCGAGCCCGAGCGGATGGTCGACCTCCGCAAGCGAATGCTCGCAGCCCATGCCGCCGGGGCGATGATCGAGATGAGCTGGCACCCGAACAACCCGGTCACCGCCGGCCGGTACAACGACGTGCGAAGTGACTCGCTCCGTGCGGTACTGCCCGGCGGCAAGGCGCACCATACTTTGGTCCAGTGGCTTGACAGTCTGGCTGAACTGGTACTCAGCCTGAAGGACAAGCAGGGCCGACCGCTCCCGCTGGTGTTCCGCCCTTGGCACGAACACAACGGCGGGTGGTTCTGGTGGGGCTCTCGGTCCGGGTCGGCCCAAGAGTACATCAGACTGTGGCGGTTCACCGTGCAGTATCTGCGCGACAAGAAGAACGTGCACCAGCTGATCTACGCCATCAGCCCCAACACACCGCTGGGATCCCAGGACAACTATCTGCGGCGACGTTTTCCCGACATGGAGTGGGTCGACGTCATCGGTTTCGATCACTACGTTGGCGACAGAAAGAAGATGGACCAGTTGCTGGCCAACATGCGGATCGTCGAGGGTCTGGCCCGCAAGCACGGCAAGCTCGCGGCCGCCACGGAAGTCGGCTGGCGCAACGGGCTGTCGAAATACGGTGGCACCGACTTCTGGGCCGGCCATGTCCTGCCGCTACTTGAGGATGACGACTCGCCGCAACTCGCCTGGCTGCTGACCTGGCGCAACGGACACAAGGACCATTACTGGGTGCCGACCGACGAGATGGGCAAAGCCGCGGCCGATGACTTCCGGGCTTTCTGCAAACACCCGCGCATCTGGCTGGCCGAGGACTGGAAACGCTTCCACGCTCGTCCAACCGGCGAATAGGGAGGACAGATTGACCTGTCTCGCCTCGAAGGGAGCATTTCTACTTAGAGGCAAAAGGCACCCCGCCAGTCCTCGGCCTTGACCGAAGACCGGTTTCCTCTGACAGTGCACTCAGGCTCAACCGCCCCAAGTCCGCAAACACCCAGTATACTCATACACAATATGGATGGGCGATCGGGATACAGCAATCTCAGTGCCCGGCTTAGCGCCCCGTGGTCGGTCCGATGGCCCGGGCCGCCCGCAGACGGTACCCGCGAGGCGTAGCACCGTAGTGGGCTTTGAAGCACGTGTAAAAGTGCGACAGGCTGGCGAAGCCGCACTTCTGGCAGACCTCGATAATCGTGTCCGTGTTCATGCGCAGGAGTACTCCTGCCCGATCCATTCTCATCGCGTTGAGCTTGGTGGTCGTGTCACAGCCGAACACAGCGTGCATGGTGCGATTGACGTGCTCGGGCGTTCGGTGCGCCAGGTGAGCGAACTCACCAGGCCCTCCTTCAAGCGCCTCACTTGCAGCGAAGGCTTCGAGGGCCCCGGCCAGCCACTTGGGAGGTGGTACTCTCTCGGTCAGCTGGTCGGCCGGGCTTCTGGGAACCCCTGTCGCCGCAACGCCGCGACCCACCTCCAGTAGCCGGAGAATCCGCAGTATGGCCCCGTCAAGGGTCGAGGGACGTTGGTCCATGGTCGCCAGCTCCTCGGCCAGCCGCTGCAACTGGGCCACCTGGCCCGGGTTCATCTGGTGAACGGGTCGCGCCCCGGACCAGGGCCAGAACGTGTCCGGGCCATAGCGGCGCTGGAGCCCGCGAACGTGCCTCGGCTCCAGTGCCACGTTGACGGCGGTCAGGCCCCGCCTTGAATCGGCAATGACCTGGTGATGGTCCTCGGGGCGTATGAACCATAGCTGTCCCGGCTGGAGCCGGTGACGACGGCGCTTGAACCGATGCGTACCTTGCCCTTCTTCGACCCAGAAGAACTCGAAGTAGCTGTGATCGTGTGCTGGGACCGCATGTCGCCCCAGTTCGCAGCGGGCGATGTGCCACAACCCGTCCTTCGGCATCATGTCCGACCACCGTATTCTCATTCTGGGATTATAGCCCACAATGCTTGAATAGAGAAAGAAATTGCCTTCCAGCAGAAAGACAGCCCTCCGCTGAATGGGTAGAATCGCGGTCACGGAATTGCCGTCGGAAAGGAGCGGCCGTGACATCTCGCGAACGCCTGCTGGCCGTGCTCAACCATCAAGTGCCCGACTGCGTGCCATGCAGCCCGGACATCTCGAACATGGTGCCCTGCCGGCTGACCGGCAAGCCGTTCTGGGACATCTACCTGTACAACGACCCGCCGCTGCTGGATGCGGCCATTGCGGCACAGCAGCAACTCGACCTGGACGCGTTCATCGATTGCTTCTGGGTGCAGTTCGACGCCCCAACGTCCGACGAGCCGCCCTGGGAGACGTTCATTGTCCTGAAGACGCCCGACCGGATCGTCACGCAGCGGTCGCACGTCGGCGGTGGCCATCGCGTCTGGGCTGCGACGGTCGACGTCTACCACGTGGCCGACTCGCCCTCGCTCGGGGTGCCGCCCGAAAAGGTTGCCCTGCCCCCGGAACCCAGGCACTATGAGCCGCTCGAAGGCGGCACACCCTTTGACTTGAGTCCAGCCAGCTACCAGGCCTATCGCCGCAAGCTGGGCGACCGTGGCCTGCTCGGCGTATCGCTGATTAACACCTTCGTCCTGAAGAGCGAGCAGGACATTATACAGTTCTACAACGACGAGGCCGAACTCCAGCGCCGGGCCGAGGAGCGGATAGAAACAGTCGAGCGTCGCTGGGCACAGATTGCCGCCATGGACCCGCCGCCGGATTTCGTGACCTTTCCCGGCTCGGGCACGCTGATCTGGCAGACGCCGGAGATCTTCCGCAAGTACTGCCTGCCGGCCCTGCAGCGCGGTGCCGAACTGGCCAAAGCGGCGGGTGTGCCCTCGCACATGCACTCCTGCGGCCCGGAGCGGCTGCTTGTCGAGATCATGGCCACGGAGATCGACCTGACGATCATCGATCCGCTGGAGATTCCGCCGATGGGCGACTGCATCCTGGCGGACCTCAAGCGCGAGTTCGGCGACAAGATCGTCCTGAAGGGCAATCTGCACACGACCGACGTCATGCTTCGGGGATCGCCTCAGGATGTCCGCGATGCCGCCAAACGGGCCATCGACGATGCGGCCGACGGCGGTGGGTTTGTGCTGTCGACAGGCGACCAGTGCGGGCGCGATACGCCGCTTGAGAACTTTCAGGCCATGGTCGAGACGGCCCGGACCTATGGGCGGTACTGACGGAAGGCGAAGACAATGCCGAGGAGTCCCATGAACAGTCGCGAGCGGTTCGAATGTGCGATGGCCCGCAGAACGCCTGATCGCGTGCCGCTGGACATCGGCGGAACGCCGCTGACGGGCATGCGTCCGCGGCGCCAGGAAAGGCTGCTCGATCTGCTTGGCTTTCCTGGGTGCAACGTCGAGTTCGGGCAAGGAGTCGACGAGCGAATCCTCCAGTGGGCCGAGGTCGACTTCCGGACGGTCGGTAACATTCTGTCTCTGCCCAGCCGGCACACGCGCACGCGGAGTTCCGAGTCCAACGTCGACTGTTGGGGCGTGCGCCGTGACTTGGTCGATGGCGAGATGCAGATCACCGAAAGCCCGTTGCGAGGCGCTTCGGTCGAAGACCTGAAGTCCTACGCGTGGCCTGAAGGACGCGTCGACGATAACGTGCTGGACGCCCTGGTGGCCCAAGCGAAGGAACTGCATGACCGCGCCGAGCACGTGGTCGTTGCCGGACACCCGGTCTTCGGCATCCTCGAACTGGGCTGCTGGATGTGCGGCTACGACGAATTCTTCATCAAGCTGGCGCTCGAGCCCGACTTCGTGCGGACGTTCTTTGACACCGTGCTTCGGATTCAACTCGACGTGATCAACCATTACTATGCCGCACTGGGGCCGTGGATCGACGTGACGACCAGCGGGGATGACTTCGGCTCGCAGAACGGGCCACTCGTCTCGCCCGCAACGTTCGACGCCTTCATCGTCCCGTACTTCTCGGAGAGAATTGGGAGGACCAAGGACGTGGCGAAGTGCTATTACTGGCATCACACGTGCGGCTCGGTGTTCAGGCTGCTGGACCAGATCATTGCCTGCGGCGTCGACATTCTCAACCCGATACAGACGTCCGCAGCCGAGATGGAACCCGCCGTGCTCAAAGAGCGCTTCGGCGACCGCATCGTGTTCTGGGGCGGCGTGGACGTTCAGCAGTTTCTGCCCCGGGCGACGCCCGAGGGGGTCTCGAGTCGCGTCGAGGAGTTGATCAGCACACTGGGTGCAGGCGGCGGGTACATCATGGCCCCGGCGCACCAAATTCAGGATGATGTTCCTCCGGAGAACATCGTCGCCTGGGTGGAGGCCGTTCAGCGGCACGGTGGGTAGGAAAGCTCGAGCGCTCTCTGATCGTCCGCAGAGAAGGAGCAGTCCCATGACACGGTCGAACATTCTGCTGATCGTGGCTGACCAGATGGCGGCTGAAATGACCGGTACGTACGGCGGCCCGGCGCAAACACCGGCAATGGACGCCCTCGCCGCCGAGGGGACACGCTTCGACGCGGCCTACACGCCATGCCCGTTGTGCACACCGGCGCGGGCGGCCCTGTTGACGGGCAGATTTCCGTCCAGAACACGGACTTACGACAACGCGAGCATTCTGCCGGCCGACGTGCCTACCTGGGCGCACAGCCTGCGGTTGGCCGGCTACGAGGTCGTCGCCGCCGGCAAGATGCACATGGTCGGCCCGGACCAACTGCACGGGATCGAACGTCGTCTCACGCCGGACATCTACCCGACCGATTTCGCGTGGACGCCGACCGACGAGCGCTACGACGCGCCGACGTCGACGTCCGGCAACAAGGCCGAGGCGGCGCGGTCTGCCGGACCCTGTGACAGTAGCTGGCAACTGGATTACGACGAGAACGTTCACCGGCAGACCCTGGCCTTCCTCCGCGGCCGTCCGGCCGGAAGCCGGCCCTTCTGCCTTGTCGTTTCCTACACGCACCCGCACCCGCCTTACTGGGCTCCGCGATCATTCTGGAACCTCTACGAGGGGATGGACATCGATGCGCTGTGGCCCGATGTGCCGCAGGCCGAGGCCTGTCCTCCTATGGACCGCTGGCTGCAGGCGTTCCAGGGGTTTTCAACATCTGATATGGCCGACGCCGACCTGCTTCGCCGCGTGCGACGGGCCTACCTGGCAATGATCAGCTACGTCGACTCGCGGGTCGAAGAACTGCTGGCGGCCTTGGGCGCGTTGTCCCTCACCGATCAAACCGCCGTGATGTTGACTTCCGATCACGGCGAAATGCTCGGCTCACACGGGCACGTCGAGAAGCGTCTCTTCTATGAGCAGGCCATTCGCGTGCCGCTCATGGCGCGCCTGCCGGGAGGGACCGGCGGGCAGCGATTCGACAGTCCGGTCAGCCTGATGGACCTGGCCCCCACGCTGATCGATCTGGCCGGCGGCGAGGCCCTCCCGGGTGCCGACGGGGAGTCACTCATGCCGGTGCTGGAGGGCGGGTCACCGCGCGCAACTGGAGCACGCGTCCTGAGCGAGTATCTTGGCGAAGGAGTCCCTGCACCGTGCTTCCTGGTGCGCGAGGGGCCGGTCAAGTATCTCTACGCCCATGGTGGTGAGGAGATCGCTTTCGACCTCTCGACGGACTCCGTCGAGTCAACCAACGTCGCCGACCAGGCTGAGTATGCTGACGTGCTGGACCGCTGCCGCGCGGAACTGCTGCGCCAGTTCGACATCGATGCTCTCGCCGACGATATGCTCGCCAGCCGGCGAGACCGAATGATGATTCATGCCGCGATGCAGGTTGGCCGGGCGACCTCCTGGCCCGTGCGAAGCGAACCCGCAGACACCGGTGTCGAGGAGCAATAGTCCCGTGACGAGACCGAACGTCCTGCTCGTGATGACCGACCAGCACCGGGCCATGTCGACCGGCGCGTATGGTTCGCAGGAAGTCCACACGCCGCACCTGGATCGCCTGGCCACGCGGTCGGTGGTCTTCGAGCGTGGCTACTGCGCGTACCCTCAGTGCGTGGCCTCGCGGCAGTCGATGATCACGGGCCAGTATCCGAACACGCACGGGGCCTACGGCATCGACCTGGGCACCATCGACACCAGCCAGTGGACGTTGCAGCAGGCGTTCACCGATGCCGGGTATCACACCACGCTGATCGGCCATCCTCACATGAACGAAACCGGCTTCGCCGACAACCGGACGTACCATGAGTATTTCGAGCGCG
>Ga0272444_10003935_pt1 | contig 13223 bp, 11 predicted proteins | sample SSMForm13_FD_201033 | JGI IMG/M metagenome (GOLD analysis project Ga0272444, IMG submission 201033) | Marine sediment archaeal communities from Little Sippewissett salt marsh, Falmouth, MA, United States - SSM-Form-13 | ecosystem: Environmental > Aquatic > Marine > Wetlands > Sediment ...
GAGGCCGATCTGCCCGACGGCAAGCACGTGCTGACGTTGCGAACATCGGCAAAAAAGAACGCCAAAAGCAAAGGCAACGCCTGCCGCATCCGGAGATTCATCGCCAACTGAAGCCCACAATCGCCCAGCCGTAAGACAGGCTTGCTCGCCATTACACTTGGGTCAACGAGTCGAGAACGTGGTTGATCAGGTTGATCAGTTGACCCTTTACGCCCGCAGGTTTATCGGGCTGGCCTGCCTTGCCCCGCCGGACTACAGTTATCTCGCGAGCCTCGCCCGCGTCAATCCACAGGCCCTGGCACGACCTGCACATGTCAACGTGAACCATGGTGCCTGGGTAATCAAACTTGAACATTGAGAGACGACAGGCCGGGCAATTTCGAGTCCCAAGTTCTGCGTCTAGGGGAACGGGCATATCCTTGAGGGCCTCTTTCAGAACCTTTTCGATCTGCCCCCGACGAAACCAGATGCCCTTGCACTTGGGACAGCAGTGCAGGATGACATCGCTGTTCTTGACGCGGCGTTGCTGCAGTTCCATCTTTTTGCACTTTGGACACTTCATGTCATCACCAACTCCCCGTGGCCCCGCCACCCCCGGAAGAGCCTCCACCAAAACCACCCCCGAATCCGCCGGAACTTGACCCGCTGGGCAGTGCTTCGAGTAAACGGCCCGCAAGTTTAAACGCCAGAACTACCAGGATGATGACGATACCTGCAACCACCCAGCCCCACCCTCGCTTGCCTTTGCGAAACAGGCTGATGCAAATCAATACCAACGCCAAAGCCGCCAGACCCACCCATAACGCCGTCCAGGGAAACCCTATCCGCATGCCGGCGAATTCCCTTATGATCGCGCGCGTGCCTTCGATAATCCCAGTGGCGTAATCGTCGTCTCGAAAGCAGGGAAGAATGTCGTCATCCACGATCGATCGGGCATCGCCGTCGCGGTCGCGACCGTAATGCTTACCCAGTTCGATTCGGACTTCCCGGTCGTCCCTGGCAACCAGAAGGAGCACCCCGTCATTACGGGGCATGTTGCCAATACCGTATTTGTTGAACAGGCCGCGAGCAAATCTCTTGATCGACCGGTTATCCGTGCCGGGGTAATCCTTGATCGAATGAATCGTGACCACGACAACTTCAACGCCAGTGCGTTTCTCGGTCGTGTAGCAGTAGGCGTCGAGTTTCTCCTTCTCTTTCGTGGTCAGCAGGCCCGCCTTGTCCGTAAGGTAGCCTATGTCCGGCTTGGGATAGGGAGCGTAGTCCTTGCCTGCGCGCCTGGATGCGGGCGCCGAAACTTCCCCGTCGGATTCCACCGCCCCGGCCGCCTGGATCGCACACGGCAACATGACCGCCATCAACCACGCGATGCTATTACTGGTAATCCACTTCATTGGTTATCTCGTTGACGTCGTCGTGACGACGTGGGAAATGCTCCGCCAGTTTCTGCCCTATCATGCCCGCAGCCTCGGCTATGCCGTCGGCAAATGCGTCCTGCTGGAATTTCTCCGCCATCCGGTTTCGGACATCATCCCAATGGGCCTGGCCTGCCCTCTCGTGAATCCCGCAATCCCCGTAAATAAAAAACTCCCGGTTGGCTGTCACCAGCAGAATCAGGACGCAATTACGCTGGTCGGTCCTGTGCAGTCCAAGCTTTTTGAATATCCGCGCCGCCTTGTCGCTTATGTTGGACCAGCAGTATCTGGCGATGACGAACTTGATCTCAGCCGACGTGCACGACTCAGCCTGGGCAATCGCCTGCTCCACAATGGCCTTCTCGTCCAGACTCAGAAACTCCTGCGGATCATTCGAACGCATGCTCTCGTACTCCCCTTACTCATTCCTGCACGCGGCCTGCAGCCGAATGCACGTTCCTACCCTAACACGGTCTGGCGTTCCTCGACGATGGTCTCTACGAGGGCTTTGACGTTTTCGATGGGGACGTCATTCATGATTTCCTGGGACGGAGCAATAATGTATCCTCCGCCCGCGCCGAGTGTGCGGATAGTCTTGCGGGCCATCTCCTTGACCTGTTCCGGCTTGCCGAAGGGCAGAACCGTCTGCGTGTCTATGCCGCCCCAGAATACCAGGTCCTTGCCGAACTCCCGCTTTATGTAGGCCAGGTCCATGCAAGGCTGGACGGGTTCGAGAATCCGCAAGCCGGCGTCGATCAGGTCCGGGATGAAGTCCGTCAGGTTCCCGCACGAGTGCATCATGATCGGGATGCCGGCGTCGTTGAAAGGCTGCCACATACGCTTGATCCGTGGCAGGATAAACTCGTGGAACATTTCCATGGAGAACAGCGTGCCCTCCTGCGTACCAAGGTCATCGCCGTGATGAGCGACCTTGAAGCCCATCTCGACGACCTTCTTGGCAAACCCCACCTTATAGTCGGCAATCTTGTCCAGCAGTTGGTGTATCGCCTTGGGCTTTTCGGCCAGTGAGGTCATGAACTCCAAGAATCCCATCAGGTTGTAGCCCCGCTCGTATATCCCGCAATACGCCGTCGGGACCACAAGGAACTCACCGGAATGCTCGCGAAGATCGCGCTGCATACCATCGAAAACCCCAGGTCTGGACATATCCGGAGCATTGTATGCCGCCACGGCCTGCTCGATATCCATGAACAGCACCTCGCGGTTGACATCGGGTGGCATGTGGGCGGCGATGTCCTCGTCGGCCTGGTTGGCCAGCGGGTGGAACCCCGCAAAGAAACCATCCGAGCCAACCTTGACACCCATGCCCCATGCGTCGTAGACGATATTGCGATCCCAGTTCGTGCCGCAGAATCCCATGGATTCCAACCGGGCCATCTCGTCGCGGTCGTTGCGGTAAAAGAGCGGACTGTCGTGAGCCGAAACCGTAAGGTAGAGATGGTTCTGGAGGTAACCGTCCAACTCTTCTGCTGAGGCCAGCCCCAGCACCTCGCTGATGGCGGCATCACGGGTTCGGTCGGAAAAGGTGATCTGGCTGGGCAGATAGTCCACGTCCTGTCCGTTAATCACACGCAGGACCCGCTCTTCGTTGGTCATCGTCATTATTACTTCTCCCGAGTCGTTCAGGCCTGAATCGCCTGTGCGAATGATTCTACCAAGGAGTTTCTTTCGCCACCAGCGATTACATCGCACAAACATGCCTGTGAAATACCGACCGATCCAACAACGGCCCTGGCACAAACGCCGTGCGGCGAAAGGTTGCCTGATCCCGCGTTCTCCCCTAAGATTGTCGTATTGGAGCGGGTTGCATTTGCGGCCCAATGACCAGGACACGATCGCCAGGAGACCGATTATCATGGTTCCATATCGTGCAAGCGCATCGGCCTCAATACACGGTCGGCCTTGGATCGGGTTCGCCATCACCGCACTTGTTGCGGCGGCCCTGACGGGAGGCCTTACCACGCCGGCGTCGGCGGCCCGGGCCAAGCTCGACCCCGAGGCCCGCAAGGCCAAGGCAAAGGAACGGGCAGCAGCCAGGGCCAAGGCCAAAGCCAAAGCCAGGAAGGCGGCGACTCGCCCCGCCAAGCCCACCACCGCACCGGCATCGACCCGGCCGGCAGATCCAGCCCTCGCCGCCAAGCGAGCCATGCGAGTGAAGCTGGCGACGGATTACCTGACCAACTGGTATGCCAAACAATTGAACAGCACGGACTGGATGGCCCGCGCAGTGGCGCTGGTTAGTATTTCCCGAATGCCCACGGCAGAGTCCACGGTTTCGATCATCAAGCAGTTAGAGGTCGAGAAGCGCCCTGTTTGCCGGCTGGTGGCATGGCAGGCGGCGTTGGCGCGGGCAAACATGCTCTCGGAAGCCCAGCACGAATCGTGGCTGGCTGCGACGAGGCTGATGATCCGCGCCGAGCTCTTCCATGGCGACCTTCGCATCGGCCTGCTCGAGATGCTCGGGTCTGCCCCGATCGACACCGGTTCACGAACGTACTTCCGAAATCTCATGGCCCGCACGAGCAGCCTGGATTCATCCGACGTACCGACGCTGATCGCCATGGGCCAATGTCTGCGAAGTTGGGGCGACGCCGGGATGGTGGAATTGCTCATCAAGTCCTTGTCCAACCCCAGCACGGTCGTGCGGGCTGAGCTCGTGCTTCAGGCCGCGGGCGTGGGCCCCGAATGGAACCGCACGCCATCGGCCCGGCGCGAGTATCACAAATGGTGGCTGAAACACAAAGCCGACTTCACCGCCTCGACGCCCCAGCCGGAGCAATGGAAGAAGCTGAAACCCCAGTACCTCGATCCGCCGATCGAATTGGCGAAGTTCGATGTGCTTGACCTGAAATGGCGCCGGGAGATGGAACTCGACCGCCTCCAGTTGCGATCTTTCGCCTTCGCGATAGCGCTTGATTGCAGCCGATCCATGGGCGGCGAACTCGCCCGCATCAAGCGAGACATGCGAGTGATGTTCTCGGCATTCTCGCAGATCGCACGGGAAGTTGGCGTAGGATTTACGCTATTCGCGCCGGGCGGCGAGCTGCGACACTATCCGCTGACCGACAGCCAGAGCAAGCTGATGGCGCGAGTCAACTCGATGGAGATATTCGGCCCGGCTGGCGAAGAGGAATGGGCTGGAGCGATCGACAAGGCCATGAACGACAACCGCTGGCCTCGCCTGGCCAAGGACAGCCGCCGCGCCATCGTCATCATCACCGACGAGCCTATCGCCGCGGCGCAGTTCGCCCGAGCGATGCCCCTGGCCGAGGCCGGAGCGAAAAAGGGCTTCCGCCTCTACGGCATCATGGTCCACTCGCTCACCAACGCGCCGAACAACCCGCTGTCCAGGCCGCTGGACCGCACCACCGGCGCCAGCCTTTACAAACTCACCCCTCCCCTGAATAGCGCCCCCAAGAAGCCGACGAATCCGAAAATGCCAGGCAAGGCAAAACAACCCAAGCCAAAACCCAAGAAGGCAAGGGGAGGCTGGGGCCACTACGACCAGTTAGCCAAGGCAACGGGCGGACGAGCTCTGGACGTGCTGGTGCCGCAAGGAGGCCTCGGGCTAGGCCTACCGCCGAGCAAAGCAGGCGGCAAAGCAGGCAAGATGCGTGGCAACGACCCAATGGCCATCGCGCCAATCTACCCCGGAGGCGGGCCAACAAACAACATCCTCACCGTCGTGCTAACCGACGCCATCGGCCCAAACCACGCCGACAGGGTCGAACCGCTGGTCAAGATACTCGCCGCCTACTGCCAGAAAAACGCCGCGAGAATCCCCGAACGCCGGACATGGCAGCCACCCGGACACATGGAACCCAACTTAAACAAACGTTAATCCGGGCGAAGCTTGCATCACGCCTCAGAAGATGGTATCAAAGTCCCCCGGCCCTGATAACGCCGTCGATTTGACGCGGCGAAAGCGGGCCGGTGTTTTAAATGACTCCCCCGCAAACAAGGAGAAGCCTAGGCCAGAGCGACTCGGGCGAAGACTCCGGCCAAACCGTAAAACGCCTGCTGCGCCTCAGTTGGCAGTACCGCTGGGGGTGCATCAAGGTACTCTTCCTTCAGATGACCCTGCTGGCAATGGGCCTGTCCGGGCTGGGCCTGACGGGGCTGGGCATCGACATCATCCGCCACGAAGTTCAGCCGAACACCAGGGCCCCATCCTGGCCGTTCGGGCTTACCCCGCCGGAAAGCTGGTCCGCAATGCAGCAGGTACTGCTCGTCGCGGGGGGCATTCTGGTTTTCGCGATCCTGCGAAGCGCGATGAACGCTTTTTACCAGATTGCCCTGGCCGGTCTGCTCCAGGGCAAGATCGTCGTGGAGCTTCGCGCCAAGGTCTACAACAAGCTCCAGCGGCTTGGTTTCCAGTTCTTCGACGACAACGCCACCGGTTCGATCATCAACCGCGTCACCGGTGACGTCCAGAGGGTTCGCATGTTCGTCGACGGGGTGGTCATGCAGGTCATCATCCTGGCGATCAGCCTGGCGATTTACCTTACCTACATGCTGAGCATCAACGTCTGGCTGACCTTCGCCTGCCTGGCGACAACGCCCCTGATCTACATCGTCGCGAGGATCTACTCGCGGACGGTTCAGCCGGCGTATCGGCGGGAGCGTGACCTCTTCGATGACATCGTGCTGGGCCTCAGCGAGAGCGTCCAGGGCATACACGTTATCAAGGGCTTCGCCCGCGAGAACCTGGAGATCGACAAGTTCCAGGCCGCCGGGCAGCGTCTGACGGCCCAGAAGGACTGGATATTCTGGCGTTCGACGACTTACCCGCAATTCATAGGCTTTCTGACGCAGTTGAACCTGCTGGTGCTGATACTCTACGGCGGCTGGCTTGTCATCAACGGGCAACTGCCCCTTGGTACCGGCATGGTTGTCTTCGCGGGCCTGTTGCAGCAGTTCTCGGGGCAGGTGACCAACCTCGCCAACGTCGCCGACAGCATGCAGCAGAGCCTCACCTCCGCCAGGCGAGTGTTCGAGGTCCTCGACGCCCCGACGGAGATCCACAGCGTCGAAAACGCCAAGCCCATGCCGAAGGCCCGCGGAGTGGTGGAGTTCGACCACGTCACCTTCGGCTACGACGCCACCAGTGCCGTACTGAAAGACATGAGCTTTCGCGCCGAGGCCGGCAAGTGCGTGGCAATCCTCGGCGCCACCGGCAGTGGCAAGAGCACCCTGCTCAGCCTGATCCCCCGCTTCTACGATCCCCAGGAAGGGCGGGTGCTGGTAGACGGCACGGACGTGCGGGATGTCAAGCTCGACGACCTGAGGCGAAACATAGGCCTGGTCTTCCAGGAGAGTTTTCTGTTCAGCACGACGGTGGCCCAGAACATCGCGTTCGGCTATCCAGACAGCACGCGCGAGCAGGTGGAAAACGCCGCCCGCATAGCAGCGGCGCATGACTTCATCATGGAACTGCCCCAGGGCTACAACACGATCCTCCGCGAGGCCGGTGGCGACCTGTCCGGCGGGCAGCGACAGAGGCTCGCCATCGCCCGAGCCGTGCTGCTGGAGCCGGCCATCCTTTTGCTGGACGACCCGACCGCCGCGATAGACCCGGAGACCGAAGAAGAAATCATGACCGCCATGGAAAGCGCCATGCAGGGAAGGACCACCTTCGTTATCGCCCACCGACTTAGCACACTCAAACGGGCCGACATGGTGCTGGTGCTCAAACAAGGCAGGCTTATCCAGACGGGAACACACGAGGAATTGCTCGCCTGCCAGGGCCCGTACCGCCGCGCCGCAAGCCTGCAATTGGCCGACAACATCAGCCGAAGGCTGCTCAATCACGGACAGGAGCCCGAAAGCTAAGCCCATGCCGGCAAAGAACTGCCCAGATCGAAGCAAACGCGTAGGCGCCACCATGCTTTCGGCGAACATCGAACGCAGGGAGCAGCGTCACCGTCCGCTCAGTGCAAAGGTCATTCGGCGTCTGTTCGCCTACACCAAGCCATACAAGAATACCAGAAACTGGCTGCTGGTGGCGGTGATAGTGAGATCCATCCAACTGCCGCTGCTGGCGTGGGCGATCGGGGCGGCCATTCGAGGGCCAGTACAGGCAGGAGACTTCAACTGGCTGATGTGGTCGGCACTGGGCTTCGGCCTGCTTGCCCTGGTGACACAGTTCAATGCCCATTTCCGAGGGCATCTGGCGCTACGACTCGGCGAGTGGGTCATACGAGACCTGCGAGAAGAACTCTTCGCCCATCTTCAGAAAATGACGCTGAGCTTCTACAACCGCACAAAAGTCGGACGGATCATCAGCCGGCTCACCAGCGACGTCGAGGCCATGCGCGTCGGCGTGCAGGATGTGCTGTTCATAAGCCTCGTGCAACTGGGGCAAATGACCGTCGCGGCCGCGGTGATGCTCTACTACGACTGGATGCTCTTTTTGCTGGTTCTCGCACTGGCGCCCGTGCTGTGGATCATCAATCTCACCTTCCGCCGGAAACTCGTGCGCGGGCATCGCGAAATCCAGGAAAGCTTCAGCCGGGTCACCAGCACACTGGCGGAGTCCGTCACGGGCATCCGTGTTACGCAGGGCTTCGTGCGACAGGACGTCAACGCGGGGCTATTCTACGACCTGGTCGCCGACCACGGACGCTACAGCGTCGGCCTGGCCAGGCTCAGCGGCGTGTTCCTGCCTCTGTTGGAATTCAACAGCCAGTTCTTCATCGCGGCGATGCTGGTCGTCGGAGGATGGCAGGCGCTGCGCCCGCAGCCATTGGCAAGCGTGGGAGACCTGGTGCAGTTCTTCTTCATGGCCAGCCAGTTCTTCTCCCCCATCAGTTCCCTGGGCAACCAGTACAACAAGGCCCTATCCGCCATGGCCGGAGCGGAACGGGTATTCCGAATGCTGGACACCCCACCGGACTGGCAGGACCCACCGGACGCCCTCGACGTGCCAAGCATTGAGGGGCAAGTCGAGTTCCGCGATGTCACCTTCGCCTACGTGCCGGAGAGGCCCGTGCTGGATCACGTGAGTTTCACTGCCAAGGCCGGGCAGATCGTCGCCATTGTCGGCCCCACCGGCAGCGGCAAGAGCACGATAATCAATCTCATCAGCAAGTTCTACCTGCCCACCGAGGGCCAGGTGCTTCTGGACGGCACGGACCTGGGCAAGGTTTCCAGCGACAGCCTGCACCGCCAGATGGGTGTCGTGCTCCAGCAGAACTTCCTGTTCACCGGCACAATCATGGACAACATCCGCCTGGGCAAACCCGAAGCTACCGATGACGCTATCCGCCAGGCCGCCCGCCGACTGGACTGCCTGGACCTCATCGAGGCCCTGCCCAACGGCTTTGACACGGTCGTCGGCGAGGGAGGAAGCGGCATAAGCCTCGGCCAAAGACAACTCATCTGCTTCACCCGAGCCCTGCTGGCCGACCCCAGAGTACTCATACTCGACGAGGCAACCAGCAGCGTGGACACCATGACCGAGGCGAGAATCCAGGCCGCGATGGGAAAACTCTTCGAAGGCCGAACCAGCTTCGTCGTCGCTCACAGGCTCTCAACCATCCGCCATGCCGACCAGGTGCTGGTACTCGAAGAAGGACGAATCACCGAAAGAGGAAACCACGAACAACTCCTCCTGGCCGGCGGAACCTACGCCGACCTCTACCGCCAGTTCGTGAAGTCCTCGGAAACCTGACGATCGGAAATCAATAGGGAAGAAATCCTGAACGATCGCGGAAAACATAACATGCTGCCCCCCCGTTCGATCAAGGATCACCCGTCCCCACTATTGACAGACTGGGCGGTGGTGGGTTATGTAAACCGGTTGAGCAACAAACTGAGAAAGTGCCTCAACTACCGAACTCCAGCCGAAGGGTTTTGACGCCGAACTTCCGTTGTTCGTCGGGTTTTTCGACATTGCACTTCGAATGTAAAATCGTACAGCATTACACAAAGGAGAATCCTGTGGAATTTGAGAACAAGGTCGCCCTGGTCACAGGGGCGGCAGGAAGTATCGGCAGAGGACTGGCTCAGCGGTTCTACCTGGAAGGCGCCAGCGTCTTCATCACCGACCTCGACCAGGCCAAGCTTGATGCCATCGCGGCCAAACTCGGTGATAAATGCAAAGCCCTCGCAGCCGACTGCACCAAAGCCGACCAGGTCGCCAAAGTCGTCGAGGCTGCCAAGGCTGCCTTCGGCGGCGGGATCGACATTCTGGTAAACGTCGCCGGCGCCGTCGGCAAGGGCGGGCCGGTCGAGGAAATATCCGAGCAGACGTGGGATTTCGTCTACGACGTCAACTGCAAGGGCACGTTCCTTTTCATCAAGTTCGTCGTGCCTGTCATGAAGGCGGGCGGCAGCGGGAAGATCGTCAACTTCTCCAGCAAGTCCGGAAAGACCGGCTCGGCCCTGATGAGCGCGTATTCATCTGCCAAGGCGGCAATTATCGGCCTGACTCAGGCGCTGGCATTCGAACTGGCCGGCAGCAAAATCAACGTCAACTGCGTCTGCCCGGGCATTACGGCGGACACGGGCGTGTGGAACAACGTTTCGGCTGACTATATCGAGAACCTCAAGCTGCCCGTCGAGGAGATCGTCAAGAAGTTCACGGCCAAGGTCCCGCTCCAACGCCTCGCGGAGGTCGAGGACGTGGTGTCGGTGACTACGTTCCTGGCCGGCAAGGGCGCCGATTACATGACCGGCCAGGCCATCAACATCAGTGGCGGGCGCGAGATGCACTGAGAAGAAGAAAAGCAGAAAGAGCAGATTACCGCAGAGGCACTGAAACGCTGAGAGGTTTAGAAGAAGAAACAGAAGAAGAAAGAAGACACAGAGGAGATACCAAACAGGATTGCATTGACTGATGAATCATCTATGTATGCTTCAATCCATGTAATCCCATAACCTGACTGCCAGCAGGCAGATCCGTGCAATCTTCATCCAAGACCGTTTCTTCTTCTCTCACCACACTCAGCGGGCTCTGCGATGAGAAAATGCCTTTAACCGGAGAATCACCATGAAGTGGACCAAAGAGAAGGTCGCGAAGACAATCGATCATGCAGCCCTCAAGGCCAACCTAACCGACAAAGACATCATCGAAGCATGCGATCTCGGCAAAAAGTACAACGTTGCCACCGTTTGCGTTCGACCGTCGGACGTACCGCTGGCAGCGAAAGAACTCGCCGGCAGCGACGTTGACGTCTCGGTTGTCGTGGGTTTCCCCCACGGCGCAAACAAGCCGGAGACCAAGGCCCTCGAAGCCAAACTCGCCATCGCCGACGGCGCCATGGAACTTGACATGGTAATGAATATCGGCAAGTTCCTCAGCGGCGACTATGAATTGGTTAAGCGAGACATCGCCGGCGTCACCGCCGAGGCAAAAAACAGCGGCGTGCTGGTCAAGGTCATCATCGAATCGACGTACCTGACGCTCGAACAGGTCGCCAAGGCCTGCGAGATCGCCCGCGACGCCGGCGCCGACTTCGTCAAGACCTCCACCGGATTCGCCTCCGTCGGCCCGGGCGCTACCCCCGAGGCCATCGAGGTCATGATCAAGACCGTCGGCGACACGATGGGCGTCAAGGCCTCCGGCGGTGTGCGGGACTATGTCGGTGCGGTCGGATTCCTCGAACAGGGCTGCAAGCGTCTCGGCACGGCCGGCGGAACCAAACCTATCTGCGAAAACGCCCCCGCCGACCCGACGAGAACCTACTAAGCGCAAGAGAAGAAACACCAAATAGGGATTACACGGACCCGCCTCCCGGCAGGCAGGTCTCGTAATCCCCGTCTAAAGCCGTTTCTTCTTCTCTGCGTTCTCTGCGATAAACAACACTGCGAGAATATGGAGAGACGTTTGATGAGCGACACAATGCAGGCCGTCGTGTTTCACGCTCCCGGCGACGTTCGGGTCGATCGGGTCCCCGTGCCAACGTGCGGGCAGGCCGAGATGCTCGTTCAGGTCGACGCCTGCGCGGTCTGCGGATCGGACCTTAAAAGCTCCAAGGTCGGCAACCCGCGGATCAAGCCGCCGCTGACGATGGGCCACGAGTTCACCGGCATCATCCGCGAGATCGGACCGTCCGCGATGGTGGGAAACCTGACCATCGGCGACCGCGTTGTCATGGCCACCACCGTTTCCTGCGGCCAGTGCGGATACTGCCGCCGAGGCTGGCCTAACGTCTGCGCCGACCTCGCGCCCATGGGCTTTTCCTATCCCGGCGGCATGGCGGAGTTCGTGGCGATCCCCGAGCGTGCCCTGGTCAACGGGCACGTGCTGCCCGTGCCCGCATCCCTGCCGGCAGAGCACGCCTGCCTGGCCGAGCCCGTCAGTTGCGCCGTCAACTGCGTGGAAAACTGCAACGTCCGCGAGGGCAACACCGTCGTTGTTCTCGGGGCCGGACCGATGGGGTTGATCAACGTCTGCGTCGCCCGCGGCATGGGCGCCGCAAAAATCATCCTCTCCGAAGTGAGCCCCCAAAGGCTGGCGATGGCAGAGAACTTCGGCTGCGACATCCTGGTGAACCCGACCGAGCAGGACCTGCCCGCCATCGTCAAGGACGCCACAAGCGGCATCGGTGCGGATGTCGCCATCGTCGCCGCCCCTGCCGCCGCCCCGCAGGAACAGGCCGTCCAACTCGTTCGAAAGCGAGGCACGGTCTGCCTGTTCGCCTCCCTGCCGTCCGGCAGGCACATCCTTCAGATGGATAGCCGGGCCATTCACTACAACGAACTGCGCGTAATCGGCACGAGCGATTCCACGCCCGCCCACGTCGCCTTGTCGGTCAAGCTACTCGCCGAGGGGCGAATCCCGGCCGAGAAGCTCGCCAGCCACATCCTGCCGCTATCGGAAGTCCACAAGGCATTCGAACTGATGGAACAAGGCGAAGCCCTGCGCGTGGTGCTCAAACCGTAACACGCGCCCGCTTCCGCTCCTGCCCCCCCCACTGCCGTCAGCGGGGCTGGTCTGATCTGCCGTGCCTGGGCGTCTCCGGGCCTCGCGGCGATGGGCGCTGCCCAGGCTGCCGCGGCTGGGTTTTCTGGATCGACACACTATAGCCTCCGACCTCGTTCCTGTGATCCGCCTCGGCGTAGATCATCACAAAAGCGACGTTCCGACCAACGTTCAAGTCCATCGCGTAGCCCTTGGTTGTAACGTCAAACTTTTTGATGACGCTCAGCCTGCCGTCGCCGGGTCGCCCGGCATAGGCAATTGCCTCCAACTTCACCTGAACGTCGCTGAACGTCAACCTGTACTGGCCTGGCGTTGGCGGCCTGAATACCATCCAGTCCTTGTCGTCCCTGCCGTATATGGTGTGGCGCTGCTTTACGTTGGCGACGATCTCGGCCGGCTTCTGCTGGCTGTCGGTCTCGAATGCGTCCACGTATCGACCGAGCCTCGCAGCCTCGGGGTCTATCGCAGGCCCGGGTCGCGGCCGGAGAGGATGTCTTCGCACGATCGCGTACGGCCCGGCATCGGCAAGCAGTAGCGAGTTATCCATACCGATGATGCGAAGCCTCACCGTCCGCCCCCGCCCGCGAAGAGCAAATGGCACGGTCCACTTCAACTTGCCCTTGCGAATATCAGCCACGCTGGCTGGGATGATGTCAGACCACGTGTGTCCTGCGTCGAACGATTGCAGCACACGGACCCGCCCGGCCAACTCTCGCGTTCGCCATTGAATCATGTACGAGCCGCCCGCCCGCAGATCCGTCCCGGGCGCGGGAGAGACAATGTCCAGCCGACCGCCCACTGGGCGACGAACCACACCGCCTGTCACGTTGGCGCCGACAGTCACGCCTTCGAACGGTTTG
>Ga0272444_10003936_pt1 | contig 13223 bp, 7 predicted proteins | sample SSMForm13_FD_201033 | JGI IMG/M metagenome (GOLD analysis project Ga0272444, IMG submission 201033) | Marine sediment archaeal communities from Little Sippewissett salt marsh, Falmouth, MA, United States - SSM-Form-13 | ecosystem: Environmental > Aquatic > Marine > Wetlands > Sediment ...
GGGAGACGAATCGCATCCTCCACGAGTGGCAGCCCTGTCAGCATCACGGCGAAATACCAGAAGAAGAGCTGCACGAGGAGGGGGATGTTGCGGATTGTCTCAACGTAGATCGTGGCCAGCTTCCGGACGAGCCAGTTGCTCGACAGACGCGCGATGCCGATGAGCGTGCCAATGACGGTTGCGAGGACAACGCCGACGACCGCGACGCGGAGCGTGTTTACGATGCCGACCCAAAACGCGTGGGCGTTCGAGTCGATCGGGCTGTAGCCGATTCCCTCCGAGATCGGGAATCCGGCCGTGTCCTTGAGGAACCGGAAGCTGATGTTCATTTCGGAGCTGCGGAGATTCGTCTGCAGATTGCCGATGAGCCACCAGATGCCTGCTGCGATCAACAGAAGACAGACGATCTGCGCGACGACGCGCAATACGCGAACGTCCCGCCAGAACGGAATCCCCGATGATCTAGAACGACTTTCTGTCAATCCAAGCCCCCATTTGCCGCCCGGCGCATCAGACCAAGACCCGTCCCGGCTGGCGTGTGCGACGCACGCGCCAAATGCAATCCCTCCCTGCGAGGAGAAGGCTCACAGGGAGGGCATTCTGTTCTTGGGGCCACCAACCCCGAATGCCCGGGTCGACGCCTGCTTCTGCAGGCGTCGAACGCACCACAAGTCGCTTCGAGTGGCTCATCCACCGGCTTCGCGCCTGCCGAAAGCAGGCGCGAAACGCAATGTGAATTGCTCCAAGAAGCGATTCACACTAGCGCCAAGCCGGTGCGTAGATCAGTCCGCCATCCTTCCATTGGGCATTGAGGGAGCCTGGGCGTGGGATGTTTAGGCCGTCCGGCCCCAGGTGCCTCGCGTAGATCTCGCCGTAGTTTCCAACGGCTGCGATCACGTCGACCGCCCAGCCTTCCGGCAGGCCGAGCTTGGCGGCCAGGCCGCCTTCGATACCCAGGAAGCGGCGGATGGCTGGGTTATCGCTCTCGAATGTGGCGACGTTCGCCTGCGTGATTCCGTGCTCCTCAGCGAAGAACGTCGCGTACACGACCCAGCGAACAATATCGGACCACTGATTGTCTCCGTGACGGGTGAGCGGTCCGAGCGGCTCCTTGGAGATCGTGTCGGGAAGGATCATATGATCCTCCGGATTGGTCGCGGTCGTTCGAAGTGACGCGAGTTGCGACTTGTCGCTTGTGTAGCAATCGCAGGCACCGGAGTCGTATGCGCCGAACGCAGCCTCCGTCTCTGAGAAGACCTGCGTCGTCAGCTCCAGACCGCGCTCGCGGAACGCGTCCGCAAGATTCCCCTCGGTTGTCGTTCCTGACGTTACGCACGCGGTGGCGCCATCGAGGTCATCGATGGACGCAATCCCGTCCGCCTTGCGAACAATGAAGCCCTGCCCGTCGTAGAACGTTGTCGGACCGAAATCTGCGGCGACATCCTTCGAGTCACGGGTTACCGTCCACGTCGTGTTGCGAATGAGAACATCAATCTGCCCGGTTTGGAGGGCGGTGAATCGTTCGCCCGCCGTGAGCGGCACAACATCGATCTCCACGCCGAGAGCTGCAGCGATGGCGTGTCCGAAGTCGACATCAAAGCCGGTGAACGCTCCTGTGGAAGCATCGAGTACGCCGAATCCCGGCAGAGAGCCGTGGCCGCCAAGAATGAGCTTCCCTCGAGATAGAACGGTCTCCAGGGTTGATGCTTCGTCGGTCTCCTCTGCGACGGGTGCTGTCGCCTGTGCAGGTGCTGGCGACTCATGCTCCCCAATCTGGCCTCTCAGGTTCCGGTTCTCGACGAACAGGAACACGGCCAGCACGATTGCAGCCAGCGCAACCAGCAGGCCCACCCATCCAACACGTTTCATTGCTGACACGTCATCCGCCTCCCTCTTCCTTGCCCTCACATTGGCCTCGATGTCTTGCGATCGACAGCCGCGCCTCACCGCCCCCCGCGGTCAGGCGCGACTCCGAGTTCATCAGGGTATCGGTTTCGAGAGATCCGGGCAATCAGCCGCCGGCTGAGGGAGCCGCTTCCGCCTCCGGCTCGCAGTCGGGAAGCAGCGTCTCGACGTTGCGAACCGGACGGTAGAAATAGACACCGACAGTTGCTGCGATGCCGAGGAGTCCGAAGAGCAGGAACATCAGCCCCATCCCGGATCCGGGCCCGGTGCCGACGATGTAGGAGAGCGCCCGAGAGATGGCTGACGGGTTGAGCATCAGCGGTTCGAAGACGTAGTCTGCGAGAAGTCCGGCCAGGGGGAGCGCGACGGCGCTCCCGATCTGCCCGAGCATGATCCGAGCGGAGAAGACGCGCCCTTGGATGCCCGGTGGTACCTTCGCCTGCCAGATCGACTGGCTCGACGTACTGGCGATCGGGATCAGAGACGAGAGGACGAAGGCGCCAATCGACCAGACGAGAATGCTCCGGCCGACGCCGAGGAAGGCGTTGCCGAAGAGGACGCCGAAGAAGACACTCATCAGGAGTCCGAGGATCCTCCGCTTCGGGCCTCCCCAGATGCTCACCAGGACCCCACCCAGAACGCCGCCAATCCCGAATACCATCTGCACGGCTCCGAGAGCCACCTGATTGCTCCCTGTGCGAGCAAGGACCATCGGCGACAACACGCCGAACGCGAACGTGAGAAGGAAGTTCACCAGCAAGAAGTACAGCAGCAGTCCCGCCAGGCCCGGTCTCTCGAAGATGTATCGGAACCCGTACAGGCTGTCGGATAGGAGGCTCGGCCGCTCGACCGACTGCGACGGATCCTTCTTCGGTTGGGGCACACGGACCAGAAGCAGCGCGCCGATCGCGAACGTGAACGTGACGATGTCGATCAGCATGATTCCCTTGATCTCGATGAAGCCGATCAGGGCGCCAGCCGCCATCGGAGCAAAGATCGACGGGATTGACCGCGCGATCCCGAGCATCGCATTGGCGCGTCCAAGATGCTCCTTCGGAACCATCAACGTGATCGACGCCGAGTAGGCCGGGAACTGGAAGGCCTGGAAGGCGCCGGAGAAAGCAGCCACGATGTAGATGTGCCAGATCTCGAGGGCGTCGAGTGATAGAAGGATGAACAGCGCGACCGTTCCGATTCCGGCTGCAAGGTCGCTCAGGATCATCACCAGCTTCCGGTTCCATCGGTCGACCAGAGCGCCGGCGATTGGGCTGAGGATCACCAATGGGAACAGGCCTGCGAAGCCGACCAGCCCCAGCGCTGTGGCCTGCCCCGTGATCCGCCACGCCCAGATCATGAGCGCGAATCCCGTCATCGACGAGCCAAGAAGTGAGACAACCTGGCCGAACGCGACGACGCTGAATCCGAACAGCCCCGAGAACCGGTTCATCCTCATACGAGTCTCCTGCTCCCCGCGCATCTCCCAAGGAGGTTCCTTCACGGGTTGGTTGCGTTTCGATCGGGTTGGGTTCAATCCAATCCAGACGTGAGCTTCGCGGTGCTAGGTCTCAGGGCCCTCAATCTGTCGGATGATCTTCTTGAGCTTGCCGGAAGGTTCGAACTCGATCGACTCAACGAGCTCGACCGAGGACTCAAGTTGCGGATGGACCTCTCGAAGGGCATCGGCGACGGCAGCCGCATACCCGATAGGAAGGTCGCCGTCAGGGACAAGCCGAACGGCGACATGATCCGGTCGATCCTGAACGACCTGCATCCTTCGGAAGAGGCGAGTACGGCCGGCGGCCGCGGCGACCTTGTCGCCCGTACGCTTCACTGTCGTGCCGACCACGCGAGGGGAGAGTCGCCGGCCGTCGGACATGATCACGTAGTCATCGTCCCGGCCTTCGACCACGCGCATCTTCGGCCGACGGCTGCCGCATGCGCAGAGTGTGCGGTCGGATGCAACCGTCGCTCCTCGATCTCCGACGGCGTACCGGATGAGCGGCATCGTACAGTTGTAGAGGCTTGTCGCCGCAATCCGCCCCTCCTCGCCATCCGGGAGTGGACGGCTGGCATCGTCGACAACCTCGACGATGCAAGCATCCGTATTGACGTGAAGATTGCCTGTGTCCGCAGGGCACTCCGTGGCGACGTTCCCGATCTCCTCTGTGTTGTAGAGGTCGATCGGGCGAACGCCGAAGCCTTGCTCGATCAGCGCGCGTTCATCCTCATGCAAGATCTCGCCCCTCGTCGTGATCAGTCTGGGAGGACTCGCAGTCCAATGCTCGGCAAGGAGAGCCACGGTCGTTGGGTAGCCCGATAGAGCGTGCGGTCTGAAGCGTGAGATGACGCCAACCTGATCCGCTGGCGGGAGGCCGTTCGAGATCCGGAGAACCGTGATCGGCCCGTACCGAACAATCAGATGGCCCTCGTCCGTGCCGACCCAGGACCCGGCATCTGCGACACGGAGCCTCAGCGGAAGAGGGGCGAGACGACGCCACTCGCGAAGCAGTAGGATGCGCCGAAAGAGCATCTCGCTCTGTGACATGTAGATCTCAACAGGAAGGCCCGTGTACCCGGCTGTGTTCGTGTGCGCAAGGCGAGACAGCCTCGCTCGCTTGTGAAGCCGATCGGTGGCCGCTGCATCCCGGAAGAGCCACTCCTTCGTGACGATGGGGAGTTTCGAGAGATCGGAGACCTCGCGGATGGATGATGGAGAGGCTCCCTGTCGCCTGAGGAGCTCTCCGTACGCAAGGATGTTGCGGGCAGCCGAACGCACGACGGCACGAATCACGAGATCGATGTCGCGCGCAGTCTTCCCAGTTTTGAATCGACGCAGATACACGCTACCCATCCCCCAGTCGGAGTGCGTCCACCACATCGTCGCGCCTCGCAGCGAGAGAGGCAAGGCCTCGGTGTGGCGGCTATGCTGCGCGATCCTCGCTATGGCGGCACGCCAACGCGTATCTGCAAGACCCCGTGTTTTGCCTCCACGATCCTTGCATGAAATAGGAGATGCATGTAGACTCGGCGCCGAAGGAGGCTTGATGGCGGCAGCTGGTACTCGGACCATTCGTGCTCAACTCCTGTTCGTAGCGATTCTCGCTGCACTCGGCATCGCACTCTGTGCGAATGCTACAGAGGACCTCGCCGGTCGTCCGCAAGGAGTCCTTCTTTGGGAGTCCTCCGCAATCGATGATCCTCACCATGCACGTCATGCATCCGTTCTTCTCGGGATAGACGACTTGTCAGGTGATGGGATTCCTGATCTCGTGGCGGCCATCGCTGAGCACGTTCACATCTACGCGGGAGATGGCGAAGGCCGCTTTGACCTCATTCAAGACATCCCGCTCTCCGATCGAATTCAGATGGCAGCCGACCCCTATCCTCACATCGGAGTCTCGGCTGGGCTGCTTGCGGATCTGGATGATGACGGGACTCTCGAGATCCTCGTTGGGGCGAGCGTCTCGGAGTCGGATAAGGAGGAGCACGGCACGCTCTTCGTCCTTGCATCTGTCAACGAGCAGTACGAGTTGATAGACTCGTATCGGTGCGGATGGCAACCTCAGCAGATCGTCATCGATCAACACGCAGAGGGCTCGACAGAGATCTGGCTAGCAAACTGGACGCTCACGGGAGATGAGGTCCAGCGGCTGACGATCCGCGACGGTCTCGTTGGTGAGGATCTCATGCTCTCAGTGCCCAACTACCGCTGGAACGTCGCGAGCCTTCACGACATCAACGGTGACGACCTTCTTGATGTCGTCCTGACGCATATCGAAGAGGGTGTCGTAGTCCATTTCGGGAGACCGGATGGTGCATTCAGAGAGGCACAGGCAGTCTCAGATCTCAGCGGAATCTCGTTCGTGTCGTTTGCAGACATTGATGGAGATGGATCAGACGAACTGATCGGAAGTGGCACGATCGGCATCGCAGTCATACCCCAGCCGTGGCCTGCGCCAGAAGAGAGCGCGGTGATCTACGACCTCGGCTTGGCCGTGCGCGAGACGGCTGTCGGCGACTTCAACGGAGACGGGATTCCGGATGTCGCGGCCGTGGCCGATGGAGGGCAACGGATACTCGTCTTCGCAGGTCTCGGCAACGGCGAACTCGCCCCACCGCAGACGTTCATCCCGACGCTGCCGGTCGGTTGGGCAGGTGATCCGATCGTTGCGCGGGATCTCGACGACGACAGCGCGCCAGATCTTGTGCTCACCGGACACCATGGCCTGCGGGTGATGATGAATGGAGGCGAGGAGCCCTGGGGCACAAGCCAGATTCCATTCGGAGGCGACAGACTACTGGGAGTCGGTGACGTCGATCTAGACGGAGATGTCGATATCCTGACACAGGGAGTCGAGGGAATCGATGTACTGCGGAGTCACGATGGAACGCTCAATCTTGAGTCGGACGTGGTGTCGCTAGCAGGGCAATGGTGCAATGCCGCCATCGTCCATGATGGTCGGATCTACGCTCTGTCGACTCAGCGAAGCACTTCGGTTTCGCCGGATCGCTCGTGGTATCGGGCGTTCAACGCAGAACGAGACCTAATGGCCATCCAGCCTCTTGAGGCTGCTGCTCTTCCTGTTCTTGCCTGCGGTGATTTGGATGGTGATGGCGAGGTAGACGTGTTCGGCACGACCGAAGAGCATTTGTGGATCGCCTGGTCCGGAGTGCGGATCACCTTCCACGTCATCGGCCCCAATCCGAGCCTTGTAGCGGCAATCGACAACGCACGCGGGCATCAGGATGCAGTCGTGGTCTCAACCGGCGAGTACGCGAACGTCCTCCGAGTTAGCTTTCCCGGGCGTCAACCCATCGTCTCTGATCCGCTCATCCAACTCGTCTCCGTGCCGCTCACGATGGGATTCATCCGGCCGCCAAACACAGGGCAACTTCAACCATTCCTCATCGCCGCCAGGTTCGGCATTGCGGAGGCTGACGGAGAGAACGTCGCTCTTGTCAGTGGGGCCGAGTGGGTCTCCCTTCGCGGAGACTCTGCCGGTGCCAGCCCTCTCGAGGGCTTCCCGGTAGGGGAGTTGGTCACCCCCTTCGTGTCCCCTGTCATCGCCGATCTGGATGGCGATGGTGCGGAGGAGCTCGCGTACACCACCACGCTCGGAGACGTCATCCATGTTCACAGCTTGCAGGACGCCGGCTCCCCGCCGCGGGTGATCGAGAAAGGCATCGGGCCCCTGTACGCTGTCGATCTGGATGGCAATGGGATCGATGACCTGATCGGTTCAACGCTTGGGTGGTTTCCCGTAGCGTGGATTCGGTGGAACGGGGGGAAGCGATGAGGCACATCGCTGTAGCCCTCATTGTTCTCTCCTGCCTCGCCGGACTCACCCTCTCCGCTCCCGCGGAATCGAGGGGGTGCAGCGCCAGACCCAGCGTCGGATCGAGTATCTCCAAGACGACTATCTCGATCCCGACCTTTCTCGAAGTACTGACCCTGGGCGCAGTGGACGCCTCCGTCGGGATCACGCTTCACGAAGGCCACTCGCTAAACCTGGGGCAGGTCTGTGACTGCAGGCCTGCCTGTGAGAAAGGCAAGTTCCAGTACACGAGTGTGCGAAGCCAGGGCTGGACGTCCGCTTTCGGGGGAGACGTGGAGTGGACCGAGCAGATCTCCGGATGCGAACCAGGGTTCGATGGCGGCGCGACCACTGTGTCTCGGGTCACCACGTCAGGCACCTACACGTCGGGGCAGGGGACGTTGCGGTTCAGCTCCATCGAAATATCCACGAAGGTCGGCATGAAAGCGTCCAAGGTGGCGATGGCCTTCTCCTTCGACACCGAGTGTCGCTGCCAAGATCAACCCTGCCCAGGCAGTGCGAGCTATCCGAGAGCTTTCGCAGTTCCCGACGGGCTGCATCTGATTCACGGGGAGACAGGGAAGATCACCATCTCCGCCACCGACGAGGACGGCGACCTGCAACTGGAGTGCATTAGTCATGCACAAGAAGCGGGAGGCGGTTCGCCGCTGGTCGTAGATCCTGCATCGGGGGGCGGGCCGGGTGGCGCCAGCGCGAACGCCACCTTCTTCGTCACATGTCGGGAGACGGAGGATCTCGCGGCGACGGCCGGCTTCACGATCTGGGACGAGCAGGGGAACAGCGTCTCGATCCAGGTTCCCGTCAAGATATGGCGTGGCGGCCCTTCGATCGAGATTGTCGAAAGCGAAACAGGCTGGGAAGGCGATACCTACGCCGTTCGCTTCCGTCTCGATGATCCCGATTTCGCCGATTGCGACGCACGGGCGGAGACGGTGACTTGGGGGGTCTCCAACGTCAGCGGCGGCTACACCCTGGACTTCTCAGGCCTTCCGTGGTTCTCGACAGAGACCTGCTGGAGCCAGGGCGAACTACACGGAGTGATCTTCGTCCCTACTTCCGAGTCAGAAGACCCTCGACGGTTCACCATCTGGGCGGAGGACCTTGCCGGACACTTGGCGGTACTCACGGTCAACGTCAATCGCTCTCCCGATCTTGAAGCTACCGAGATCATTCTTGAGACGGCGTCCGATGGAGCCAGCGTGTCTGGGGCGTTTGACGTCTCGCAGAAGTACAGCGATGCCGATGGTGATGAACTCGTGGATATCGAGCTTGTCGTTGATCTGGAGGGTCGAGTGGCAGCGCATGGGGCCGTCACTCTCGAAGGGACCAAGATTACCTACGTGTCCGACGAAGGCTTCGGTGGCAAGGACTCTTTCGGTTACAGGGTGAAGGACGAGTGTGGCGAGTGGTCAGCCAACGAAACTGTCACCGTGAGAGTGCTTACGCCACCGGTCGCGTCCTCCCAGAGTCGCCTGTTCCATCCAGTTGTCGATTCGGATGACAGGGATTGGGAACTCAATCTGGCGCCTCTCTCGCTGTATGCGAGCGATCTGGACGCTGGAGCGGGCTCCTGCGACTACAGCTTCCTGATCGACAACGCACCAAGCGTAGCCAAGCTGCAAGCAGCAGGTCTCTTCATTGAAGACGAGCACTTGGGTGGCACAGCAAGTGACGCGTGCAGTGGGACTCTCATTCGGATGAGTTCCGATGCACAAATCTCTGGACCGATCTCCATGCTCAAGGATGGGGTGAGGATCCCGTTCAGCTTCTCGGTCCTGGATCCTGATGACTCTGAGAGTGTTCCAGCCAGTCTGGCGTTCGTCTTCACGAATGGCAGTCCAGCCGCAGAGTCATCAGTCCAGCTACCGGCGATCTCATGGCGCGTCGGCGAGCCGCCATTCCACTTCGAGGAGCCGGACTGGACGCAGAAGGGCTGTCTCTCCTTCTCTGATCCGGATGGTGATCCGCTGACATTCTCACTGGGCCGATCGCCTCGATACGGGACGGCGAATCTGCTTCCGTCTAGTGGCGGCGGCGAGTACAACGTGACGGTTGCGTACGGAATCGATCGCGACGAAGCACGCAAAGCACACACGGGAGAGAAGCCGTACGTCGCTCGGTTCTCGGTGATCGCCGAGGATCCGTTCGGAGCGACTGCTGAGACGAACTGCACGGTTACTGTCGATGTGCTGAACACGGATCCCGTCTGCTTTCCTGAGTCGGCGACGACAGTGTGTGGTGTCCCCGTCGACATCGCCGTTCTCGCCAACGACAGCGACATCGATGGTGATGAGCTGACGGTCGTTTCGGTCTCCGGGGGAAGTTTCGGCTCTTCTTCTATCTCACATAAGATGATTCGATACGAACCAAGCGGCAGTTTCTGTGGGGACGACATCCTCTCCTATACCGTCTCCGACGGCTACGGCGGAAAGGGTTCTGCCTCTGTCACGGTCCACGTGATCGATCCCGATCCGCCATCATTCGCGAATGCTCCAGGCGACATCGGACCGGTTGCGAACGATCCCGGCGCATGCCGTGCGACAGTGACATGGTCAGAGCCCGCGATCGGTGTCGACGTCACCGACAACGTTGGCATCGCATCGCTGATCTGCTCGCATGTCTCGGGTGACGTCTTCCCGATCGGTGACACGCCTGTCGCCTACACAGCAACGGACACCTGCGGCAACGAAGCCGAAGCGTCGTTCACGATCTCGGTTGAAGATCAGGAGCCGCCCGTGATCGAGGGAATGCCATCAAGTATCTCGATTGAAGTGGATGAGGGAGAGACAGGCGCCATGGTCAGCTGGGCCCTGCCGACCGCGAGCGACAACTGTGAACTCGCTTCATTCACCGGCTCGCACACACCTGGCTCGACGTTCCCGCTCGACGATACGACGGTCACCTACACCGCGGAAGACATCTATGGAAACACCTCGATCAGCTCGTTCACGGTGTCGATCGTCGGGCCGCCGGTGAACAGGCCGCCGGTGGCAATGAGTGACTCGGTGAGTCTCGGGCCGAATCAGATCGGTACGTCAATCGCTGTTCTTGCCAATGACTATGATCCGGATGGGGACGACATCGAACTCGTGTCGGTCGGCGGTTGCTCGCCGTGCGGAAGCACTTCTACGAACGGCAACTCTGTTACCTTCTTCGCAGAAGGCTGCCAGCCGTTCCTTGGCGACAGGGTGACTAGCTCGTACACCATCCGCGACAGTCAAGGCGCAGAGGATCGCGGAACGATTCGGATCAGACTCCCATCGAGTGGAAACATGCCCGAGGTCGCTCCTCCTCCCGAGGACGATCGATGAGGCGATCGCTCCTCGTTGTGGCGCTTCTCGGCATCACTGGACTTGCCGCTGTTGGGAACCCGATCCTCTCCGGTGCACATGAGGGCTTCGCCAGCTACGAGGTGCTCACCGGAGAGCTGTCGATCGAGACGGAACTCACCCTGACAGCATCCTGGGAGACGTTCGTGAGTGAGGCCACCATCTTCGCTGATGCAACAGGCCCGCGGCGGCTGCTGACCGAAACGGCAGGCGTCTTCGACGGCCTCTCTCTGGCGCTTGAGACAGCGTTCGACATCCAGACGGCCTCGTTCGCTTCGGCTGAAGTGACAGCCGCAACGCCAATCGAGGGGGGAGACCTTGCGTTGACTTGCGTCATCGACGGCGGATTCGGTCTCGGTCTCTCGCTGGCAGGAGACGGGGTCCTCTCGGGCATCGATGTGGGGTTTAACCTCGATCCCTACGGTCGTGTCCAGACGGAAGGCTGTGCTCTTCCGTTCACGTTTGCCAGTGCGGAGGCGACGATTTCGGTGACGGATTGCATCACGATCGATGCGGAGCTGCTGATTGAAGACATCGGGTTCGTCGAGCTCTATCTCGCCTCGCGCAGCATCGGAGGACTGCCTTTCGGCGTTCAGTTCGCGGCCAGTCTCCTCTTCGAGCCTCAGACGAAGTCGCTCGACCTCTCACCCTCCTTCACGATCGAAGGAAGCGAGTGCATCGACCTCTACGCCGGCCTCGTGTGGGATGCCGACGCCAAGACGATCTCGGGCATTGAGATCTACGGCGTCGGCCTCCGCTGCGAGTTGGGTGCTGTCGACGTCCGCGGACTCTGGTCGCTGGCGCCGGACATGATTGCACTTGTCCCCTCTCCCTACTGGGCGCTGCTCGGAATCATCCTCGACATCGCGCTTCCTTGTGAGATTGTCGGCGAAGCGAGCGGCGCCCTGTTCTTCGGAGGTCCGGAGGATGCGCTGTTCGACCTCGGCGCGATCGTCGGCGAGGTCGTCCTTCCCCTCTCCGAGGCCTCGACCCTCTCCCTCGCCGCCGAGATCCCGATCGACGGTGCCGCCGTCTTCACACTGGGCTGGGACGTTCGGTTCTAGAGAAGCCCGATGACGGGCACCCCTTTGTCTACCCCGCGAAGACCGAGACGAGCGTGACGCCGGCGAGGATGAGGGCGCCGCCGATCGCCATCTTCCCTGTCAGTCGCTGCTTCAGGAAGATCACGCCGAGGACGGTCGCGAACAGGAGCGTAAGGCCTACAAGGGGTGACAGCGTGCTGGCGTTCACGCGCTCGAGCGCCATCAGCCAGAGGATCCAGCCGACAATGATTCCAAGGAGCGAGGAGGTGAACGCAATCCAGAGGCCTTTGCAGGTGAATGTGAGGGTCCGGCGAACCAGCCTAGGCAGCGCGGCCAGCGTCCAGCAGAAGGCGCCACTGACCGTGAACAGGAAGAGATACGTGATCGGGCTCATGCCTTGAGTGACGCAGAACTTCGTCGGAACGGTTGATGAGAAGGCCCAGACGATTCCAGCGCCGAGTGCCGCAGCCAGGGCTGACAGAGTTCGAGCGTGTCGATGTCCTTCGCGTGTGCGCACGAGGAAGACCGTGCCTGCGATCACGAGCAAGCCTGCTCCGAAGATCGGGAGCGTTGCAGGCTCGCCGAGGAAGAGGATTGCACTGACAACGCCCCAGAACGGATTCGTGTTGGCCAGGATGTTCGTCTCGTGCATCGATCCGTGGTGGAGGGCGTAGTAGAAAAGTGCCGTGCCGACGAACGCGTTGAGAGCTCCGCCTGCCAATGCGACGAGGGTGGCCACGGGAGAGACAAAGTCGAGGCCGTCTGTCGCCCACGCGAAGAGCAGGATGAACGGCAGCGCCATCAGCGGGCGGACGAAGCCGAACGCGATCCGATTCATCCGGTCGACGCCGGCCTTCATCAGCATCCACGTCAGTCCCCAGACGAACGTTGCTGCGATTCCCAGGATCAGCGCTGTTGGGTCCACCCGACCTCCTCGCGGCCACGTGCCGGGCGGGATGGTACACGACAAGAGCGAGTGGGAGGTGTCAAGTGTCGAGTGGGCGTGGGCTGAGAGGCTGATTGCCAGGAGGCAATCAGCTTGCCCATCCGATGCTTCAGCGAGGCATGTGGTCGGCTGGGCTGGTTGGGATGAGAAGCGGCACCCTCTCCCATGGCGAGATGAGGGAGGGGTGTGAGGGGTGCTCGTCTTGCCTGCGGCGCGACGAGCTTGACGGCCTCACGACTAGTCAGGAAGGAGGTGGGCCGCCCGGCTCGTCTTGGTTGGCTGGAAGAAAGAAGGGGCACCTGTGGTGCCCCTTCAATCGGGTGTGGTGTTCTGCGGTGCTTCTAGCGGCTCACGAAGAGGATGCCCTTGCCGTTAAATGTCGCTTCGCTGTTGGACGCCGCGATCGTGTAGATGTAGGCACCGTTGGCGACGTTGTCGCAGCTCGAGCCCTTCCATTCGATCTCAGAAACGTTCGCTGCCTCGGCAGACCAGACCAAACTTCCAGCCAGGTCGTAGACGTGAACGGTCATGTGGTCTGCGATGCCACTTCCCTCGTAGCCGAAGACTGCCAGCGTCGTGACCGGATTCGGTGCGACGAAGAATCTGTCGACATCGAGGACGCCGCCAAGAATCGTGACCGTGTCGGAGCTCGTGTCTATCGGAT
>Ga0272444_10003938_pt1 | contig 13220 bp, 12 predicted proteins | sample SSMForm13_FD_201033 | JGI IMG/M metagenome (GOLD analysis project Ga0272444, IMG submission 201033) | Marine sediment archaeal communities from Little Sippewissett salt marsh, Falmouth, MA, United States - SSM-Form-13 | ecosystem: Environmental > Aquatic > Marine > Wetlands > Sediment ...
AAAGTTAAGTTCAGAACGCTACTCTTAAGTGGAAATCATGTCAAGTATTAAACAAGATACCTCTAATATTTTTCGTTACGGGAATTATGTGTTTCCCCTTCATTTGTTTTCTTGCACGACAACGGGCATATGCTGTAGAGTAACTTTTATGACAATATAATCACTATGCTGCAATAATCAAGCAGGAGGGAAATCATGAAAATTGCAATTTCTTCCACCGGTGTTGATCTCACGTCCCTTGTCGATCCTCGATTTGGACGATGCAGGTACTATATGATTGTTGATCCTGAATCATATGAATTTGAAGCTGTAGAGAATACGGGTGCCAGGATGCAATGAATCACCCGCGGAACGGCTACCGGGAATCTTGTAGCCGGTCATAATGTTGATGCTGTAATTGCCGGACACATCGGTCGAAAAGCAACCAAAATTCTCAAGGAGGCACATGTCAGCATCTATACAGGCGCAAAAGGAACGGTGAAACAGGCAATAGAGGCATTTAATGAAGGCAAACTTGAAGAGATATGAACAGCCTGTTTTTCCTTTTCTCATGCGACAAAGTTGCACCAATTTTCCTTCCCATATACACAAAGGGAAACACAGGGGCAACGATTTCTTTTCCCTCTTTTTAAAGGAGGGCCTTCCATCCTTTTTCCCTTATTAAAGGGAGTTCTCATTGGCCTCACCCCTTCTTTAGAGTGGGCCTCACGAGCCTCTCCCCCTTTTTTAAAGGGGGATAAAAGGGGGATTTTTAAATATATTGTTATAAAGCAAGGTTTACAAAGCATGTTATATGTGATAATTTGTAAACCTCAATGAAAAAGAAGGGGGATAGCATCATGGAAAACCCCATTGGCAACCGCATAAAAATTGCGCGGCAACGGGCCGGGTATAACCTGCGTGATCTCGGAAAAAGAGCATGCGTCAGTGCACAGGCTATTTCAAAGTACGAGCGTGGCATCAATGTTCCCGGTTCCGATGTATTGCTCCGCCTGTCAAAAGTGTTGAATGTCAAAGTAGAGTATTTTTTCAGGACGACATCGATCACTTCTTTTGTGCCCGTCTACCGCCGAAAAGCACGACTGAAACGGAAAGACGAACAGTTTATCCTCGCGCAGATTCGAGACTGGCTGGAACGATACCTGGAAATCGAAACCTTCTATGACCTGGATGAATCATACCGCATGCCGGAAAAACACAGGATATTACGGAAAGAGGAGCTGGAAACCGCGGCCATATATCTCCGTGAACAATGGTCGCTGGGACTGGCACCGATTGAAAACCTGATAGAAATTCTGGAAATGAACGGCATAAAAGTCGGTCGCATCGATGGGCACAGTAATTTTGACAGCTGTACATTCACCATGGATAATGCACGGCCTGTCATCGTTGTCAATAAAGACATGCCCGGTGACCGGCAGCGATTCAGCCTTGCTCATGAGCTGGGGCATCTCATCTTAAATATTCCCGAATCGATGGACATCGAAAAAGCCGCCAACCGCTTTGCCGGAGCCTTTCTGGTTCCTCAAAAAGTCGTCTTCACCGAACTGGGGGAAAAAAGAAAAAGCCTCAATCCTTTCGAACTTCACCTGTTGAAACATAAGTATGGTCTCAGTATGCTCGGCTGGGTGCACAGGGCGGAAGACCTCGCTATTATTTCAAAGGCATCGACCAAGCGCATTGTTGAACAGTTCCGCCGGGAAGGATGGCATCTGAAGGAACCGGGAGATCAGATTGAATCGGAAAAGCCGGACCGGATGACCCGATTAATCATCCGCGCTCTGGACGAAAACATCATTACCGGATCCAAGGCATCCGAATTATTGGGAAAGCCGCTTGACACGTTTTATAAAGACGAGAGCAAACGACATGGAGAATTCCCCGTCGATATTCGTGACTGATAGCAATATATGGATAGACCTGCACCACGGTAACGTAATAACGCACGCATTCAAGTTGCCCTATCAATTCATAACGACCGACTTCATTTGTGAAGAGCTGAAACAACCGGCAGGTGCCGATCTCATATCGATGGGATTGGAAACACGAACGCTCGACTCTGACCTCATCCTTGAAATGATTGAGATGATTCATGATTATCCCCGGCCGTCCCGCATCGATATCTCAGGTCTCATTCTGGCGCTTTATTTAAAAGTACCTCTTTTAAGCGGCGACGGCGATTTAAGAAAAGCCGCTGGTCGGGAAGGAGTCAGAATGCACGGTACATTATTTCTTCTTGATAAGATGGTGGATTACCGGATCATCAAGCCGATCGAGGCATCTCAAGCCCTGAGCCGCATGCTGCTCTGCCGAAGCAGACTGCCGGAGAAGGAATGTACAAAACGATTCGACTTGTGGGGAATGCCGGAGGGATAAGGAAGGGCAATGCATCGTATTCGATACTTAAAGCCTAACAGATGTTTTCATATTTTGAAATACGATGAAACTCATTCATAGGTGATAAAGTTGGGCACGCATATTCGCTATGTCGCCATTGACGTTGAAACAACAGGCCTTTCACCTCGAAACGGTCACCATATTATCGAAATAGGAGCGGTTGCAATCGAAGATGGCCGAATGACCGAGGAATTCGAGAGCCTGGTCAAGGTTGAAAAAAAAATACCCCAAAAGGTCCAACGAATACACGGAATCTCCAATGAAATGCTGCTCAATCAGCCTAAGTTAGATGAAATATTTCCACAACTCCGGTTTTTTCTGAAGAATAGCATCATCATCGCCCACAACGCGTGGTTCGATATGAACTTTTTGAGGCATGAGGCCAAACGTTTGTCAGCAACATTAAACAATCGGTACATCTGCACCATGGAAATGAGCAGAAAATACTATCCCGGATTGCCCAATTACAAGCTTGATACGGTCTACCGCCATTTGTTCGGAGCAATCGCCACGGACATTCGGCGGCACCGGGCACTCGACGATGCTCGGATGGCTGCGCGGATATGGATGGAGATGATGAAACGATGAATAGTGAGATAAGGAGTTACTACAAATATTGGGGCAAGGCAGATAAAGCAGATGGGCGCTTTCATCTTTTGCCATATCACTGCCTCGATGTAGCGGCTGTTGGCAGGGAGTTGCTGCGTAATGATGAACGACTGCGCCGCATGTTGACGGACATGACAGGGGTCGTAGATTGCATCATCGAGAACTGGTTGATGCTTTTTCTTACCCTTCATGACGTGGGTAAGTTCTCTGAAGGATTTCAGAACCTGAGAAGCGATCTTCTATTGAAACTCCAGGGTCGCAAGAGTGATAAAACTTATTCTGTCCGGCACGATTCTCTCGGATATCTCATATGGAAAAAACGACTGTGGGACGTAGTGTGGACCGAAGGATTTCTGGGTTTCGATTTTCCTGAAAACGAAAAAAGATCATGGGAGCGGTCATTCGATTGCTTTGCGCAAGCTGTCACAGGTCACCATGGAAAACCCCCCGAAAAAAAGGGCGCTAATAGCTTAAGACTTTCATTTAACAGGTACTTCGGAAAGATTGAAACAGCCGCTTCAGAAGAATTTGTCCGTGATATTGGAAAACTATTCAAAAAAAGAGAAATGATACAGTTAAGCTTTTCTCCCAAAGAGCTCAGGGGCAGCATTCAAAGGGCATCGTGGATACTTGCCGGAATAGCTGTACTTTGCGACTGGATTGCATCGGGGTATTATCCATTTCATATGGAGTCTATGCCATTTGAAAAATACTGGCACCAATATGCCATACCGTTAGCCAAAGCAGGGATAGAGAAAGCGGGGATTCTTCCCGCCGAGGCAAATAGAAAGGCATCGTTCAATGTCCTTTTCCCATCCATCAAGAACCCGACTCCCCTGCAAAACAAGGCTGCAATCTGCCATATTAAAAGGGGCCCTCAGCTTTTTATTCTTGAGGACATGACCGGTTCGGGCAAGACAGAGGCAGCCCTTCTGCTTACAAGCAGGCTCATGAACGAGGCACACGGATCGGGAGTTTATATTGCGCTTCCCACCATGGCAACCGCAAACGCGATGTATGACCGTTTGTCCTTGGCATACAGAAAACTATTTACAGATGAATCAATACCTTCTCTTGTACTTGCCCACAGTGCCCGTCATTTGTCTGGCGCATTTCGAGAATCCATTCTTGCTCAGGATGCGGCAACGGATACCAGCTACGATATGGGCGAGGAGTCCGCAACGGCAACCTGTTCATCCTGGATTGCGGATAACCGCAAGAAATCTCTCTTGGCCGACGTCGGCGTTGGCACAGTGGATCAGGCCCTTCTCGCGATTTTGCCTTCCCGGCATCAGTCTCTGCGACTGCTGGGGCTTTCGAGACATATCTTAATCGTAGATGAAATCCATGCATATGATTCATACACACTTATGTTACTGAAAAATCTTCTTCGGTTTCATTCGGCCATGGGCGGAAGTGCCATACTCCTGTCGGCCACTCTGCCTATCGGGGTCAAACAGAACCTTGTTGACAGTTTCAGCGAAGGGATGGGCATCACACCGGAAATTCTTAACAAGAGAGATGCCTATCCGCTCTTTACGCATATTTCTTCCGATGAAACGATAGAAGCACCAATCGAAGCACATACAATAACTAAGAGTTCTCTCGACATCAATTTAATACATGACTCTGAAAAAATAGAAAAGATTATTGTGGAGTCCGCAAGCAGCGGGCGATGTGTATGCTGGATACGTAATACCGTGGATGATGCAATAGATTCGTATGAAGCATTGAAAGATAGAATACTCCCCTCGCAATTGATCTTGTTTCACGCGCGATTTGCGATGGGAGATCGCCTCTCAATCGAAGAAAAGGTGCTGAAGGCCTTTGGTAAAACGAGTTCCTCCAACGATCGTAAAGGAAAGGTGCTTATCGCAACCCAGGTCGTGGAACAATCCCTCGACCTCGACTTTGACATAATGATCACAGACCTTGCACCAATGGACCTGATTATTCAGCGAGCAGGAAGGCTGCATCGTCACAGGCGCGATATCCACGGGAATCTGATAGCCGATGGGGGCATGCCGGATCAGCGAGGGGATCCATGTCTAAATATTTTTTCGTCTCGCCTTGATATAAAAATAAAGAGCGATTGGTATAAATCTGTGTTTCCGAAAGCCGCCTGGGTTTATACAAGCCATGGTCGATTGTGGCTGACGGCAACGCTGCTGGCTAAAAAACGAGTCTGGAAGATGCCAAATGACGCACGTGAACTGATAGAGACAGCTTTTTCCGATGATCATGAAACGACAATTCCCCCGTCCTTGCAGGATCGGGACATGGAATCAGACGTGCAGAATATGGTCAGCCGATCTCTAGCAAAGATAAATGTGCTGAAATTGGAGGATGGCTACAGTGTTACGCCAAATCAATGGCTCGACGATACCCAGGCAATGACGCGGCTCGGTGAGATAATGACGACGGTAAGGCTGGCAAGATGGGATGGAGAAGTGTTGAGGCCTTGGCACGACAGGGGCGATTTCCCGTGGAACCTGAGCCAGGTTAACATTAATGCCAAAAGAGTCTACTGCGAAATGGAATATAAGGATGCAGATGACGGTCTGGCCGATGCCGTGCAATTCCTCAAATCAAAACTTACCGACCGGGGGAAGTGGACAGTCCTTGTTCCTTTGACAAAGGTTGAAGATGAATGCTGGGAAGGATACGCAAGAAACATGCAGGGCGAAAGAATTACTTTGCTGTATTCACCTAATACCGGCTTGAGATTTTACAGAAAGGGGAAATGAAATGGAGTTTAATCTGATTGAAAAAAGATGGATTCCCATACGCAGGAAGAGTGGCCGGGAAGAACAAATAGCCCCGTGGGAAATTACCGATTTCCATGAATCGGACCCCGTTATATCGCTGAACGCGCCCAGGCCTGACTTTAACGGCGCTCTGATTCAATTCCTCATAGGATTGGTGCAGACAACGGCACCGCCGGAGGACGAGGATGAATGGGAAGAACATTTCGACGAGCCCCCTTCACCACATAATTTAAAAAAATCATTCGAGACAGTAAAACACGTCTTTAATCTCGGGGGCAATGGGAAACTTTTCATGCAGGACTTTGATGAAATAGAAACCACTCCACAAAACATTGCTGGTCTTTTGATAGACTCACCCGGCGAAAATGCTTTGAAGAAAAGTACCGATCATTTTGTAAAGGGGGGCAACATCAACTGTATGTGTCCAGCATGTGCAGCGATATCGCTTTTCGCTCTCCAGACAAACGCGCCTGCAGGGGGTGTTGGCTATCGGGTTTCTCTTCGAGGGGGAGGGCCACTTACGACACTTGTTGTTGGTGCTGATGAGGGGACAAACAGCCTATGGCGAACTGTCTGGCTGAACATTGTTGAGAAAAATGAATTTCATAGAAGCTGCTGTGATTCCAGGAAGAAAGATGATCCCGATATTTTTCCGTGGATGGCTAAAACACGAACCAGCGAAAAACATACGGGATGTGACACTACACCGGAAGACATTAACCCTGCTCAGATGTTCTGGGGAATGCCCCGGCGTATACGTCTTAACATCGGCGATGCAAAACCAGGGACGTGTGACATATGTGGCAGCTCCTCAAAAGAGATAATCGATACGTATAGAACAAAGAACTATGGGATAAATTATTTCGGGCCCTTTTTGCACCCCCTTTCCCCGTACAGCAGGCAGGATGGGGTGCCATTCCCTGTTCATGCCCAGCCAGGCGGCGTAACCTACCGACACTGGCTGGGTCTTGTTCAGACAGACAAAAAAAATAATCGTGAACCGGCGTTTGTAGCCCACAAATTTCTCTCACGTCAAAGGGATGATTGGCCTTTGCGTCTTTGGGCCTTTGGATACGATATGGACAACATGAAGGCACGCTGCTGGTACGAATCAACCATGCCCCTTCTGCCTCTCGAGAAGGACATACGTGAAGAATACGAGAATGATATTGCCGGTATGATCATGGCCGCTTCGGAAGTCGTTAAGAACCTCAGGAGTTGTGTCAAGTCCGCGTGGTTTAAAAGGACTAAAGATAAAAAAGGAAACATAAGTTTTATTGACACCCATTTCTGGCAGGATACGGAAGATGATTTCTATACTATCTTAAACAAACTTAAATCCGCCCTCGAAGAAGGAGACGATCATGGTGTGATTCGCCAAGATTGGCATAAAGTCATCTGCCGAACTTCTCTGACTCTGTTCGACGAAGCTGCATGGAACGGCCCCATAGAAGATGCCGATCCGAAACGGGTTGTCCTCGCACGACAGGAACTGGAGAGAAAAAATAGTAGTAAAAAAATCAGGGAAGAACTGCTTGATCTGCCGAAAAAATCGTAGCAAGGGCTTGTTTAAATATTTTTACATTGAAAGGGGGTGTTTTTGTGAATGATGTAAAGTATCTCAGATTTTCGAAGGGTTCGCCGGAGAGTAAGGTGTTGCTTGATTGGTGGCGCGGGTTGGAAACTAATCGGGGTGATCGCGCCGCCCTGCGCCGCTGTTGCAATCTTTCAGAAGTGGTATTTGTTCCTTCCTATCACCGCTTGAGGCAGGAATTGCTTCGTCTCGGATATGTGGTGAACAGCGAAGGACTTGCAATAGTTGCGGGACTAACTGCCCGTGTCAAAGAAGACAACAACAAACACACTGTTGCAAAGCAGATGGCCACTTCTGTGGCGGGCGACTCCGCCAGGGTAAGTGGTTTGCGCTTCCGGCGTCTGCTTAAAATTCAGGATAGAGACAAATTGTATCCAGCAATGATTCGCATAGTGGCATTGCTCGGCAGTTCGCTAAGCCTCGTAAATCTAGCCGATAGTGTTTACTGGTGGAATGATATTACGAGAAAGAATTGGGCATTTGATTATTACACAAACGCTCCATCAGAAAAATGATCCCCCTAGAAAGGAGAAAAACCATGAGTAGATTTATCCAGTTGCACCTGCTTACCTCGTATCCTCCGTCAAATCTGAACCGGGATGACCTGGGTCGTCCCAAAACCGCGGTGATGGGAGGCAAAACGCGCCTTCGCATTTCCTCACAGAGTCTTAAACGCGCCTGGCGCACGTCGGATGTCTTTGAAGAAGTGCTTGGAAACCATCTGGGTACCAGAACAAAACGTATGGGGTTGAAGATATATGAGGCTTTTCTGAGAAAAAATGTCCCGGACAAGAAGGCAAAGGACTGGGCAAAACAAATCGCCGGGCAGTTTGGAAAATGCAAAAAACAGACAGATGCAAGCCCTATGGAAGACTTGGAGATAGAGCAGTTGGCTCATTTCAGTCCTGAAGAAGAGAATGCCATAAATGCGCTGATCGACAAATTGACGCAAGGCAGCGTTGGGCCAAAAGAAGATGCCCTCAAACTTTTGACAAAACGGCAAAGTGCTGTAGATATTTCTATGTTTGGTAGAATGCTTGCGGACACGCCTGCTTATAACATTGAAGCAGCCGTTCAGGTTGCCCACGCGATAACCGTGCATGAAGTAGCTGTCGAAGATGACTTTTTCACCGCCGTTGATGATCTGAACGAAGGCAAGGAAGATATGGGTGCCGGACATATCGGTGAAACCGAGTTCGCTGCTGGTGTGTATTATCTGTATCTGTGTATAAACAAAAGTCTCTTGGTGGGAAACCTTGATGGAGACAGAGAACTTGCCGGCAAAGCAATTGCTGCCCTTGTTGAAGCGGCAGCGAAAGTGTCGCCCACAGGCAAGCAGAACAGTTTTGCCTCCCGCGCGTATGCCTCGTACATTATGGCTGAAAAAGGTGATCAGCAACCCCGTTCGCTCTCCGTAGCATACCTGAAACCGGTCCGTGGAGATAACGGAAGCGGTGTGATGTCCGTTGCCATAAAAGAGCTGGAAGAAAATCGAAACAGGATGGATAAGGTATATGGTCCGTGCGCCGATGACTGTCTAAGCATGAATGCAGAGACAGGCGTGGGCAATTTGGGGGAGATAATCAACTTTATAAAGGAGTAAAAACCCATGCGTGAATATCTTATGTTTAGGCTCTACGGTCCAATGGCATCATGGGGAGATATAGCGGTGGGCGAATACCGGCCCGGCTTTGCGCATCCGAGCAAGTCGGCGGTAATGGGTTTACTTGCCGCTGCCGTGGGTCTTCGTCGTGAAGAAGAAGACAAGCAGCAGCAATTTGTCGGTTCATATGGTTTTGCGGTACAGGTTCATGCCGCCGGAACGCTATTACGAGATTACCACACAATACAGGTGCCGCCGAAACAAAGAGGTGTAAATCATGCTACACGTCGTTCAGAGCTTTTGTCCCTCCCACTGAACACCATACTTTCAAGTCGCGATTATCGTTGCGATGCCTTTTATACCATTGCAATCTGGGATTTCGTCGAACATCCCCCTTACAGTCTTGCTGAACTTGCCTTATCTCTAGCGTGTCCAGTGTTCACGCTTTATCTCGGACGTAAATCATGTCCACCGGCGCTTCCCATGCAGGCCCGCACTATAAGAGCGGAAAACCTTAAGCAGGCCTTTTTGAATGTTAATTCCTCTGTTAAGGGCATACCGCCCGATTTGCCAGAGCGCGGGCATATTGCGACCTATTGGGAAGGTAGTGACAACGGTTTTGAAAGCGAGCATATTATTATTCGTCGCGATAATCCCATAAGCCGCCGTCGGTGGCAGTTCGCGGAGCGCGAAGAGCGATATGCGGGCGTCTCTCAGGAGAAGGAGGAATAGATCTATGTATATGAGCAGGATTCAATTAAAGCACAATAAGACAGAAGTGAAAGAACTTGTGCAATTGCTGAGTGGCGACGGATATCAGACACATCGTTTCATATGGAACCTTTATGCGGACAGCAATGAGAGAAAAAGGGATTTTCTGTACAGGCAAGAGGAGAACGGTACTTGGCCCTTATACTATGCAGTATCGGAAAGGTTGCCCATGGACAAAACCGGCATGTGGCAAATTGACTCTAAGAATTACTCTCCCAAATTATTAAAGGGGCAGCTACTATCCTTTGTAATTCGGGTTAATCCGATTCGAGCAAAAAGAGATGAGCGAAACAAATTGCACAGACATGATATTGTGATGGATGCAAAAACCAAAAGAAAGCAAATGGGAAAAGAATTAAGCGAAAAAAATCCGTTAGCGGATATAGTACAGGAAGAAGGCACGCAATGGCTTGAAGCTCGTTCGGAAAAGCACGGTTTTTCCATAGATCACAACCATATTCGCGCAGACGGATACAAGCAACACGTGGTATATAAAAGAAAATCCACACGGCCAATTCGTTTCAGCACGCTGGATATTGGCGGAGTCCTTACTGTTATAAAACCAGAACTCCTTGTTAAGGCGCTATATAAGGGCATCGGTCCGGCCAAAGCTTTCGGTTGCGGGATGATGATGGTGAAAAAGATATGAATATCCTGCCCCCACTCAAACCGATTCCTATCAAAGACCGTATATCCGTTGTGTATGTGGAAAAAGGGAATCTGGATGTGTTGGATGGCGCATTTGTCGTGGTAGACAAAACCGGTATTCGAACGCACATTCCCGTCGGCGGTGTTGCCTGTCTGATGCTTGAACCGGGAACCAGAGTATCGCACGCCGCAGTGACCTTGGCATCCCGCGTTGGCTGTCTTCTTGTCTGGGTCGGCGAAGCCGGTGTCAGGCTCTATGCATCGGGGCAGCCTGGTGGTGCCCGATCAGACCGCTTATTGTACCAAGCGAAACTGGCACTGGACGATGCCGCCCGCCTGAAGGTTGTCAGAAAGATGTATGCCCTCCGTTTTAAGGAAGAACCGCCTGCAAAAAGAAGTGTCAAGCAGTTGCAAGGCATTGAAGGGGCCAGGGTACGCAAGATGTATGAACTCCTTGCACGGCAATATAAAGTGCAGTGGAAGAGACGGAACTATGATCATACAAAATGGGGTAGCGGTGACGTACCCAACAGGTGTCTCAGCTCAGCAAATGCGTGTCTCTATGGTATTTGCGAAGCGGCAATCCTAGCCGCGGGGTATGCCCCGGCTGTCGGGTTCATTCATACGGGTAAGCCCCAGTCCTTTGTATATGACATTGCAGATATCTTCAAATTTGAGACTGTGGTTCCCGTTGCATTCAGAATTGCCGCAAAAAAGGCCGGAAATCCGGAGAGAGATGTACGGCTTGCTTGTCGGGATGTTTTCAGGCAAACACGACTACTCCGCCGAATTATCCCCACAATCGAGGAAGTGCTGGCGGCGGGAGAAGTAGCACGGCCAGCTGCACCTGACGAGGCTGTGGAGATTGCGATACCGAACAAGGAGGGCATGGGTGATGTTGGTCATCGTGGTTGAAAATGCGCCGCCCCGTCTTCGGGGCCGCTTGGCCCTGTGGTTGTTGGAAATTCGTGCCGGTGTCTATGTGGGTAAGGTGTCTCGGCGTCTACGTGAGATGATATGGGAACAAATAGGGGCAGGGATTAATGAAGGTAATGCCGTCATTGTGTGGGCGACCAATACAGAATCGGGGTTCGATTTTCTGACCCTTGGTGCAAACCGCAGAATTCCTGTCGAAATGGACGGCATAAAATTGGTTTCTTTCATGCCGGAAGCAAATGAATTCTTATCATAAAAAATGGTACCAAAAAGTTCGCATATGATTGGTAGATTTTTACGATCTTTGAAAAGTTAATATTGTCGAGTAGATGCAGAAAGTATGTTCCCCGCACATGCGGGGATGAACCGAATGCAGCTGCTTTCAATGACTCGCTGACACGATGTTCCCCGCACATGCGGGGATGAACCGAACATGCTGAAACGGCAAGCTCAGAAAAAGGGATGTTCCCCGCACATGCGGGGATGAACCGCCTAATCGTATACTGTTCGGCGGGTATGCATGATGTTCCCCGCACATGCGGGGATGAACCGCATCATGAGATAAGTTTTGAGGATCATTCAATATGTTCCCCGCACATGCGGGGATGAACCGCGCTCTATGATATCGGCGTCACGACATATGAAATGTTCCCCGCACATGCGGGGATGAACCGAAATTTGTCGAACCTGATTCCAATGATCTTACATGTTCCCCGCACATGCGGGGATGAACCGTCTTTCAGCTTCGGAAAATCCCATTCTCCCGCATGTTCCCCGCACATGCGGGGATGAACCGGTTACAGAGTTTCGCAGCACGATCAAGGAACTATGTTCCCCGCACATGCGGGGATGAACCGCTGATCTCAGTGGAGCTAATCTCAGGAGAGCTATGTTCCCCGCACATGCGGGGATGAACCGATGAATGCTCAAAAGTCTGATGTCAGAGTTTGATGTTCCCCGCACATGCGGGGATGAACCGTTGATCATAGGTGTTTTAGAACCCTTTTCCTCATGTTCCCCGCACATGCGGGGATGAACCGTCTTTCATAGTTGTACTGATCGAGCTTAATTGATGTTCCCCGCACATGCGGGGATGAACCGAATTTGAACGGCTCTACAATGCGACGATTAACATGTTCCCCGCACATGCGGGGATGAACCGTCTAATATTTCATTCATCATGCTGCCTCATCAATGTTCCCCGCACATGCGGGGATGAACCGTTAGTGGTGCGTAGTAAATTACACAGGTGCGCATGTTCCCCGCACATGCGGGGATGAACCGAAACATGCTATCACACAGAAACACCCGATAAGATGTTCCCCGCACATGCGGGGATGAACCGTCCTATTGACCTGCTTTGCCTTGATTATAATAATGTTCCCCGCACATGCGGGGATGAACCGGGCTATCTCCCTGGACGATAAAAAAAGACAGAATGTTCCCCGCACATGCGGGGATGAACCGGTGGAGACGTCCGCGGAGGGGACGCCGTACTTATGTTCCCCGCACATGCGGGGATGAACCGAAAAAGGGGCGTTCTGTCAACCGAAAAATGATATGTTCCCCGCACATGCGGGGATGAACCGAAATAGAAAAGCCCGCCGAGCGCAAGCGCAACATGTTCCCCGCACATGCGGGGATGAACCGAGATTGAGCATTTCTTCTGACTTGCATCACTAATGTTCCCCGCACATGCGGGGATGAACCGTATGGCGTAAACGCAAACGCGATCTGCCACAGATGTTCCCCGCACATGCGGGGATGAACCGCCTCTTTTCATCTCAACGACGCGGGCAACCCAATGTTCCCCGCACATGCGGGGATGAACCGGTAATCTTCCCGAATCACCCACGGGATCTGATATGTTCCCCGCACATGCGGGGATGAACCG
>Ga0272444_10003939_pt1 | contig 13220 bp, 11 predicted proteins | sample SSMForm13_FD_201033 | JGI IMG/M metagenome (GOLD analysis project Ga0272444, IMG submission 201033) | Marine sediment archaeal communities from Little Sippewissett salt marsh, Falmouth, MA, United States - SSM-Form-13 | ecosystem: Environmental > Aquatic > Marine > Wetlands > Sediment ...
ATGCCGTCGCTTTGGCGGCCTCTGTTTTGCCCACCTGCTCACGCAATCGCTCCAAAGCCGATTTGAGCATCTCTGGTGAAGATGCCTGTTCCTTTGTTTCGGAAGGCGGACGCTTTTTTTTCTCTTCCATCTGCTCAAGGGCATGTTTGACCACCTCAGCAGATTTGAAAGTCTTTTTTTTCAGCGATGTTTTTGGTTTAGGGACTGGTGTGACCTTTTTTTCTACCGGTTTTGCCTGTGGTTTTGGGGGGGGTGGTTCGGCCACCGCTTTTTTTTCGGTTTTTGGTGACTCAGGTTTGGTGGCAGGGGGCGCGGTCGTTTCCTGGGATGCTGTTTTTAAGGATACCATGCTGACATTGATCACCGATTGCGCCGGCGGTGTTTCAAAATGCAAGCTGGGCGTAAACGCAATCACGGCCAAAAAAATGATGTGGCAAATCAGCGACAGGGTCAGTGGATAAAACAGTGCTATCTGGCCATCACCATTCAGGTCTCGACGGAAAGCGCCCGGAACGCGGATTTTTTTGTTCATCAGCCTTTCTTACCAGAGGACGTCCCGTTTTTCTGATCATCGAACGGATCGGTTACCATACCCAGTTTCTCCACGCCGGCAGATTTTATCTCGGCCATGACAGAGACGACCATACCGTAGGAAACATCTTTATCCGCACGAAAAAACACCTCCCGGTCGGTTTTTCCCTGAAGAATTTTTTCCAGTTTCTCCTTGAGAAAATCCATGCGGACTTGAAAATCGTTGATATAGATATTGCCCTCCCGATCAATGGTCACCGTGAGGTTTTCTGTCTCCGTTACCATTTGTTTGGCGCTTACTTCCGGAAGGGCCACATCAACCCCCTGTACCATCATGGGTGCAGTGACCATGAAAATAATCAACAACACCAGCATCACGTCCACAAATGGGGTGACATTGATGTCCGACATGAGCCGGTCCGTGCCACTGCCGATTGCCATATGACCTCCTTTTATCTCAGGATATCACGATCGAGAATATTCAGAAAGTCGGCCGAAAAGCTGTGCAGTTCAGTCTCGATCACGCGGATTTTCTGCATAAAATGATTAAACGCGATAACAGCGGGAATGGCAACACCCAGTCCAGCAGCCGTTGCGATCAGTGCCTCGGAGATGCCCGGCGCGACAACGGCAAGGCTGGCCGATCCGCGCTGGCCGATTCCGTGAAAAGAATTCATGATTCCCCATACCGTGCCAAATAGCCCGATAAACGGCGTGGTATTGCCGGTGGTGGCCAGAAAGGGGACCATCTGGGTAAGACGGGTCATCTCCGTGTTAATGGCTCGCCTGAGGGCGCGCTTGACATTTGCACTGCCTGAGAACTCATATTTCGAGGATTTTTTTTCACCTTCGCTCATCCCCCCCTCACCCGGCTTACCACTTGGATTCAGCTTACGCAGCTCTGCATACCCGATTCGAAAAATGCGCGCCACAGGACTTCCGTCCAATTGTTTGGCCTTCGTGAAAGCACTGGCCAGATCCCTGCTTTTCCAAAAATAATCGACAAAGATATCCGATTCTCTGAAGGCCCTGCGAACATAGCGCATCTTGATGATGATAATGGCCCAGGACATGACCGAAAAAAAAAGCAGCAAAAGTAACACAAATTTTACCATCAGACTGGCATTGCTGATGATATGAATGTAATCCATTTGGGCAGAGGGCATTTCTCTCTCCACGATTTAGGCGTAAGCAGGCTTGATCGACGCTGCGGATTGAAAGCGATCGGCAACGCGAAAGACGGGTATGTTCAATGGTTCACAACCCCTTGAAAAACATTTTATATAACTATACAAGCCATCTGACGGTGTCAAGCAGTTTGACATTAGAAAACACCACGGTTCAAGGCTTTGCGGTTATCTCACCGGCCACCAACAATGACTAAAGATGAGAAAGAAGAGGTCTTATCATGAATCGCATCACAGAGTTTCTTTTTGAAGCCATGCTGCTCAAACGCGTACAGCGCACCGGATATCAGTTTCTCGGCCCCGGAAAAGAGTCTGTTGCCGAACATACCTTTGGTGTCATGTGCATTGCCTGGGCCCTGGCCAAACTGAGCCCCGAGGCGGATCCGGGTCGGCTGCTGACCCTGTGTCTGGTCCACGACCTACCCGAGTCTCGTTTAGGAGACCTCAATTATGTTCAAAAACAATATGTTGTGGCAAACGAAAACAAGGCCGTGGACCATATGACCCAGGGGCTGCCGTTTGGACAGGAAATCAAGGCGCTGATCGATGAGTTCAATACCGGCCAGACCCTTGAAGCCAGACTGGCTCGTGATGCCGACCAACTGGCCTTTTTGCTGGATCTTAAAGCCCTTTCTGATATGGGGTATACCGCCCCCCCAAAATGGGCCACGCATGTTCAGGCACGTCTTCAAACCTCGGTCGGTAGAGACCTGGCGGATGAGATGGCTCAAACCGAGTGGGATTCGTGGTGGCTCAAAATTTTTATTGACAGAAACACTCCTGAGCAATAAGTACTGACCCTTGTTCATTTATTTCCCGACATTTGGAAGTCATACTATTTTAGCGCTAGTTTTGCGTGTATTAATCATAGATTCTTGGCACTTGGCAATCAAACAAAGGGAGGCAACGATGAACTGGATTACCGGCACGCTGGGGTCGTCCATCGGTAAAAAGCTGATGATGGCCATAACGGGAATTAGTTTCTGCGGATTCCTTACGGCTCACTTGGCAGGCAATCTGACCATTTATGGAGGTCAAGAGGCATTTAACAGTTATGCGGAACACCTCCACTCACTGGGTCCGCTGGTCACGGTGGCGGAAATTGGCCTTTTGGCTTTCGCCCTGGTCCATGTGATCACTGGACTGGTCCTTTTTCTGGGCAATCTCAAAGCCCGTCCGGTACGCTATGCAGTCAACAAGTCCGCAGGCGGCCGTACCCTGGGGTCTGCCACCATGCCTTACACCGGGGTGATCCTGCTGGCATTTATCGTATTGCATTTGCTCAATTTTCATTTCGTGGACAAGACCGATACAACGATTTTCAACATCGTTTCCAATGCCTTTGGTAATCCGGTCTACGTGGCGATTTACATCCTATCCATGATCGTGGCCGCCGTCCATGTCAGCCACGGATTTTGGAGCGCCTTTCAGACCATAGGGGCCAATCATCCCAAATACATGCCGCTGATTCGGACACTGAGTATCGTTTTTGCGGTCGTCGTAGGCGTCGGCTTCGGCTTTCTGCCCATTTACATTTTCCTCCTGGCCTAATTCGGTTTCGGCCAAACGCTAACCAAAAATATGTAGGGGTTAACCATACTCAACAAAGTCCAGAAAGGAAAGACCATGGCTCTTGATTCCAACATTCCCGGTGGACCGATTGCCGAAAAATGGGATCGGCACCGTTTTGAACTGAAACTGGTCAACCCGGCCAATAAACGCAAATTCGACGTGATCGTCGTGGGTACCGGTTTGGCCGGTGGGTCGGCATCGGCCACACTGGCTGAACTAGGCTATAATGTCAAAACCTTCTGCATCCAGGACAGTCCCCGTCGGGCGCATAGCATCGCGGCCCAGGGGGGGATCAACGCCGCCAAGAACTATCCCAATGACGGCGACAGCATCTGGCGACTTTTTTACGATACGGTCAAAGGGGGCGACTTCCGTGCCCGTGAAGCCAATGTACATCGTCTGGCCCAGGTCAGCAACAACATCATCGATCAATGCGTGGCCCAAGGCATCCCCTTTGCCCGGGATTACGGCGGCCTGTTGGCCAACCGCTCCTTTGGCGGCGCCCAGGTTTCGCGAACCTTTTATGCCCGGGGCCAAACCGGACAGCAGCTGTTGCTGGGCGCCTATAGTGCATTGATGCGCCAGGTGGCCGCAGGAAAGGTACAGATGTTTCCCCGCCGAGAAATGCTGGACGTGGTGGTGGTGAACGGTCATGCCAAGGGAATTATCACCCGTAATCTGGTAAGCGGAGAAGTTGAACGACATGCCGCTGACGCGGTTGTGCTGTGCACCGGTGGCTATGGGAACGTTTTTTTCCTGTCCACCAACGCCATGGCCTCCAATGTAACGGCAGCCTATCGGGCCTACAAAAAAGGAGCCTTTTTTGCCAATCCCTGTTTCACCCAGATCCACCCCACCTGCATCCCGGTACACGGCTCTTTTCAAAGCAAGCTGACCCTGATGAGTGAAAGCCTGCGCAACGATGGACGGGTGTGGGTCCCCAAAAATCCGGGGGATAAACGGTCCCCCCAACAAATCCCCGAATCAGAACGCGATTACTACCTGGAGCGCAAATACCCCAGTTTCGGCAACCTGGTCCCCCGTGACGTGGCTTCACGCAACGCCAAGGAGCAGTGCGACGCGGGAAAGGGCGTGGGAGAAACCGGCTTGGCGGTATACCTGGATTTTGCCGACGCCATCAAACGCGACGGCAAGGCTGTAATCGAGAAAAAATACGGCAACCTGTTTCAGATGTACGAAAAAATCACGGCCGATGATCCGTACCAAACCCCCATGATGATCTACCCGGCGATTCACTATACCATGGGTGGGCTGTGGGTGGATTACAACCTGATGAGCAGTCTGCCAGGCCTTTTTGTACTCGGTGAGGCCAACTTCTCCGACCACGGTGCCAACCGCCTGGGGGCCAGTGCACTGATGCAGGGGTTGGCCGATGGATATTTCGTGCTGCCCTATACCATTGGCGGCTATCTGGCCGGAACGCCCAAAATGGATGTGACCACCAGTCACAAAGCGTTCAGTGAATCGGAAAAGCAGGTAACCGAGCGTATTACCCGCCTTTTGGGAATTAACGGCAAACGCACAGTGGACGACTTCCACAAGACCCTGGGTCGCATCATGTGGGATTACTGCGGCATGGCCCGTACCAACGAAGGGCTCGCCCTGGCCCAAACCATGATCCAGGAACTGCGCGATGAATTCTGGAAGGATGTCAAGGTCCCCGGAAATAGTGCCGACTTCAACCAGAGCCTGGAACGTGCCGGCCGGGTGGCGGACTTTTTGGAATTTGCCGAATTGATGATTATCGACGCCCTGGATCGCCAGGAGTCCTGCGGCGGCCATTTCAACGAACGGTTCCAGACCGAAGAAAACGAGGCCCTGCGCGATGACGAAAATTTCTGCCATGTGGCGGCTTGGGAATATACAGGCGTTGGAAAGCCGCCGGCATTTCACAAAGAGCCTTTGGTATTTGAAAACGTCAAACTTACGCAAAGGAGTTACAAGTGACAAAAACCATCGATCTGACACTGAAAGTGTGGCGCCAGCAGGGTCCGAAAGATAAAGGGCGGTTTGAAACCTACCACGCCGAAAACATATCGACGGACATGTCATTTTTGGAAATGCTGGATGTGGTAAATGAACAACTGGCCGTTGACGGAAAGGAACCGATTGCCTTTGATCATGATTGCCGGGAGGGTATCTGCGGCATGTGTGGTTGCGTGGTCAACGGACGAGCCCACGGCGCTGAAAAAGGGACCACGCTGTGCCAGTTGCACATGCGCCACTTTAAAAGCGGTGATACCATCGCTATTGAACCGTTTCGGGCCATGGCCTTCAAAGTGATCAAGGATTTGGCCGTGGACCGCAGCGCATTGGATAAAATCATCCAGGCCGGTGGGTACATTTCGGTGAACACCGGCGGCGCCCAGGATGCCAACGCCATTCCGGTCCCTCAGGAAATGGCGGACCTGGCCATGGACGCCGCCCAATGCATCGGTTGCGGTGCCTGCGTGGCATCCTGCCCCAATGCCTCGGCCATGCTCTTTACCAGCGCCAAGGTCTCTCAACTGGCCTTGTTGCCGCAGGGCCGGCCCGAGGCAGCCCAACGGGCCCTGGCCATGGTCCGGGCCATGGATGCCCTGGGCTTTGGCGGTTGCACCAACGAAAGGGAGTGCGAGGCTGAGTGCCCGAAAGAAATCTCGATTACCAACATTGCCCGACTAAATCGAGAATATCTGAAAGCCGGATTTTTTTCAAAAACCATTTAAGAAAATCGTTATCACAAAATAGTCTACCACCCATTTTGCCGGAGTGACAATCGTTGGTGAGGTCACTCCGGCAAGTTTTTTCCTTCCTATCTCTTTTTACCGCTGCAGGCCTGATTTTACGTGTCCCCCCCATTCACCTGCCTGAAACAAAAACAAGCGCCTTTTATTTCCCTTATGTATTGTTTATCCATTATTATTAATGTTTTAAAAACAACTAAAGTTTTTCCCAACGTAGCGGATATATGTTCAGAGAAAACGTTTGCCGCTTCATCGAGGTGACCGGCACTTAAAAATGGGTAATCTTAGTCATCAATTCCCGTGCCGAGCACAAATCACTCATAAAAAAATGCATCATCCCCACACTCGACCTTGGCGGTCAACGTTCTCTGCAACGACCAAATGGTTCAATAACACATTTAAATAAATACAGATCTATATCAATTTCGTTAAAAAGGAGCACATCATGACGATTCAGGACGACGAAACTTTACAGATGTATCTGGAGGAATCCATTGAGCATCTGGCAGATATTGAAACAGATCTGCTGTCAATCGAAGAAGCGGGTGCTGACATCGATGAAGATCTTGTCAATAAAGTCTACCGTGCAGCCCATTCAATTAAGGGAGGCGCCGGGTTCATGGGGTTGACCACAATAAAGGACCTTACCCATGAAATGGAAAATATTTTGGGAAAAATCAGAAGCCGAGATATGATCCCCACCCCGGAAATTGTCAATGTACTATTAGGTGCTTCCGATACCCTCAAAGAATTAATGAATGATGTATTCACCAGTAACGATGTTGACATTAGCCGGCATATCGATGCGCTCCAGGCAATCGCCGAAGGCAAGCCGGTTGCAGCGCCCCCAAAGGCACCGGCCGAACCTGCTGCGGCTGAAAGCAAGGCAGGCACTTCTGACAACGACGCCGCGCCCACCCCATCCAATGGATCAGAAATGACAGCGATTACATCGTCCGATGGCACTGTATCCATCGATGCAGATCGCGGCCTGGTTGAAGCGCTGATCGAAGAAGGAAAATTTGTGTATCTGGTCCGAATCGACCCGGCGATCGACTTAGCGGCAAAAGAAAAAAAACCCAGTGCCTTTCTTGAGGAGATGGAACAAACCGGCACACTGATTTCTAGTAGCATTTCTCCGGAATCCATCCAAACCATGAACGTTGCAGCGGATCAAGCCAGCCCATCGCTAATCATTCTGTTTGCAACCATTATTAAACCGGATGACATCACTGTACTATTTGAAATCCCCAAGCATCAAATTCATCGTGTCGATCTGGACATGAGCACCCAGTGCCTGGGTGCCCCTGCCCAAGCGACTGCCGAGACAGATATAAAGCCAGCTTCCATTGACACCGAACCGGTTCCGGAACCTGCCATTGAACCGGACCATACACCCGCTGCGACACCTGCGGAAACACTCAAGCAGTTAAATCAGAAAAAGAAAACGACCAAAAAAACGGAAACCGATACCAGCTTGCGGGTACACGTCAGCTTGCTGGATCAGTTGATGACCCTGGCCGGCGAACTGGTACTGAGCCGCAACCAGCTTCTTCAATCAATGAGTTCAGAAGATCATCGGGGCTCAGAAATCGCAGGTCAACGAATCGATCTAATCACATCCGAGTTGCAGGAAGCCATCATGTTGACCCGAATGCAGTCCATCGGCAATGTGTTCAACAAGTTCCCCCGCGTCGTCCGGGATCTTTCCCAATCTTTAGGGAAAAAGGTGGATCTGCATCTTGAGGGCAAAGATGTTGAACTGGACAAGACCATTATCGAAGCCATTGGTGACCCCCTGACCCATTTGGTGCGCAATGCCGTGGATCATGGGATTGAAATGCCGGATGTGCGTCAGAGGGCCGGCAAGTCCACCACAGGGAAAATCTATCTCAAAGCCTATCATGAAGCTGGACAGGTCAATATTGAAATCACCGATGATGGTAAAGGGCTGGACGGCCATGTGTTGACTCAGAAAGCATTGGAAAAAGGGTTGATCTCCGAAGATCAGGCCAAGGTCATGTCGGACAAAGAGAGAACCAACCTTATTTTCCTGCCCGGCTTTTCAACAGCCGAAAAGATTACTGATGTATCCGGGCGTGGCGTGGGAATGGACGTGGTCAAAACAAACCTGGACAAACTCGGTGGCATCATCGACATTGACTCAGAACAGGGCAAGGGATCTACGATTCGGATCAAGTTGCCATTGACCCTGGCGATCATTCCTTGCCAAATTGTCATGACCGGCCGCGAGCGCTATGCCATTCCTCAAGTCAACCTGGAGGAGCTGCTGCGCATCCCCGCCAGCCAAGTCAAAGATCGCATTGAGCGGGTAGGTGATGCAGAAGTTGTGCGCCTAAGGGGTAATCTGTTGCCCCTGATCAAACTGGCCGATGTTATCGAAACCGATTCCGTTTTTATTGATCCCAAGACCGGGAAAAGAAAAATGGATCGCCGCCATTCTTTAGCCGATCGACGCTCCAAAAAAAGCCCGCTGAAGAGCGCAGAAGAAGCAGTGGAATCCACAGAGCCTGATGTTGACGCCGAAAAAAGGCAGCAAGCAGATCGCCGCTATCATTCAGCCAGCGCCTTGAATATCGTCGTCGTTTCCACTGGTGCGATGAAATACGGCCTAGTGGTTGATGAACTGCATGACTCTGAAGAAATTGTCGTCAAGCCCCTGGGACGCGATTTGAAAAAATGCAAGGGCTACGCTGGTGCCACGATTATGGGCGACGGTCGTGTGGCCCTGATCCTTGACGTGGGCAATCTGGCTCAAATGGCCGGCTTGACCTCCATCGAAGGGTCCTCGCGTGCAGCGGAGGTGGCCGAGGAAAGCAAACGCGCCATTCGTGAGCAAAAAGATCGTCAATCCTTGCTGGTTTTCCGTAGCGCGGAAAATGAGCAATTTGCCGCACCGCTGAACATGGTCGAACGGATTGAAAAGATCAAGGCCACGGATATTGAAACCGTGGGCGGCAAGCGGGTGATTCGTTATCGTGGAGGCAGTCTGCCGCTCTTCTCCGTTGATGAAGTTTCCATGGTCGAACCCCTGGCGGACTCAGAAGACCTGCTCGTCATCGTCTTTATCCTCAATAACAGGGAGATTGGACTGCTTGCCATCGGGCCGGTGGATGCGGTTGAGCTTTCATTGGAAGTGGATGGACAGACCCTGAAACAGGCAGGCATCATGGGATCGGCAATTATCAACGATCACACCACCTTGATGGTTGACGTGTATGAAATGGTGCAAACCCTGAACCCTGAATGGTTTGAAACCCTATCGAGCGCAACCAGTGAAGATGGTGAAGCAGCGAAAATTCTTTTTGCCGAAGATTCCAACTTTTTCCGCAATCAAGTCAAAAGCTACATGGAAGATGAAGGGTATACCGTTATCGAAGCGGAAGACGGCGCTATCGCCTGGGATCTTCTTCAAGAGCACGCCGACGAAATTTCATTGGTGGTGACCGATATTGAAATGCCCAACATGAACGGTTTCGAATTGACCAAAAAAATCAAGGAAAGCAATGCATACTCCCATTTACCGGTGATCGCCTTAACCACGTTGGCCGGTGAAGAAGATATTGCCAAAGGACGCGAAGTTGGCATCAGTGACTATCAGATCAAACTCGACCGGGAAAAATTAATCCGCAGTATTTATGGATTCTTGACCGAAAAGTAGGAGACAGCCCAATGGAAAAACCCTCTGGAAATAAAATGGCAAGCAGAGCCGTTGAGATGGCCACCTTTTATGTCGGCCAAGCTCTTTGTGGCATGGACATCCTCAACGTTCAGGAAATCAATAAATTGATGGACATGACAACGGTCCCCCAGGCCCCGGACTATGTCATGGGCATCCTCAATCTTAGAGGCCAGATTGTCACCATCATCGACCTGGGAAAAAAGCTTGATCTTGGATCGACCGAATTGAGTGAGATGAGCCGCAATATCATTGTCAATTGCAAAGACGAGCATATTGGCCTGCTGGTCAGCCGCATCAGTGATGTTGTAGAGGCTGATCTGGACAAAATGGAACCTCCACCGGCAAATATTGGAGGCGTTCAGGGAAAATTCTTCAAGGGCGTATTCAAAACCAAGGAGCGCTTGATTGGCATTCTCGATGTGGAAAAAGTGCTGGAAAATGAAAAATAAGTCATCCTTGCTAAACCGTATGGTGAGCTGCAATTATCGAATATCACTATTAGTTGAGGAAAGTCATTAATGATTAGTCGTAAACCATTACGGGTGTTGGTGGTGGATGATACGGTCCTGTATCGCAAAATTGTAAGCGATGCACTGGCGACCCTTCCCAATGTCGAAGTGGTGGGAAGCGCCCATAATGGGAAAGCTGCTATTTCCAAATTAGCATCCCTGAAGCCAGATTTGCTTACCCTGGACATTGAAATGCCGGAAATGAACGGCATTCAGGTATTGGAGTATCTCCAAAAAAACACCCCTCAAACCGGCGCAATCATGCTCAGCACCCTGACTCATGAAGGCGGGGCGATGACCATGAAGGCGCTGGAACTGGGCGCTTTTGATTTTATCCCCAAGCCCCAGTCGGGTACCATGGCGGAAAACCGCAAAAAAATAGAATCTGCCATTGGCCCGATGATTCACGCGTTTCAACGTAGTGCCCGGGTTACCGGTGTGTTGAAATCCGCATCCCGAATCGGCAAGCCAGCCGCGCTCAAAGCGGCTCGAAAGGCGCCGGTTTCTACAGCCAAACGGCCGACGCTCCATTTAAAGCGATCCAAAGCGGAAATTATTGCCATTGGTATCTCAACCGGCGGACCGAACGCCCTTTCCAAAATGCTGCCCATGCTTCCCAAGGACATTGGTGTCCCCATTTTGATTGTCCAGCATATGCCACCGATGTTTACTCAGTCATTGGCCAATTCTCTGGCCAACAAATGCAGTGTTGCCGTCCGTGAAGCCCGGCAGGGCGAGCCCATCGTCCCGAATACCGTCTTTATCGCGCCGGGAGGCAAGCAAATGAAAATCGTGGCGGGTGCCGATGGAAAATCGAGAATTATCAAGATTACCGACGATCCCCCCGAAAACAGCTGCAAACCCAGTGTGGATTATTTGTTTCGCTCCGTCGCCCATCATTACGTCGGCCGATCAACCGGTGTGATTATGACCGGAATGGGGTCCGACGGAACGGAAGGCCTGAAGCTGATGAAGCAAAACGGGGCAACCATTATCGCCCAAAATGAAGCCACTTGTGTGGTTTACGGTATGCCCCGGGAAGCCGCCGAAACCGGTTTAGCAGACGCGGTGTTGCCATTGAACCAGATTGCCGACATGATTATGAAAACGGTTCGTGTGGGTTAGCCGACCATCAACGCCATCCCGGTAATTTCCCCTCATAGGCTTAGGAAAGCAAATGATTAAAATTAAACCGGATGAAATAAAAGTTCTTTCTAACTATATTTATAGTATTTCCGGCATCAGCATTGACGCTTCAAAGGCCTATCTGCTAGAGACCCGGTTTGGCAAGCTATTGGAAGAAGAGGGGTGTAAATCCTATAACGAATTTTATCACAAAGCAAAATCGGGTACCGATAAGGTTCTGGAAACAAAAATTATTAATGCCATCACGACCAATGAAACACTTTTTTTCCGGGATAACGGACCATTTGACTTGCTTAAATTCAAAATTCTGCCGGATTTGATTGATATCCGGGGCGGCAACGGAAAACGGCCAGGATTTTCCAATCTTAAAATTTGGAGCAGTGCCTGTTCCACGGGCCAGGAAATTTATAGCGTTGCCATTGTTATCAAAGAGTTGTTGGGCAACAGCAATCAAAAATTCACCTTGTTGGGAACCGACCTTTCCAATGCAGCGGTGACTCAGGCCAGTGCCGGCATCTATAATAAATTTGAAATCGAAAGAGGGCTTCCACGGGAAAAGCTCCAGCGCTATTTTGTCCCGGCCGGCGGCAATTGGAAAATCAAAGATGAAATCCGTGCCATGGCCTCATTCCGGCGTATGAATTTGATGCAGCCGTTTGTCGGATTGGGCAAATTTGACATTATCCTTTGCCGCAATGTGGCGATCTATTTCACCCTTTCCGATCGAAAAAAATTATTCAATAAAATTGCGGATATCCTAGAGCCTGATGGGTATTTGATTATCGGTTCCACCGAATCACTGACGGGGGTCTGCCCACGGTTTATCCCCAAACGGCACCTTCGTTCGATCTACTATCAACTCAACTGATGGGTGATCGGTGGTTTTGTTTCGAGAAGCAGTTTAGCCCGTTTGTCAGGGAGAATACAAAATGACAAATCTTAGAATCCTTGTGGTTGATGATGATCCCGTAACCCGGACGCTTTTAACCAAACGGTTGATCAGGGATGAATGCACCGTTGATACCGCTGAGGATGGTGTGGTCGCCATTGAAAAGATTGCCAGCCAGTATTATGATGTCGTCCTTACCGATTTAATTATGCCTGGTGGCGTTGACGGTATCCGCGTGCTTGAAGAAGCGAAACGTGCCAATATCAAGACCGAAGTTATTTTGATTACGGCCCATGCGTCGGTAGACAACGCGATTGAAGCCATGAAAAAAGGCGCCGTTGACTATCTCCAAAAGCCCATCAATTTTGACGAACTATTCCTCCGCATAGATAAAATCCGCAACCTTAAAATGCTTATCAAAAACGCCAGTGATCTTCGTGAAGCGATGGATATTACGGAAAAGACATCTGCTGAAACCATTCAGGAACTGGAAATGATGGTAAGCGAGCTCAAAGGCCGTCTGACCGCCATCCGGGCAACGCTCGAGCAATCGGACGTAGATCCTGAAACGCGTCTTAGATTGGCGCTTCAAGGGTTGGATGCAGATTCTTTGACAGATTAAGGTCGCAATCCGCCATCTTTTCAACGACCGTCTTGAGGAAAACAACCCACTTTTGACCGAAACGGTATTGAGATTCCGTACCCGAAACGAGATATTACCATCGTCAACCGCTTTGCGGCTCCCCTTCAAGAAAATAAAAAACACAAAACCCCTTGATTAATTTGTGGGTTCAGCGTATTTTTAGTGTTTTTAAATTTCTTTGTATAGGCTAGAAGGCAACATGAAACTTTCCATGGAAATGATTGCCGGTGCGTTGGATCTTCCGGTATCCACGCTCAAGCGCTGGATTCGCCAGGGAAGGATACCTGTTCAAC
>Ga0272444_10003941_pt1 | contig 13217 bp, 11 predicted proteins | sample SSMForm13_FD_201033 | JGI IMG/M metagenome (GOLD analysis project Ga0272444, IMG submission 201033) | Marine sediment archaeal communities from Little Sippewissett salt marsh, Falmouth, MA, United States - SSM-Form-13 | ecosystem: Environmental > Aquatic > Marine > Wetlands > Sediment ...
ACACTCCTGTTCCCGGCGGAGTGGGTCCGGTGACTACGGCATGTCTTTTCGATAACCTGGTGAACGCGGCGATTCTCAGGAAGTCTGTCAGGTCCTGAATATTTAACTCCGGGACACGCAAGTTAATTCTTTAGCTCGATCCACAAACACATTCCGCATCACGAGTAATGTGATACTATTTGCTCCGTATGCATAATCCCGGGAAGGAAATCGAGTCCGATCCACTTGAGGTTACGGGTGAGCGTATCTGGACCGTCTCTGCTGTAACCCTCCATCTCAAGAAACTGGTCGAGGGAGAACCGGCCTTTATCGATATCTCCGTGCGCGGCGAAGTAACCAATGTCTCAAGTTCGAAAGCCGGACACATCTACTTCGGATTGAAGGACGAGAAGTGCTACCTGAAGTGCGTGGCATTTCGGGGTGACGCGCAGAATCTCAGCGTGAAGCCGGTGGACGGCAGGGATGTTGTCGCGACCGGACGGATCAATGTCTGGGAGGCCGGGGGATCGTATCAGCTCATCGTCAGGGAGCTTCATGATATCGGTCTCGGCGCGTTGTGGCTGAAATTCGAGGAGACGAGGAAGAAACTTGCGGCGGAAGGGCTTTTCGAAGAGGAGCGGAAACGCCCGTTGCCGGCATTTCCCCGTACGGTCGGAATTGTCACGAGCCAGACCGGAGCCGCGCTTCGCGACATGATCAGGATTTTCCGGGAGCGGGCACCGTATGTATCGCTCATCCTGTCCCCGTCGCTTGTACAGGGGGAGACAGCACCCGCGAGCCTTATCGGAGCGATCGATCTTCTCGAGGCATGGGATGATGTCGAGAAAGAGAATGGTCGCGACGGTCTCGACCTGATCATAATCGGGCGTGGCGGGGGAAGTTTCGAAGACCTTGCATGTTTCAATGACGAAGCGCTTGTGAGGAGAGTTGCGAAGACGCGGGTGCCGGTGATTAGCGCTGTCGGTCACGAGGTGGATTTCACCATCATAGATTTCGTATCGGATAGTCGTGCGGCTACACCGACGCAGGCGGCCGCGATAGCCGCACCCGATGCGTACGAGCTGCTTGCGGATGTGGCTGCAAGACTTGCGGAATTAAGAGACGCGGTTAAAATCAAAACCGAAACCTACAGGACCGGTCTATCCAATACACTCTCAAGACCAATATTCATTCGCCCGTTGGACCGGATCTACAACCTGCGACAAAATCTCGATTACCAGCTCACGCGGCTCGGACGGGCAGCGACATCGCGCATCGTGGTCCTGAGGCACCGCCTGGAGTCGATTGTGAATCGTCTGGACAATCTCGATCCGAACACCATACTTGCCAGGGGCTATTCGCTCGCGTTCAATCATAAAACCGGCAGGCTGATATCCCGTACCGGGCAGGCTCCGTCGGGAACCGATGTAGATCTGCACGTATCGGACGGGAAGATACGTTTGAGAGTCAGTGAGGAGACAGAGACGAATGAATGATACTATTAAAGAGCAGATGACAATCCCGAAGGACATACAGAAGATGTCTTTTGAGAAAGCTTACGCCGCGCTGAAGGCATCAACCGATCGCCTCGAGGCCGAGGAAATCGATCTTGAGACGACCCTGAAGGAATACTCGCGCGCGTCGGCGCTTGCACGTCAATGCGCGAATCTGCTGGACGATGCGGAGAAACGTGTGCAGGTACTGATCGAGTCGGAAGGAGTCATCCAGCCGGCTCCGCTGGACGACGAACCGACGGACTGAAGCAGAAACAATGGCTGAATTTTTCCAGAGCTCAATCTGGCAAAACGAACCGCTCATTACAGCCGGTATCGGATGGCTTCTTGCCGCGTTCCTGAAATTAATCATAATAGCTATCACATCACGGCGGTTCGACTGGGAGCGACTGCTCGGCACGGGAGGTATGCCGTCGACTCATACAACACCGGTGGTGGCATGCACAACAAGCATCGGCCTCGTCGCGGGTTTTGACACAGCGGTATTTGCACTGGCCACCGTAATAACAGTTATCGTGGGATACGATGCGACCGGGATTCGGCGTCATGCAGGCGAGCAGGCAAGGGCAATCAACAGCCTTATCAACGACCTTGCGAAGGTCGGACCGTACAAGGGGCAGGACCTGGCCGATTTCTTCAAGCGCTGGAATTTAACGGAGTTGCAGACCCTCCTGGGGCATAATCCATTTGAGGTGTTTGTAGGCGTGCTGCTGGGAATCATGACTGGCCTCGTTGTCCATTTTACCTACGGCCACCTGTTCATACCCGCAGGCATGTGAATCCTTTCCATTCTTAATCTGCATGAAATTTCCGTTTTGAACGTAAAGAAAAAAATCCGTCTCGACCAGCTTCTCGTGGAGCGGGAATTGTTTCCGTCACGCGCCCGCGCGCAGGCATCGATCATGGCTGGACAGATTCTCGTTAATGGTAATCCGGGAGTGAAGGCGGGAGAGAAAATCACGGCAGATGCGGAGATCGAAATTCTCGGAGACGACTGCCCGTACGTTTCGCGCGGCGGTCTGAAAATGGAAAGCGCCCTGGATGAATTTCAAATAGATCCGTCGGGCTGGGAAGTCCTCGACATAGGCGCATCGACAGGCGGTTTCACCGACTGCCTTCTGCAGAAGGGAGCTGCGCATGTGACCGCGCTGGATGTCGGGCGCGGGCAGATAGCGTGGTCGCTCAGGACTGACGAGCGCGTGACTGTCCTTGAAAATATTAACGCGCGAAGTCTCACTCCCGAGCAGGTGCCGGGACCGTACGATTTGATCGTTCTGGACGTCAGCTTTATCTCATTGAAGCTGATTTTTCCGAACCTGCCAGAGCGACTGAAGCCCTCGGGATTAGTGCTCGCGTTGATCAAGCCGCAGTTCGAAGCCGGAAAGGGGAAAGCTCCAGGTGGAGTTGTGAAGGATCCCGATGTGTGGCGCGAAGTGCTGGAGGATTTCGCAACGGATGACAAGCTTGACGGCATGGGTCTTATGGGATTTTCGCTCAGCGGTACAGCGGGTCGGGAAGGCAACAGGGAGTTTTTCGGGTTATGGAAGAAGGGAATTGAGAGTCCGGAGAAAAGGATCGTGGAAACGTGGATTGAGAAGGTAATCAACAAAGCACTTCGGGAATAATGAATTATGGGCGGAGTGGTAGTCGGGATATCGCGAAAAATGCTAAATTCATGGCTGTCGGTATGAAAGGTAAAAAAGAAGCACCGGTAACGAAATGCGGACTGCTTCTTCATCCGCATCAGGAAACCACAGTCAATGCGCTCGAGACGCTTCGTCGCGTGGCGGAAAGTTACGGAATCGAGATCGTCGAGCTTGACCGTTCCGATGACTCCTTTGAAAATTGCAGCGGTTGCCAGATGATAATCTCGGTCGGCGGAGATGGAACACTGCTCGCGGCGGTGAGATTCGCCTACCCGGCAGAAATCCCAGTCTGGGGAATTAATGTAGGCCAGCTTGGATATCTGACTACATCAACGGTCGATGAGGTCGAGTCGCACATCGGACGTCTGGCGAAGGGCGATTACTGGATCGAATCACGCTCGATGATCGAAGGGATCGTGACATGCGCCGACGGGAAAGATGTCGAGCTTGTCGCGCTGAATGATATCGTGGTCCACAGGCATGTCCCGGGCGGCGGATTGATGGCGCTCGACTGCGAGCTTGACGGGAGATTTCTCGCGACGTACGAAGCGGACGGGCTGATAATCTCGACACCGACCGGGTCGACTGGCTACAACTTATCTGCAGGAGGATCGATCCTGTCTCCTACCCTTCCGGCATTCGAGATAACCCCGGTATGCGCGCATTCGTTCAGCGCGAGAAGCCTGATTATCGATGATTCCAGCGTGCTGGTCGTACGTCCCCGCCTGAAAATGGAGGGCGAAGTTGCGTACGCGACCGCGGACGGGCAGGAAGTCGCGGAACTCGCCAACTGCCCGGTACGCACGAAACCGGTGAAGGACGATACCTGCCGAGTTACGCTCAGGCGCGCGGAGCGTCCGATCGGGCTGGTCAGGTTCGAAGAGGTTGTCTTTTTCGGCATCCTGCGTGACAAGCTTGGATGGGCAGACGCAGCCCCACCCAATCGAATGAAGCTCGATAACAGCGGTTAGAATCGTGGTTCCATGCTAAGGGAACTCAGCATACATGACTACAAGCTGCTTCGGGATGTCAACCTGTCCTTCGAAACCGGGATGACTGTGCTGACAGGCGAAACCGGCGCGGGCAAGACGCAATGCCTTGAAGCGCTCATGGCTGTACTTGGTGCAAGGCAGGGAGATGACTCGATCTCCCGAGATTCCGATAAAGCGATACTGGGAGCGGTTTTCAATCTGGCCGACAGGCCGGATATCGCGAAAGTCCTGCACGATGAGGGCTGGCTCGATGAGGATGAAAACGAGATTGTGCTGGAACGAACCATCGAGCGCGACGGACGGAGCCGGGGACGTCTGAATGGCAGGCGCGTTCCGGTAGGCACATTGCAGACTGTCGGCGACCGTATTGTCGACCTCCTCGGGCAGCATGCTCGCGCGGATATCCTCACGCGTCCGTCGCTTGAAATTCTCGACTCGCTCGGTGATGACACGCACCGTGGAAAGCTGGAATCGGTACGGAAAAAATATGCCGAATGGCAGCATGCGAAGTCGGAATACGTAAGCGAAAAAGCAGCGATCGCCAGAGCGTCAGAGCGTCGGGAGCTCGTGCAGTTCCAGCATGCGGAACTTGATAAGGCGGACCTGAAGCCCGGGGAAGAAGAGAAGCTGACAAGGGAAGCGGAGCTTCTGGAAAACGCGCGGGAGCGTATCGAAAGCGCGCACAAGGCCGCGTCATTATTGTCCGGGGAAGAGGAAGACGTCACGTCGGCAAGGGATTTTCTTCAGGAAAGCCTCGACTTGCTCGAAAGCACATCGGCATCGGATCCCGCGATCGAAGCTGAGTTGGCGAAGCTTCGGGAAATGGTTTTCCTCACCGATGAATTGTCCGACACGCTTCGAAAGCATGCGGATGGAATCGTGGACGATCCCGCGCGTCGCAAGCAGGTCGAGGAACGCCTGGAGGAGATCCATCGTCTTCGACGGAAATACAGGACTGACGAGGCGGGACTGGTCGGGCTCAGGGATAGACTGGGAGCGGAACTGGAGAAGGTCGAATTCGCCACGGAGCGACTGAAAGAACTTGAGCGCGAGAGAGAAAAGACAAAGAGTGAATTTCTCGGTGAAGCGGAAAAATTATCAAAATCGCGGACGACGCTGTCGAAACGTATCGCCAAGGAAGTGAAGAAGCATCTCGCGGATTTAGATCTTCCGCACGCGAAATTTATTGTCGAGCAGAATTCGTATCCCGATGCTGAAAGCGAATGGCGATCGGACGGGATCGACCGTGTCGAGCTTCAAATCTCGACAAATCCGTCGCAGGAACCCGGTCCACTGAAAAAAGTGGTGTCCGGAGGAGAGTTATCGCGTCTGCTGCTGGCGCTGAAGACGGTGCTTGCTAATCGCGACAGGGTTCCGGTGCTGGTGTTTGATGAAGCCGAAGCTGGAATCGGCGGTGAGACCGCGTTCCGGGTGGGAGAAAAGCTCACGGAGCTTGCGAGGTCGCACCAGTTGATTATCGTCAGCCACCTTCCGCAAATCGCGAGCCAGGCGAATGGTCACTGGGTGATTGAAAAATCGGGCGATGGTGGCGGGACAAAAGCGGGAGCGCGCCAGGTTTCAAGCGAGGATCGGGTGGAGGAAATCGGCCGCATGCTGGGTGCCCGCGGCGACCGTAAGGCGCTTGATAAGCTGGCTCGGAGCTTCCTTGACCATAAATAATCCATTCCAGTTGTCGGAATGGTAATAATTATCAAATTTTAGTAATTTTCATCTGTGTAAAAATCATGTAGAATCCGTTGCAATGGGACTCTGGCTGTCGATCGAATTCTGGCTTCTTGCCCTGTTATCCACATGGATGACCGCGACGGCTATTAATATCTTCAGGGGCCAGAAGCAGCTCGAAGAGGAAATGGAGAATCTCTACGGTCAGGTGTACGGCTCTGTACGGTCGGGCGACCTTCCTCGCGCTATCCTTCTGCTTGAAGGAGAACCGGGACCGCTCGCGTCGCTCCTCTCAAGCATCCTCACCGAGGCGACCAAGTTCACGCCGAAGCTCAGGGTGGCGTACAAGGTGACGCTTGAAAGTATGAAGCGTCGAAGCCAGGTACGAATGAATCCGCTGAGGGTTGTCTCGCTGTTCGCCCCGGCGCTTGGTGTGCTCGGATTCCTGTCGCCGCTCATCGCCCTGATGACCGGAAGTGCGTCGGCATGGATGCACGCGCTGTGGCTGTGCGTCGGCGGATTCGCGATCGGGCTGATTTCATATGGGATACTGACCATCGCCGAGCGTCGGAACCGTCAGGATATGGAGGACGTCGGGGAGTACGGTCGAAAGCTGCTGAGTTTTCTGTTGAGCTCGGAAAGTCCCCTCCAGTCACTTCGAGGACAATCCTTCCCCGCCCCGCAGTAACGCTGCACTCCTGAAAACCCGCAACGACCGACAGAAGTCCCAGCACCGGCTCGCTGACGCTCGCGGTACGGAATGATGCTATACTACACGCTCCCTGCCGGGAATCGTGAGGGTAAGCATATTTCTGTTTCCAATCTCGACAGCATTATTGATTCATCATGCAGGTCCTTGTAGCCGGAGGAGGACCGGCGGGCGCGATCTGCGCCCGCACACTGGCACGTGCCGGAATACGCACGGTGCTGATCGAAGCGTCCCCTGACTCTGACAAACCGTGCGCAGGCGGACTCCCCTCGGTCCTTTTCGAACACTACAAGATCCCGGATCTGCTCGTAAAGCAGCGGGCTACGGGAGTCCTGTTCCAGGCGCCGTCCGGATACAGCGTCGAAGCCCGCTTCCCGGAAGGCGAATACATTGCGACCGTCAACCGTCGCGAATTCGACAGCCATCTGAGGTGGTTTGCCGAGGATGCGGGCGCAATCCAGGTACGAGGACGGGTACTGGGATACGAGGAGAAATCGTCCCAGCTCCTGGTCAAATACCGGGGTGAAGAGGGAAATGTCCGGACGACTGAGGCGGATTATCTAATCGGTGCGGACGGAGCCTGGAGCCGTATCGCTTATAAGACCATGGGACGGCGTCTCGCGATGGTTGTCGCGATGCAGGAGTTGATCGAGCTTCCGCAGGATCGGATGGACGTTCTCGGGGGGAATTGCATTTTCAATTACTCGCCTCAGGTCAGCCCGGACTACTACGGCTGGATTTTCCCCAAGGGCAATCATGTATCGGTCGGGGTAGGCACGAGGCTTGAAAATAAAGGCAGGCTGGAGGAATTCCTGGGAAAGATGAAGGAAATCAACAGTGAGGTCCTCCAGGGAGGAAAAACGATCAGCCGTAACGGTGCAATGATCCCATCGGGGCACTACAAGGAGCACGGCCGTCACCGAATCCTCCTGGCAGGCGACGCTGCCGGGATGGTCCTTCCAGCATGCGGGGAAGGGATATTCTACGCCATGCGGTCAGGTGAGATCGCCGCAAGGGTGATCGCGCAGCTCGGAACCAGCCGTCCGGACATTGTCGTGCCACGCTACACCGACCTGGTAAATGCAGAATTTTCGAGGATTTTCCGGTATTTCGACAAGGTGGAGCGTGCCGTTTACGATTCAGTCATCAACCGGGAGGTATTCGTAAGGCTGGCGTCGGACAGGTTCATGGCGCGTAAGATATTGAGCGCATTTTCCACCAAGACGCCGAAATCCACCCCGATCTTTCGCAAATTTGTGGTCTCATTAAAGCTGATTGGGATACGTCTCAAGGTGGCGATGATGCCGCGGGAGAAGCTGGATTCGGGAGCATCCAACAAATAGCACGGAATGTGGATTTTATGCTTGCAGAACGTCTTCTGTAGGGGTATCATCGAGTCTGTACCCTCCTTCCCAAAGCGAGGAGCGTGTGTTGTATGCTGCGCAGCCGAAGCACATTTCTGCTTATTGGTGTTCTTATACTCTTCTTATCCGGATGCATGCTTAATTACCGGAACAAAACCCGCTCGTATTTATCAGAAGAAGAACTGCAGGAGATAGAGGAAATATATAATCCTCCTGTCGAAGAGGAGGAGCCGGAGCATACAAGATACCTTGAGGACTTCTGGGGTCCGGCGATAAGAGTGAACGGGCTGACGATAGACGCCCGGGAGATCGAGGAACTGCACGATTATTTTCTGACCTACAGGGAAGAATCGGATCTTCAGCTGATGCGGGAAGCGTGTATGGAGTGGATTGCGACTTACGCGGTCCTGAGCCAGTGGCCGGATGTTGTCCACATCGCTATTGAGCGTCTCGTGGAGCTGAGGGGAAGAATTGATGCCGGCAGGGATTTTGGATATCTTGCGGTCGAGAACAGCCAGGAACCGGGCGCGGAAGAAAACGCTGGCGATCTGGGTGAAATCGGTCAGGGCCAGATGGCACCGATTTTCGAAATGCATGCATTCACAGAGCCCGTCGATATGGTAAGCAATCCTTTCCCGACCATCTACGGCTGGCATATTATCATGGTGCATTCGCGCGACATGGATGCGCCGGGCGGTCCCACGTCGCATGTGAGCCATATTATGACCTTCCATGGGCTCGATCCTGAACATGGAGAGCTGATTAGAGAGAATTACGAGCGCTGGCTCAACCTCGCCGAGGTCGAAGTTCTGGCGCCGCCGCTTGCCGAAGTGTTGCCGAATTATCCGCTGGTTGAAGAGGACAATATCGGGGAATTACAGGCGGAGTAGCTTAGCAAAGACTGGGAGTTTTTTCGTAACAATCTGAATTGAGCGTGGGGACCTGGTCCGTCGATTCGTTTTTTGAATTACGGAGCAGTTTGTTGTCGGTCGATAATAATTCTGACGATTAAGTCACAAGGGGCTGAATCATAATGGCTGTAGGGCAAACCGCCAATCCGGAAGAATCATCCGCGGAATTCATTCCCGAAGTCGAACCGCAGAAGACCATTCCGAAACACGAAGTTATCCACATGCTGGGAGTAGTGAACGGGCTTTCCTCGACGATGAAGGATGCGATCGAGGGTGCCCGCAAGCTCCAGAAGGAAAATCTCGGCCTCCGTGACCGGGTATTGCGTCTTGTCGAACTTGAAAACCGGGTTAAGAATTACGAAGAAAGCGCAGGGACACTCGAAGACGGCCTTGTCCAGGTTAAAGAGCAGGGCGAGAAACTTGAGAAAGCAGAAAAAAGAATCAGCCAGCTCGAATCGACCTTGAAGGCCTCGGAATCATCCATTGTTGAAATCGAGAGGAGACGTACCGAGCTAAGGAAGGAACACGAAGAAGCCGCCGGGAGAATAAAGGAACTCGAAGCCGCGCTGGAGAAGGCCGGGACAGAGGATGTCGATACCGAAAAAGACCGGGAGGCGATCTCGGCTCTTGAGAGCGAGAGAGACTCGCTTATCGAAGAAAAAACGAAACTCGAGGAAAAAGTTGCAGAGCAGCAGGACAAGTCCGTACGTATCGGGAAGCTTGAAAAAGAGATCCGTGAATCACAGGAAAAAATAGAATTACTGGAGGCAGAGAAAAAGGCGGAAATTGGTGAAAAGGAATCTCTTCAGGCCAGGATCAACCAGCTCGAACAGGCCAAAGGGGATCTCGCAGATCTCGAAAAGCAGCAGCAGTCGGAAAGCCGACGTCTGAAATCGCTGGAAGACGAAAAGAACAAAGCCTTTCAGGAGAACAAAACCCTCCATGCGAAAATAAGCGAGCTTGAGAAGAACGCGGCGAAACTTGCGGATCTGGAGAAGCGGCATGAATCGGAATCCCAGCGCATTAAGTCACTCGAAGAGGAGAAAAAATCAGCCGCTGAAAAAAGCAAGACTCTCAACGCCAGAATCAGCGAACTCGAAAAGGTCGCAGACGAGCTTGCCGACCTGAAAAAGAAACGGCAGTCGGATGCCGAACAACTGAAATCGATAAAAGGCGAGAAAGAGCAGGTTGAGAAGGAGCGTGACAACCTCGCTGCGAAGGCAGAAGACCTCGAGAAGAGAGTCGAAACAATCGCCGGACTCAAGGCCGATATCGAATCGGGGAAGAAGCGAATTGAGTCGCTGTCATCGAAAATGGCGGAGATTGAATCGTCACGGGATGACGCGCTCGGACGTATCACGGAGCTTGAGAGTGAGCTTGATGATGCGAGGAAGCTCGAAGGCGAAGTTAAGTCACGGGATGAGAAAATCTCTGAGTTGGAAACCGAGAAGGAGGAGCTCGATGAAGTACGCGAGCGTCAGAAGGATCGAATCCTCGGACTTAAGAAGGAAGTCGATGGCATTGCCGAAATAGAATCGGCGCTGAAAGAGGCACGGGAGAAAGTCGACAAGACCGAAACAGAAGTGTCGTCGCTCAGGGACGAAAGGGATTCACTGGAAACCGAACGTGATTCCCTGAAAGGCAGGCTCAGTGCGACTGCGTCCGAAAGAGATTCGCTGAAGGATGAAAAGGACTCACTGGCGACGGAACTCGATTCGCTGAAGAACACACTCGGAACAACTGAAGCCGAGAGAGATTCGCTGAAGGCTGAGAGGGATTCCCTTAGTGACAGGATTGTCGGGTTCGAAAAAGAGCTGAAACGTATCGATGAGCTCGAAGCCAGGCTTAAAGAAGAGTCGGAGAAGTACACCGCTCTTGTGAATGAAAAGGGATCGCTGGACAAGTCGTACGCGTCGCTGCGTAGCGAGAAAGAGTCGATAGAGTCCGAACTGGCTGAGTGGAAATCCAAGGCTGATGAATTTAATAAGTCACTCACCGTGGAGAAGGCCCGCTATATCGCGCTTGATAAGATCAGGACAGACCTTGAAACGGAGCAGGATGTCCAGAAGAAGCAGATAGCGGAGCTTGAAAAAGAGCTGAAGCGCATCGACAAGCTGGAAGCATTGCTTAAGAAGGAGACGGAGAAGCTTGGGGTACTTCAGGACGAGAAGAAGACTGCAGAAAAGAAAGCGACTGAATTCGAGAAGAAAGCAGGCCAGCTCGACAAGAAAATCTCGGGATATGAAGATGACATTGCCGGGCTTAACACAGAAGTCGAGAAAGTGGACGAACTCGACAGTCAACTGAACGCGGAGCGGGAGGTAGTCGGGAAGCTCTCAAAGGAGATCGAGAAATTCAAGAAAGAGAACCGCGATCTCAAGAACCATGTGCAAAAGCTGGAGGCCGAACAGGGTCCGCTTTCCGATCTTGAGCAGTCTCTGGTGGAGGAGCAGAAGCGATCCGGTGATTTAGGGGATGAAAATGCGAACCTGGCAAAGGAAATCGAATCTCTGAAGGAATCTCTGGATGAGATAAGCGGCGAAAAGGATCGCGCGAAGAAACTTGATGACGAGATAAAGAAACTGAAGAAGGAAATCAAGAGTCGCGATTCCGAAATCCAGGATCTAAGGGCTGCGAGCGGCGACGCCGATGAGCTTGAATCCGCGATGGTCGAGCTGAGAGAGAAAATCGCCCAGCTGGAAATATCAAGGGATGAGCTTACTGAAGAAAATGACACTCTGAAAGTTAAAATCAGCACGCTTGAGGAATCGGCCGGTGCGGATTCCGAGATTTCCGAAAGCCTTGAGCAGGAACGCGAGAAGACCAAGGGTCTTGAAGCTGAAAACGAAAAACTTCGCGAGGAAGCTGAGAAGCTGAGAGCCGAGATTTCCGAGCTCGAGCTTGTCGAAGTCAAGCCGGGAGAGCCGGGCGAGCAGGATGAGGAGCAGCGCATGCGGATCGCCGAGCTTGAGGAATTGAAGACGAGTCTCGCGGAAGAGAACGATGACCTTAGAGCCAGGACTGAAAAGCTCGATGCCGCCCAGGCGCGGATTGTCGAACTCGAGTTCCAGCTTGAAGAAGAGCAGAAGAGAGTTACGGCTGGAGAAAAATCCGATGAACTTATTTCCGAGAATGAAAATCTAAAAGCCAAGCTTGAGGCAACGAAAACGCACTCCAAACATATCTCCGAGCTTGAGATGCTCCTTCAGAAGAGCCAGAAGAAGATATTCGATCTGGAAGCCGAGAACGAGCATCTCGAACGCAAGAAGGAGCGTCTGCTCAAGATGCTTCAGACATACGACCGATAAGCTTTCACGTGCGACGGAATACGAAGAAATATGCTAGAGTACTCCCCGAAGTATCGAAAACACCCAGTTGAGGCGCAGTAATGAGACGATTACTCACTCTGACCGGCGACAGAATATGGATAGCTATGCCCATGATTCTGCTGGCATCGCTGATTTTTATCGCCGGATACCAATCGGGAACCGATCCTACACCCGCGGACGATATCGACGACATCAACGAAGTTCTGGATAATTTCGAGGATTCCTACTCGAATGAGCGCCTGAATGAGCTCAGGATGCTGTTCTTCTCCGAAGCCGTTATAGCCATGGATGGGGAAGCTGGTACCAGCCAGCATGTGATCGGGCTGGAAGACTGGCTTTCCGCAACCCAGGAGAACACATTCTCGATGAACGAGTATATCTCCGATACCCTCTCCGACAGGGAGATAACAGTCTACAGGAACATCGCGTACGCGGTCTGCAACTACACTTATATCGATGATTCCGAGATCGGACGCGGAGTCGATATCTTCACCTTCATGAAAATGCGCAATCGCTGGCGTATTGTCAGCCTTGTGTTTACAGGGGATGAAGAAGTCACAGACTGACGCCGGATCTTCAGTCTGAAATTCATTAAAAATCGGTATAATTTTTGTGCTGATCCGTTGCTTGTGATATTATTCACAATCCTTGAGTGCCGGTATAAAGGTCCGATGTTTTTGTTAGAATCAGGTAACTGAGACCATATGAAATTATCGAAAACATGGGCTGTCTGGTTGTGGGCGTTGCAGGCTGTTACCGGCCTGCTCCTTGTTGTTTATATCGTCATTCACACGATTGACAACGCAACAATTCTTCTGAGCGAGCAGGCCTACGAAGATATGCTCGATATCTGGCACGGCTGGCTCCCCGGATGGTTCTACCTGATCCTCGTCATCGGACTCAGCGGAATATTTCTGCTTCACATGATGAACGGCATACGTATCGCCTCCAAACCGTACGGAGGTATCGATGTCTCCTGGAAACATAACGTGATGCTCAAGCACTCCGGGACGATGTTCTGGTACGCACAGGTTGTATCGGGCAGCGCGATCGCGATTTTCGGCATCTGGCACCTGATCGTCCAGCACGG